>Ga0129324_10000889_pt1 | contig 20480 bp, 18 predicted proteins | sample CPBDNA_7_FD_96879 | JGI IMG/M metagenome (GOLD analysis project Ga0129324, IMG submission 96879) | Freshwater to marine salinity gradient microbial communities from Chesapeake Bay, USA - CPBay_Spr_15_0.2_DNA | ecosystem: Environmental > Aquatic > Marine > Coastal | place: USA: Chesapeake Bay... | reverse complement strand
TAATCATATAGAACGCCTGGGAGAAGAATTTGCCGCTTTTCATAAAGCGTGTTCCAGAGTGTCAAACACATTACCCCCTTCTTCTAAAACGCTTAAATCAGATATTTACCACCTTTTAGATATTCTTTCAACAGATTTTGGACAATTTGAACACCGATTATATGCTTCTGTTTTACAGGAACAATGTGACCGATTTTTTACAAATAGCGATTCATTGCGCATTGATAAATTACAAAAAATTCCCGTTTTTGTAGATTGGAATATCGGAAATTTTTCTGTAACCACCCAAACCAGCCTTTACTCCCGATGGGATTATGATTGGTTTAGAATGGCTTCCCGAATTTTAGATTTTTATTTTCTAAGTCGCATTGTTTCTGATGCTGGTGACAGAACGGTATTTAGTTATAATATTTCGCCGCTAATGGAGGACCGGTTTATCATTTTTCTTAAAGCCTATCATCGGGTTTATCCTTTGACAGAAATTGAAATCCGATTTATACCTGAGGTTTATCGTTTCTTTATACTTAATTATGTTATAAAAGACGGCCGATATTTCTTCCACGAAATTTATGCTACCAAATTACAGAAAGAGGCATACAGTACTTATTTTCCAAGTATTGAAAAAGAATTTAATGCCGATAAATTACTTCGGGCACTAGCGCTATAATATAAACGTATGACTAAAATTTCTTCTTTTGAAAAGGTTATTCAACAATATGATGCTATATTTTTTGATGCCTTTGGTGTGTTAAAAAATTACAAAGGCTTGATTGAAGGCGTAGCAGAAACCATCTATAAGCTGCATAATGACCAAAAACAAATTTTTATTCTTACTAACGATTCTTCCCGTAGTCCTTTTGAACTAGCTAAAAGATACCAACAGCAAGGTATTGATTTAATTACCGAGGAAAATATGATTTCTTCAGGCATGCTCGCCCGGGAATATCTTCAATTAAAGATAAAAAAAGGTACCATTGCCTATTTAGGAACTAAAAATTCTGCCCATTATGTTGAAAATTTAGGCCTTCCCACTTTACCCATCAGCGAGGTCCAGCCAGAAAACTTTTCTGACATTTCCGCTTTGGTTTTGTTAGATGAAGAAGGTTTTAACTGGGAAAGTGATTTGAGTAAATCCATTAATTTACTCAGACATAAAAATATTCCTGTCGTAGTAGCCAATACCGATAGGACTTATCCTGTTAGTAACAATCAAATTAATATTGCTATCGGTGGTATTGCCAACATGCTGGAAGATATTGTTGGTAAACGATTTATTCGCTTCGGAAAACCTGACGTTCCTCTATTTATCTATGCTTACGAAAAATTATCTTCTATAAAAAGTATTCCAAAAGATAAAATACTCATGGTAGGAGATACGCTACATACGGATATCTTAGGGGGCAATAAATTCGGCATACATACCGCCCTCGTTTTATCGGGCAATACTCTTCCTGACCAACATCATTTTTTAATTAATTCCAGCGGAATCATACCCGATTATGTATGCCATTCCGTAGCACTTTAACTTTTTAATAAAGCTAATATCTGCTCTGCATGGGCTTTTGTATCAACTTTATCAATAATGTGAGTTAATTTGCCTTCCTCATTAACAATAAAAGTACTTCTAAGTACGCCGAAATACTTTTTTCCATACATAGATTTCTCTCCCCAGGCACCTAAAGCACTTAATAACCTGGCTTCTGTATCAGCGATAAGCGGAAAAGGAAGCTGATATTTATCTTTAAATTTTAAATGTTTCTTTTCATTATCCGGACTTACTCCATAAATAATGTATCCCATGTCCTTTAATGTGCCATAATTATCTCTTAAACTACAGTTTTCTGCAGTACAGCCCGGCGTATCATCTTTTGGGTAACAAAATAAAATATACTTTTTACCCAATAATAAGGTAGAACTTACTACCGTACCTTGCTCATCTTTTTCTTCAAAGGAAGGAACGTCGTCCCCAATAGTCAAATGGCTCATTTTTCATTATTTTTATAGAAAACAAGTTAGGTAAAACTTAGTTCATTAAAATTATTTCCACACAGTGAATGACTTTGTGAAATGATTTATATTGTTCATTTTGTCCCAACCCGTTACTTTAATTTCATATTTACCCTTTTTAAGATCAACGGGTAAATGTCCTGAAATAATACCGCTTTTACTGTCACACCGCATTCTAATCCATTGTCCGTTCAAGGTAACTTTAAAAAAGGGATAATCCATGCTTTCCGGCAAATCTACGTTATCTGAAAGATGAAACTGTAAGATTCCCTTTTTCCCTTTTCCCGATAATGATAAATCATTTATGGTAGGAGGTATGGTATCTATCATGATTGAAAACTCTCCAAACTGATCGACCTGTCCCTCAAGAAAATTTTTTCTCCATTTACCCCCGTAATTAACATACTTTCCCTGTTGATTACAACCTGAAATAAATGCCTTTTCCCTTAAATAGTCCGGAATAATTCCCGAACGAATGGACAAAAAAATGTCTTTATGCAAAGGTTCATTATCATTATGAACCGAGTGAATTCTTGAAAAAGTTTCCCTGCGCATTTCATTTATCTCCCTATACATAAAAGGAATATTTTGATAAACAGCTCCTTTAGGAATATTCACCTCTATAAAATAGGTCTTTAACTGGTTATCAACATTTCTATACACATACTTATTATGAGAAGGGAGCGAGGGTAAATATCCTTTTATGCCCCTAATAGCTATTCTTTTCCGACTATAATTCCCCGCATAATCCAAAGCTTCAACTTCTATATTGGTTATTTTACCATATTTCACAGTAAAATATCCATCATTTTGAAGATGTTTAAAAGACTTAAGATTATTTCCCGGAAGACGGTAACACCTATAAAAAATATCCTTTGATAACTTATTTTCTTTATAATCAATCAAAGCATTGGCATATTTAGACTCCTCCAGGGCTATCTTGCCAGCTAAAAAATGGAAATAAAGTTTTCCATCTACGTACATTTTTAACTGATAAACCCCATTTCTATTATTGTTTCCCTCCATGCCATCAAAAACCTGTGCGGCTAAAGCAGATTTACCAACTAACAGATCTAATGTATCTACTTTAAAATATTCATTTTTATTTAGCTTAACAAATCTTTCGCTTCTTGAAACCCTATTTTCATCAACGTTTATCAGTTTTAATGCGGTCCATTCCGGGGGAGAACAATCCTTTACATTTACACTAAAAAACAAGGGATTAACCTGTTTATTGTGTTTTAAATCTCGAATTTCATAATGAAGATGGGGCCCAAACGAGAAGCCAGTATTTCCAATTTCACCTATTTTGTCTCCTTTTTTAACCAGAATTTCATCCTTTTTGAAATAAACTGAAAAATTTGACTTCTTATATTTTTTAGCTTCCTTATAATATTGTTCTTCAAATGGCGTATTAAAGGCAGATAAGTGACCGTAAACAGACATATATCCATTTTTATGTTTAATGTAAATAACATTGCCATAACCCGTTCCTTTTGACTCCAATTTGTAAAGAAATCCATCTTCTACTGCATAAACTGGTGTTCCTACAGTACCTTTAATATCTATGCCACCATGAAAATGATCAGAACGTAATTCTGCGAATGTCCCTGAAAGAGAAACGGGTATTTTTACCGGTTGACCAAGTTTTGTTATTGAAAACAAGTCCAAAGTACTTAAGGCGTAAAAATTAATTAGTAAAATAGTTCTCCCAGGAACCAATATAAGTTTCCTCAATGTTATTATGATTTAGAATATCAATAAAGTCCTTTCTTTTTATGGCACTAGCGCCTAAACTTTCTAAATGCTTAGTCTCTTGTTGACAATCAATAAGTACAAAATCCTTTTTAATCAATTGTTTTACTAAAGAAATAAATCCAAATTTTGAAGCATTGGAGACCTTAGCAAACATAGACTCACCAAAAAATACCTTTCCCAAAGAAATACCATATAGGCCACCAACCAATTCATTGTCCAACCAGACTTCAACAGAATGTGCATAACCCATTTTATGCAATTGAATATAAGCTGCCAACATTTTAGAGGTAATCCAGGTACCCAGCTGATCTTCTCTATCTATTTTTTGACAATTTTTAATAACGTCTTCAAAATTTTGGTCCCAAGTAACCTTAAATTTATTTTGATTAAAATAAGGTCGCATGCTTTTTGAAACGATTAAATTCTCTGGAAGAAGGACAAACCTTGGATCTGGTGACCACCATAAAATAGGATTTTTGTCAGAAGAATACCAAGGAAAAATTCCTTTACTGTATGCCAATATAAGGCGTTCCACTGATAAATCTCCACCTACAGCAACAATGCCCTCTTCTGTACTTTCTTCCACATCAGGAAACCATAAATCTGTTTTTAACATCATTTTTATTAAATTTCGTTTTCCACATTGTTATTAACATTTTTTAAAAATTTAAAGAATGTTAAACATCTATATTCTTCAACCTTTGACAAGAAATTGAAAGAGAAAATACTATTATTTATACCAATATATCACATTTTATAAATTTAGATATAAACATTTTGCTGCCAGCTTAAAATTTATTAACATAATTACCAACAGGGAGTTTTTCTTTTAAACATTTTATTTATTTAAACATTAACAGAAAATTTATTTATAAATAAATGATTATCAATATTTTAAAAGAAAAAATTAAAAATAAAAATATTCTCTATTCTGTAATTCACTAAAAACAAAACACTTAGCTTTTATCCACAAAACGAAATAGCCTCAAAGAATTAAAACAATTTATTAGTATTCTCTGGTTTTGAATCAGAAAATTTACAACCTGTTATTAACCTATCAAAAAGATAATAAACTATAATTTTAACGTCAAAAAAATGCTAACAAAAATTTTAAAACATGTGGAAAACATGTGGAAAACGATAACTACTTGTTTGCAACGCTAATAACTAATAGAAACGTAAATGACTTTAATAAAATCGAACAAAAAACTACAAAAAAAATATATTTTTTATAAAATCGTTTTCCACAATGTTGTTAACATTCAGTCTTTATAACTTCTTAGTTTGAGTGGAAAATAACATTACCAACATAGTAGTTAGTAACAATAAAGCTACGGCCTGATGTGCTACACCAAGGTTAACTGGTATTTGATAAATACTATTTTTAAGGGTAAAAATACCAAGTAATACCTGAGTTACTAACAAACTCGCCAATACTACTAACCATCGCTTGTAGGACGCGTTGTCCACCTTTTTCCAATAGAAAATTATAAAAGATAAAATACTGAATGTCAATATATAAGCTACGTTTCTATGTAGAAATTGTATCCACGCACTGAAGTATGGATTCTTATCATAATGTATAAAATTATCTATTTTAAAAGAGCCCTTTTCAACCATTACATCAGGTATATACTGCCCATTCATATCGGGCCAGGTAGGGTAAAATAAGGCTGCTTTTGAGCCTGAAACGATACCCCCTAAAATGATTTGAAAAGCCAGCATAAAGAGTAAATATTTTGTCCACAACTTAATATTTAGAGTGTTGGTAACATGTGGAAAACGTTTAAAAGTCAATAAAAACGTCCATAGTAAATAGGAAAAAAGAATTAAAGCTAAGGAAAGATGTAAAGTCAATTTGTAGGCATTTACCAAGGGACGCTCAATAAGCCCACTTGCTACCATGATCCATCCAAAGGATGCAACCGTCGCCGCAAGAAGAACGACAATACCCAGCCTTTTTAAAAGAAATGAATCTATCCATCCCTTTCTTAAAAAATAGAGAAAAGGTATAATAAAAACTAAACCCATGGTTCTTGCCCATAATCTGTGGAAATACTCCCAGAAATAAATGAATTTGAAATCTTTCATTTCCATTCCCTCATTTATTTTTTTGTATTGGGGTGTTTCCTTATACTCCTCAAACGCAACTTCCCAGGAAGCCTCGTCCATGGGTGGTAAAGTACCTGTAACTATTTCCCATTTGGTGATAGAAAGTCCCGACCCGGTTAATCTGGTTATGCCTCCAATAACCACTTGAAAAAAAATCATTATCAATCCTAAGCCAAGCCATAAGGTTATAATCTTAGGATAATTTCCAACCAAACTCTTTCTGCTCATATTTTTTTTCTGCAAAAGTACATTCTTTTTGAGCATTTGTAAATGAAGGAATTCACTGATAATTATTGTTATTTTTTTTCTTTTAAAAAAGAATCATATTCATTATAAGCCATGTTGGTATGTTAGTAATAACAGTGTTACATAAATATTCTTTTTACATTCAAACGTTTTCCACCTTCCTATACAGTTGTTTATATATACTCTTATTGATTTTTCTTTATTTATTAACATGACTGTATATCCACGTTGTTTATTTCTTTTTACTTTTAATCGCTGTTAAGCTATTTGTCTTTTATGTTGGGATGGTAAGTAATTTAGTGGATTCATTGTGGAGATATTCGTTGCTTTTTGTTATTTGAAGGAGCTGTGTTTATAAGCCATACTTTCTCCCCAGTACTTTAGTGTTTTTTGTGGAGAAATAAAGAATAACTATCATTGTTAATCAGTTTTTTATATATGTTATTAATTATAATGTTTGTAAATTATGTGTGGAAGGTACTCTTTTAATGTAAAAAAAGACGTTTTGAAGGTTCTACTTCCAGGTGTTTCCCTTCCCAACGATTGGGTTGAAAGTTTAAATATTTGCCCAACGGAGCAGGCTTTAGCTATTCATAAGGTCGATACTATGGTGTTATCTTTTATGCGTTGGGGTTTTCAACAAAACAATGCTGTAAAAATGGTTTTGCCACCATATATAAATGCCCGATCTGAAACTATATTTGAAAAGGTAAACTTCAAAGGATCTGTAGTTAATCGAAGATGTATTATACCTGCTGATAGTTTTTATGAATGGAAGACCTACGGTAAATCAAAAATACCTCACAGAATATTACCTTCTAAAGATCCTGTTTTGTTTATGGCCGGAATATGGCAGACTTTTGAATATAGTAATCATACCTATTCTTCTTTTGTTATTGTTACCACCGAATCAAATGAGGATATTGCCTTTTTGCACAACAGAATGCCTGTGATATTGGAAACAGAGGATAAGCGGGAAAATTGGCTTTCTGATGCTGCAACAAAAGAGGAATTAGTCAAAATTATGGTTCCTTCCCCCTCTAGCTATCTAATGAGTTATCCTGTTTCTTCTCTTGTTAATAACATAAGAGTGAAAAATGGTGCTCTTCATGACAAAGGACATTCACCCTTAACTTTATTCTAACACCTATATATGTATGAGAGTAGTAATTCAAAGAGTGCTGGAAGCCTCGGTTAAAGTTAATGATGAAGTCGTAGGGAATATTGATAATGGCTTATTGGTTTTTGCTGGATATGAAGAGGATGATAACAGTGAGGATATTGATTGGATCGTAAGGAAGATTATGGGGTTGCGTATTTTCAATGATGCTCAGCAAATTATGAACCTTTCTATTGTTGATACTGGGGGTAATATGTTAGTTATTTCTCAATTTACCCTGCATGCTTCAACCAAAAAAGGAAATAGGCCTTCTTATATAAAGGCAGCAAAACCACAAAGTGCTTTGATTAAATATGAAAGTACCCTTGCATCGCTCTCTGAGGCATTAGGGAAAAAGGTTGAAAGGGGTATTTTTGGTGCCGATATGAAGGTGTCCTTAATCAATGACGGACCGGTTACCATTTTAATGGATTCTAAAAATAAAGAGTAAATAATGGAGATTACTAAAGCACAGGAAATTGTTGATCAATGGATTAATACGCTGGGTGTCAGATATTTTAATGAGTTGACTAATACTGCTATTTTGATGGAGGAGGTTGGTGAAGTGGCAAGACTTATGGCCAGAATGTATGGGGAGCAATCTTTTAAAAATACGGAGATTGAAAAAAATAGTAAAGAAGCGTTAGCTGACGAATTGGCTGATGTTTTTTTTGTGTTAATTTGTATCGCCAATCAAACTGGTATTAACTTAGAGACAGCGCTGGAAAAAAATTTGAAAAAAAAATCAGATAGGGACAATAAAAGGCATTTTGATAATATTAAGCTAAAATAAGAAATTTTAATATTCGTTTTTTTTAAAAGATAATGAATGAATGAATTAGGAGGTATAAGCAAACATCTTACAGCATTAACTACTTTGGAGAAGTCTTTGCATCTTAAACAAATGCAAATTTCCGGACTCCTTGCCATAACTAAGGGTATAGGCATGAATCATTCTGCCGCAGATCTTTTTTCCGAGTATAAATCTTTTCTAGATTGGGTTTTGGGCGTAAAATCTATGCTTTTGTTTGTACGTGAAAATGATAAATGGGAACTCGTCAGTTCTCTTCGCGTACCTGACGTTCTTCAAAACGTTAATATTGTTGATAAATTTTCTTCTTATTTGGAATTAAAAAAAATGGAGGGAGACGACCATCCGTTAGTAAAATATTTTGATGTTGCTATTCCATTTAAACATAAGGATGAACAAATTGCCCATATTTTCGTAGGTGGCTTTCTTAGTGAGGACGATGATATTTTTGATAAGGTACAAATTATTACCGCCATTACCCAAATACTTGCTGTAGCTATTGAAAATAAAAGATTGTTTAAATCACAGATTGATAAAGAAAGGTTGAATCATGAAATGGAACTTGCTGCAGAGGTTCAAAAAATGCTCATTCCTAAAAAATTGCCAATCTCAAAAAATTATGAATTTGATAGTATTTACAAACCAAAACTAGGTGTTGGCGGTGATTATTTCGATTATATTCAGTTTGATGATGGAAAATTAGTCTTTTGTGTTGGCGATTTTACGGGTAAAGGGGTATCTGCCGCTTTGTTAATGTCTAATTTTCAAGCTAATTTTCATACCTTAATTAATAAACGTACCGCTTTAGATCCCTTTATAAGAGATTTGAATAATACCGTGTTCAGATTAACAGAAGGAGAGCGATTCATTACTTTTTTTATTGCAGAATATGATATTTATTCTCACTCCTTAACTTATATTAATGCAGGTCATAATCCACCTTTTTTATTAAATGGAAACCGTTTAATAGAGTTGAAAGATGGTTGTATTTTATTGGGCCCTTTTCCCGAAATTCCACACATAGATACTGGTTTTGTGGAACTGGATAAAGATGTCCCATCCATGATTTTAACCTATACAGACGGAATTACCGATATAATGAATGAAGCGGGGGAGTATTTTAATGAAACCTATCTTAAAGAATTTTTGTTAAAAAACAAAAATATGGATGTTTCAAACTTTAATGAACAATTGAATATTTTTATTGATACTTTTAAGGGAACTGAATCTTATCCAGATGATTTTACCGTTCTTACGGGAAAGTTTATGTCTCCAAAAGCATTACTAAATAGTTAAAATGGATTCTATATGAGCCAGTTAAAAAAAGAAAAGGATATTGCAGGTATTCTTGCCTTAATCTTTGGCTTCATTGGCCTACACCGTTTCTATCTTGGACAAAGAGGAAAGGGAATCCTTTATTTGTTATTAGCTTTTACAGGTATCTCGGCTATTTTAGGATTAATAGATGCTTTTACTTTCTTTTCGATGGACAATAAAAGCTTTGATATTAAATATAACAGAGATTTTTTGAGGGTCCTACCTAAAAAAGAATTTGATCAGGCCGGAAAAAGGGATGTTGGAAATGCCAGGCATAATAAAAAGGGCAATTTTTCTATAGATAATGGAAATATTCACGTAAAAAGTGGAAAATCAAAATTTCTTTCCTACGATTATGATGGAGCCATTTCTGATTTTTCAAAAGCATTGGAAATAAATCCTCGTGAAATTGCCGCTCACTTTAATATAGCTTGTGCTTATTCGCTGAATGAAAATATTGAGAAAGCTCTTTTTCATTTGGATAAAGCGGTTTTATATGGTTTTGATGATTTTGAAAAGATAAAAACGCACGATGCCCTTGCTTTTCTAAGGGTGCAACCCGAGTTTATGCTTTTTTCAAATAATAATTTTCGTCTTTCTGGAAATAATATAAAGAATGAACCTTTATTGAATACAGAAAATATTGAAAAATTGGAGCAACTTCGTTTAAGGGGTTTATTAACAGATGAAGAATTTAATGTTCAGAAAATGAAAATTTCTCGCTTATGATGGCATCAGCCTTTATTGACCCTTCTATTGTTCCTTTAAAAATTTCAGATTCGGTGGCTGTCGCTATTGATTTTTTTAAAGAATTTTCTGTAAGGCAACTTCCCGTTGTTCAGGATAATATTTGTATTGGAATCCTTTCTTTAGATGAAATAGAAGAAGAATTAGCAGATATACCCGTATTGGATTTTATAAATTTAAGTTATTCATTTGCCTCAACGTATGACCATATTTATGAGGTTATGAGAGCTATTTCTGAACAATCAGTTACCCTTTTTCCCATTATCGATGAAAACAACAACTATTATGGTTGTATTACTTTAGCCTCATTGTTTAAAAACTATGTTAATTGTGCCGCTTTTTCTCAACCAGGCTCTATTGTAGTGTTGGAAATTGATAAAAAAAATTATTCGCTCGCAGAAATTGCCAGAATTGTAGAATCTGAAAATAAAGTTATTTTAAGTTCATTATTAAGCTCAAATGCAGAGAGTGACCGTCTTGAAATTACGTTAAAGTTAAATAGTGCCCAAATTCAAAATTTATTATCAACTTTTGAAAGATTTGGATATAATATAAAGGCTACATTCGACGAAGAGGATGTAAAGGACACCTTAAAAAATAGGTACGAATCCTTGATGACCTATCTAAATGTCTAATCTTTTATGTTAAAATCGTTTCTGCCTTTTCTTTTTTTTACGCTGGTTTCCGCCGCTATATCTGGTCAGTCTGATAGCTCTGTGTTAGTAAAATTAGTATCTATAACAGGTTACAAACACATAAAAGTTCAAATTATAAGCAGGCAATTAAGTGTTCACGACGGTGATGTTTTTGTCAATAAAAAAGCGCTCGATGACGCATTGCGTTTTTCAGAGCAAATATTGATAAATACAGGTCTTATAAGAGAATTGGAATTTGAACTTATTGAGCTACAAAAAAATGTTTTCGTAGTTTATCTTGAAGTTAAAGAATCCTGGAATTTTTATCCTATCCCCTATTTCAATTTAGCAGATCGTAATTTTAATGTCTGGTGGGTTGAGCAAAAAAGAGCCTTAAACAGAGTAAATCTCGGTGTAAAATTATATCACAGGAATGTTCTGGGGTATGCTGATGCATTAAAATTAACGTTATCAGATGGTTACAACAGGACCTATAAATTGGAGTATAGATTTCCTTATTTAGATAAGGCTATGAAATGGGGCGTTTTTGGAAAACTTTCCTTTCAGCAATGGAGAGAAATTAATTATGATACCAGAGAAAACAAACAACTTTTTTATAGAAAGCCTGATAATTCTTTTTTGTCAAATTATTTTCTTACCGAGGCAGGTGTAACTTTTAGACCCGCTTTTCAAAGTGTTCATACCTTTCTTTATGGTTTTCAAAGAAGAATGGTAGATGCTGTCATTTCTAAAAATCTTAATCCCGATTATTTACTTAATGGCGATGAAAAGCAAAATTTCTCTTTTTTAAGGTATTCCTATCAATTTGATAACAGAGACAATCGCTTCTATCCTCTGGATGGTTACTTTTTTCAGTTTGAGGCTGAAAAAGCAGGTTTAATCAAAAAGGATGACAGAAATGCTTTTACGATAATGGGACTTACAGATATTTATAAAGCTATAAATCCAGGTCTGAGTCTATCAGTAGGTGCCAGAGGTAAATATTCATTTATAAGAAATAAGCAGCCATATTACGATAACAGAGCACTTGGATTTTCAGAATTTACTACCATGCGTGGCTATGAATATTACCTGGTTGATGGTCTCGATTTAGCTATGTTGCAAACTACTGCCAGATTATTACTTTTTCAAGGTGTTAATAACTATGGTAAATTAGTTTTTATTGATGCTTTTCGGGTGCAACCGTATAAAGTTTATTTAACCTTGCACAGTGATTGGGGAATAGTTAATAATCCTTTTTCGGTGGAAAATATCAATCCATTAGATAATAAACTGTTGTGGAGTTATGGGGTTGGAATCAATATTAAATTGTATTTTGACATGGTAGCCAGAATTGAGTACAGTAGGAATATCGAAAAGGGGGATGGTATTTTTTTAAATTTTAATGCTTCTTTTTAACATGCAAGTAGCTATTTTCTCAAAAATTTATAAACCTAAAGATCACGCTGCTATAGAGATGTTGATTCAGGCATTACATTCTGAAGACATAACATCCTATTGGTATAAGCCATTTTTTGAAGACATAAAAAATGAATTTACCTTTCCAAGAGATGTAGGATTATTTGAAAATCACTTAGATTTTGTGTTAAAAAAGTTTGACTTTCTTATTGCGCTGGGTGGTGACGGAACCATGCTAAATGCCTTGTTATATACCAGAGAAAGTGGGGTGCCATTGGTTGGTATAAATTTAGGTAGAATGGGTTTTTTAGCAACGATTGAGAAAAAAAGAATCACGGAAGCTATTCATTTAATGGCTTTGGGTCGATTATTACGCGAAGAAAGGCAAATGTTGTTTCTGGAAAGTAATCAGCCCATTTTTGATAACGTACGATTTGCATTGAATGATTTTACTATTCTAAAAAGGGATACTTCCTCTATGATCACCATTCATACCTATATCAATGGAGCTTATCTTAATTCATATTGGGCAGATGGTATCATCGTTTCTACGCCTACAGGTTCTTCAGGATATTCTTTAAGCTGCGGTGGGCCTGTTATATTTCCACAATCTGGAAACTTCGTTATAACCCCCGTTGCTCCACATAATCTTAATGTTCGTCCGGTAGTTATTTCAGATGATTCCATTATTTCATTTGAAATTGAAGGTAGAACAGATAATTTTTTGTGTACCTTAGATTCAAGGCATGAAATGGTTACTTCAAATCATCAATTAGCGGTAAGAAGAAACAAATTTCCAGCTTATCTGGCACATTTACCTGACATTGGTTTCTTAGATACGCTTCGGGACAAGTTATCCTGGGGTATTGATACCCGAAATTAATCATTAAACTTTTATCTATGTCTTTCTTGCCTTTTCACAGACGGATGTTTTTATTATCTTTTATATTTATAACGGTTACTTTTTTATTTGAATCTCAAAAATTTACCTTTTCAGCAGGTTCCTTAAAAATTAGCAGTGAAACTCATCCCCTGTTCATTATTAGCGCTGGATTAGCTTTTCTTCAGGGTATATTTATTTGGTTTTTAATGGTTAAAAAAAACATTTCTTTTCCTGAGCTCATAGGATATTTTCACTTTTTCGCCTCCTTTATTTCTTTATTTGGATTGGATTTTCTAGCAAAAAGGATTCCTTCTACTTTATTTTTAACGGCTGAAGAAGCGAAATGGTTACCTTTTTTCAATGGGGCAATTTGGTTCGTTTGTTTTCTATATGTCTCCAGTTTGATATTGTTTTTGAGTACTTCCTTTATTTTGCTTACGAAAAAGGAAGGGCAATCATCTTGAAACCCGGATAAAGCATAGAAACCTGTTTTTCTTTTAAGGTTGATAGTCCCAATAAATATCCGCCACCACCTGCACCACATAGCTTTAGATGTGTGTGTCCCTCATTATTTCCTTTATGCCAATACTCAATAAGGTTTTTGGGAATTATGGCTTTAAAAAAATGTGTTTGTAATTTACTTAATTCCAACCATTGTTTTTTTAGTTCTGTAAATCTACCGTCTAAATGTTCCTGAATTGTTTGATCAACAACCGGAACATAATGGTTTTCAAAATCAGTTGTATAGTCTTTATTGTTATGTATTTCATGTAGAAAAGAGGAAACAAGCGGCTCTGTTTTTCTTGCCATGCCGCAGTCCAATAAAAAGAAAAACAGGTCATCAGGTGGGGAAGGAAGATTGATTTTATCTATTTTATCCTTTGCCAATAAGAGGGAATGTTTTAAATAGGAAACAAGAGGATCTGTTCCTGAACTATTTCCATGAAAATAGGATTCCAACACGCCCAACGCTTTTTTTAACCCTTGTAAATGGTTTATGGATGGGTTTGTAATGGGTGAGATTGAAAAATGTGCATAAAAAGCAGCGACTAAAGCGCCAGAACTACCAGCACCATATCCCTGAGGAATGGAAGATTCAAAAAATAAGCCACGGTTTAATTCTTCTTCAAAATGCACCAAATCATAGTCGGCAGCATGGGGCAATTTCTTTAGATATTCAAGCCATCCGAAGAGTGATGTGTTCTCCGCATTCACATCATTTTCCCATTTCCCACCATGTGAAGTTAAGGGAATAGCCAGTGCTTTATTTTTTAAAATAATGGAAAATTCACCATAAAGTAATATTTTTCCCGGGTAGAAGTTTTGCATAATATGGAATATAAAAGCTAAATTACTTTTGTTTTTTCAAATTCTTGTATGCCTAAAAACTTATTTAATGTCAAAAAGGATTACCTGGAAAGGGGGACTTGGTAGTGTTTTGCTTTGGTCGGTTATTTCAGCTGCTTTTATTGGTCCCGGAACGGTTACCACGGCAGCCAACGCCGGGGCTCTTTTTGGGACACAATTACTTTGGGCTTTACTTTTTTCTACCCTGGCAACTATTCTTTTACAAGAGGGTGTGGTTAGATTAACCCTGGTTTCTGGTAAAAGTTTTGGTGAGGTTATTCGATTAAAATTTGGTTCAGGAAAATCAAACTGGATTCCATATTTGGTCTTTTTTGCCTTATGGCTGGGCTGCTCTGCCTATGAAGCTGGTAATATCGTTGGCGCCGCTGCCGGCATAAAACTTTTTTCAGATTTACCACAGTGGACCATCGTACTTTTTATAGGTAGTACTGTCTTTTCATTACTTTCAGTGAATAATCCGGTTGTTTTAGCCAGAATATTAGGCTTAATTGTAGCTATTATGGGAATGGTATTTTGCTGGATTGCCTTTAAGATTCCGCTCGATTATTCCTTAGTATTAAAGCATTCTTTTTTACCCTCTTTACCTACTTCCAGCGCTTTACTGGTTATTGGATTAATTGGTACTACCATCGTTCCATATAGTCTTTTTCTTGCTTCCGGAGTGACGAAGGATCAGGAAATTTCTGAAATGAGATGGGGAATAACCATAGCTATTTTATTTGGTGGCATTATTTCAATGGCCATTTTACTTGTTGGTACTCAAATATCAGGTACTTTTTCATTTGAAGCTATTGCTTTGGCGCTAAATAAATATATGGGTAAATTAGGTACTTACTTTTTTGCCATCGGTTTATTCGCCGCTGGTTTTTCCAGTGCTATTACCGCTCCTATGGCCGCTGGTTTAGCAGGTACTAAACTGTTGGATAATAAAATTTCCGCTAAATATATCTGGTTAAGTGTTCTTCTGATCGGTTTGGCCTTTGGTTTACCCGATATAAAACCAATTCCTCTTATTATTTTTGCTCAAGCTTTGAATGGGTTACTTTTACCACTAATGACCACCCTTTTATACTATTTATTAAATGATCCTTCTTTAATGGGAACCCGTTGGATAAACAACAAATGGAATAATGCTTTATTTATTTTGGTTGTTGCCATTACTTGTTGGATTGGATTGTACAACGTAACCCAGGCTTATCTTAAAATATTTGATTCACCATCAAATTTTTCAAATTTACATTCCATGGGTATCAGCCTTTTTACCATTATATACATTGGTTGGGTTATTTTTAAAACAGGAAAGTAAATTTTAACAGATTTTTTTATTAAATTGAGAATGAAATAAATTCATTTTATATGAAACCATTTGTTTCATCCTTTTACCTGTTTGCATTGCTACTCCTGAGTATAGGTCAATATTCTAAGGAAGTGAGTCTTTTTGACGGTTTAACTTTCAATGGGTGGGAAGGTGATACATTAAATACCTGGCGTATTGAAGATAATATGATTATTGGGGGCTCTTTGATTAAGAATGTTCCAGAAAATAATTTCTTGTGCACACGTCGCTCCTACCGTAATTTTACATTGAAATTTAAAATAAAATTAGTTGGACACGAGGGGTTTATAAATGCCGGACTTCAATTTAGAAGTGTTAGAGCTACTAATCCTTCTAATGAAATGATTGGTTATCAGGCAGATTGGGGAAAAGATTATTGGGCAAGTTTATATGATGAATCCCGTCGAAATAAAACACTTGCCTCTCCCGACGCTGCAAAAGTACTTACCTGGATAAAACAAAACGATTGGAATGATTATGTGATTTCAGCGAATAATAACAGAATAAGGTTATTTATTAATGGTCATAAATCCGTAGATTATCTGGAATCAGATACTTCAATTCCATTATCTGGATTGATTGGATTACAAATTCATGGTGGGGGAAAAGCAGAAGTTTACTTTAAAGAACTATATATTAAGGAATTATAGTTCTTTTTTAAATAAAAAAATATTTTATGGATGCTTTAAAAATATTTATTCCTATTTTTTTACTGATAGGATTTTATTCAGGGAAGTCCAATAGGATGTATGATGCAAAAAGTACAAATATCCCGGATACCGTAAAAATTGATCAACATTTTTTTCTGGAAGCTACTATGCTTGGTTATTTTGATAAGAACGGAACCAGAAATCCTACCCTTAAAGCAAATAAAGGAAGTCGGGTAAGAATTACGATGACCAATGGAGAGACGATGACCCATGATATATCCCTGGAAAAATTGGGGGTAAAAAGTGCATCCATCATTGAAAAGGGGGCAACAACTAGTATTGATTTTATAGCTGAAGCAGATGATATTTATTTCTGTACGGTACCTGGTCATCGTGCAGCAGGTATGATTGGAAAAATTCAGGTGGTTAAAGGTTCTACAACCCAAAAGGAAGTGGTTGGGAAATTACCCGTTTTAAAGGGTATAAAATTGAATCTCGATATTGAGTTGGGCAATTTAATGGATTGGGAAGCCACAGGCGATGCTTTTGCTGGTACCTTCCTTTCTTCAGATATTTCTGCCCTTTTTGAAAAGGATTTGAAAGTGGGGGGTATTGACCAGTATTTTATAAGTAGTGGAGGAAATAAAAATTATAAGAAAACCGGAACTTTGGTTTCAAAATCATTCCAGGTAAAATTTCCTTATGCCAGTTTCTGGGTTTCAGGTGGGGCTTTACTTGACACCCGGGTAGAAATTGTTTTGACCGATAATCAGGAAGTTATTTTTCAATCAACTGGTCAGGGACGTTCTAATTTACAACCCGTTGTGGTCGATTTACAAGCCTACAAGAACAGAGATATTTTTATAAGGATTATAGATAAGGAAAATGGAATTTCGCAGATTCCTTATATTCCTGACGATAAATGGGCTCATATCAATTTTGATCATTTTCAATTCCATTCAAAAAGACCCTTTTTTGAAAATGAACTTTTTCAAAAGGATATTATTGTTTTACCTCCTCTTGATCCTGTTTTAAATGCCGGACTTTCAGGTGAAATGGCTGCAAAAGCCATGACTTTACCCGAAGGGTTTAAAATACAACTGGCAGCTAGTGAACCTGATATCGTCCGACCCATCAGTTTTACCTTTGATGCACGTGGAAGACTTTGGGTTGTTGAAGGCCATACTTATCCTATACCAGCTCCGGAAGGGAAGGGAAAAGACCGTATTTTGATTTTTGAGGATTCTGATGGAAATGGTTCGTTGGATAAACGAAAGGTTTTTATGGAAAATCTTAACCTGGTCAGTGGAATTGAAGTGGGAATGGGTGGTGTCTGGCTTTGTGCCGCTCCTTATTTGTTGTTTATTCCTACCGATTTCGAAAAGGATGTTCCAACGGGTGAAATACAGAAAATTTTAGATGGTTGGGGTACCCAGGACACTCATGAAGTATTGAATAATCTTCGTTGGGGACCAGATGGATGGCTTTATGGAGTGCATGGCGTTTTTACCCATTCTAAAGTTGGAAAACCGGGTACACCTGAGAACGAACGCATCAAAATAAACGCTGGCGTATGGCGGTTGCACCCTTCAACGCAACAATTTGAAGTATTTGCAGAAGGTACCAGTAATCCTTGGGGTATCGATTTTAATGATTATGGACATGCTTTTATAACGGTTTGTGTTATTCCTCACATGTACCATGTGATTCAAGGTGCCCGGTATGAAAGGCAAGCCGGGAAAAGTTTCAATCCTTTTACTTATGATGAAATAAAGACGATTGCTGACCATAAACATTATGTTGGCGAAAGAGGTCCGCATGCTGGGAATTTTCGCTCCGCCGCTGTTGGAGGTGGACATGCACATGCAGGGGCTATGATTTATTTGGGTGGGTCTTCCTGGCCTGCTGAATACCGAAATGTTATTTTTATGAATAATATTAACGGGGCACGATTAAATAATGATTTGTTAACCAGAAAAGGGTCTGGTTATGTTGCCTCTCATAAGAATGACTTTTTGGCCATGAATGATACCTGGTCTCAGTGGCTTAATTTAAAATACGATCCAAGTGGCTCAGTTTTTGCCATCGATTGGTATGATAAAAATCAATGTCACAGCACAAATCCTGATGTGCATGATAAAACAATGGGCAGAATCTTTAAAATTTCCTATAAAAAAGATTCTTTCATTCAGGTGAATTTATATAAATCAACAGATATGGAATTGGTTAATTATCAATTTCATGAAAATGAATGGTTTGTTCGAACCTCAAGAACTATATTGCAGGAACGTGGCGCAAATGATGCAGTGCATCTTGCTTTGAATCAAATTCTTTCTAATCATCCGGATATTACCAGGAAATTAAGGGCTTTATGGACGCTTCATGTTACCAAAGGTACCAATGAGGCGATGTTACAAAAGCTTCTTTTACACGAAAACGAACACATTAGAAGTTGGTCTATTCAATTATTGTTAGAGAATAAGGATATTTCTGTCGAATCATTATCTGCCCTGGAAAATATGGCTTTAAAAGAATCTTCTCCATTGGTAAGATTGTATTTGACGGCTGGCTTAATGAGGCTGCCTTTAGGGCAGAGATGGAAAATATTGGAAATTTTATCTGGAAAAGAAGAAGATATAAAAGATCATAATCTTCCCCTCATGCTTTGGTACGCCGCAGAACCATTAGCTGAATTAAATATGGAAAAATTAATTGGTATAGCGGAATCAACTAAAATGCCCCAATTTTTGAAATTTACCATCCAAAGGATAGGTGCTATAAATTCTGAATATTCCAAAAAAGTATTGAAGGCGTTAGCTTTAAGGTTAGGTCACCAACATGATAATCATGAGAATGTAAGACTGATTGAAAAACTAACGACTGCGAATCCTTAATATAGGTTATTAAAAGTTATAATAGATTCACTATGAAGTATTTATTAAGTTTTTTAATTTTATCTACTGGCCTGCATTTGTCACTTTTTAGTCAAACACCTGCATTTGTCAAGACTGTTATTACCAGAGATTTCATATCAGAAGGGGTAGCAGCAGCTGACTTGAATAAGGATGGGGAACAGGATATTATTGCGGGATATTATTGGTTTGAAGCTCCAACATGGAAAAGGCATGAGCTGTTGCCAGGCAGAATATTTGAACCGCGTAAGGAGTATAGCGAGTCTTTTCTCAATTTGGCATTAGATGTAAATTTAGATGGCTGGGATGATGTGGTAATTATAGATTATCCTGGAAAAGCAGGTTTTTGGCTTGAAAATCCTCAAAATAAATCGGGTCATTGGTTAAAACACGTTATTGCCGATGAAATGGGAATTTCAAATGAATCTCCCGGATTTATTGATATAGATGGCGATGGACGTTTGGATATTCTTTGTGGAGATTACAAAAAAAGGCAGATTGTTTGGCTACAGGCTCCAACTGAAAAGGGCGCATTGAATTGGACCAGGCACCCAATAAGTTCGGTTAATGTGAAAGGTACAGATCGTTTTTCTCACGGTATTGGTTTTGGTGATGTAAATATGGACGGCATCAAAGATGTGGTTATTACAGATGGATGGTTTGAAGGCAAAAAGGATTTATCTTCGGGTGACTGGATCTTTTATGAGGCGACGCTTGGTGAGCCTTGTTCTCACATGCAGATTTTAGATGTAAATGGAGATGGTAAAAATGACGTGGTTAGTGCCTCTGCACATGCACTGGGTGTTTGGTGGCACGAACAAATAAATGTCAATGGATCTATTGCATTTAAAACCCATTTGATTAGTAATGCCACGTCTCAAACGCACTCAACTATAATGGCTGATATTGATGGTGATGGTAAGGATGAAATGATAACAGGAAAACGTTTTTTAGCTCATAATGGTAATGATGCAGGGGATGGTGATACACCTATCTTAATGTATTTTAATTTTGATTCTTCTACAATTCCCTATTTTGGTGAGCATATTATTGACTATGATTCTGGTGCCGGTCTGAATATCGCAGTCCGGGACATGAATAGGGATAACAAACCTGACCT
>Ga0129324_10000887_pt1 | contig 20561 bp, 34 predicted proteins | sample CPBDNA_7_FD_96879 | JGI IMG/M metagenome (GOLD analysis project Ga0129324, IMG submission 96879) | Freshwater to marine salinity gradient microbial communities from Chesapeake Bay, USA - CPBay_Spr_15_0.2_DNA | ecosystem: Environmental > Aquatic > Marine > Coastal | place: USA: Chesapeake Bay... | reverse complement strand
GGAACATGGGCTCGCCATAGAGGGATGTCGCACGTTCGACCAGCCATTCACATAGCTCAAGGGGTGTCCGGTTATTCTCGGTGGCCGGCACATAATGATAAGACTGATCGAACTCAACGCCCTCCATATCCATGTCAAGCTTGGATGACAGTGTATTGGCGATGATGTCGGCGATGTTGCCCACCGAGCTTCCACGCATATGCTTGAATGCTGACAGGTAGGCATGCTCCTCGATGATTTGTAGGACATAGGTCTGTGATGTGTCGTTGTCCCCTCGTACAGCGGCTGATACACCATAGACATAGAAGGTACGGTCATACTCTACATCACCGACATTCCAGACAAGGCGGATGGTTTCCTGTCCCTGAAAATTGATGGTGGATGATAGAGCACTGGTGTCCGCAATCACAACCGAGCCTGTCAGGTATGCAACAAAGATACTCTCATAGATGTTGATCTCGGCAACCGCACGAAGGATATCAAATGACCCGGATGTTCCTTCGTCCCTCTGTCCCTCAAATCGGTTACGGTGCAGGAATGCCTGCTTGAGGACATAGCCAGACATTAGCGGGCCATGCTTTTGTTATGCAGAGCCACAAACTTGGCAGTGGTCCCGGGACGTAGCACCTTGATGCGGGATAGGTCTGCATTCTTCTCCTCATAGAACTCCCGGAAGGTGATGCCGGTGTAGGGCGCAGAGTTGGCATAGACATCAGGCGTGACGAGATCATCAAAGACACCACCAATGAGATCGGTCGCACCTTCGGGACCCCGGCCCCGGAAGTCCACGGCATAGTCAACGTCTACATGGTCACCATCTCCGTCTTCGAAGTGGTGATAGGCAAGGTGTGCGGGCGAGTGGACAATGCGCACGGTCAGCTGACTGTTAGGAGCCCCGGCCACCACATCAACCACAACCTCATTGGCTTGGAATGGAATGGTGTTGGTCTTGCGAACAAACATCTGGCCGAGGTTGACATTGCGGGCATAGACCACACCCGATGCGCCGGACTGCTGGCCGAAGATGGAGTCGCCGACCGCAAACTGTTCGATCATGGCATGCTGTTGGAAGTTGGTTTCATCCCCAAGGTCCACCACACTAGGCAGGAACACCAGACACTCGCCCGGGATATCCTCATTGAGCTTGGCAAGTAGGCTATCATAGGACAGAGGCCAGCCGCACTGGCGCAGACCATCATTGAGTAGGTAGAAGGTCCAGTAATATTCCGGTGTGTCATAGAGGCGCTGACTTACGATGTCCGGTCTCTCGCCATCCGCCACATCATAGAACTGATACAGGCTCTCATCATCCGCCACACCCTCGAACACTTCGGAGAATGAGACAATGTTGGTGAATTCCACGTCCGCAGTCTTCTCGGTCGATGAGAATTGGTACTTGACAGTAGGGAATGAGTTGAAGTATGACATTTAGAATCCTTGGTCGATCATGCCCCGATGAAGGGTACGGTCCTCGGTGACTGATACAGATAGCTTGGTGGCCAATGGAGCAGCCCGTCCTTGGCTATCGGTGCGATAGGTCATGGCATTGCCGGAGTCGAGTGTGGTGTCCACCGAGACCAGCGAGCAATACTGCAGCCGTGGTCCGATGCGCAGTAGTCCTGAGCTGACCAGATCATCCCTGTCGCCGCCAAGCGTGGTCGTCAATATATCGGTGATATCACCGGCCTGACTAATCGCATCCCGGGTCTCATCAGCCATCTGATAGAACATATCGATCTTGAGCATGCTGGGAAACTTGTAGACATAATCATCCGCCGCAACCGCCAGCTCGGACGATCCCAAGGCTCCGGGCACATACTCAGGATACAGGTTCCTACGAAAGAACTTGACGATGTCATTAATCTCGGATGCTTCATTGGAGTCGTCCGGGATTAGCTCAAAGTCCCACTTGAATGTCCGAATGCCAACACGTTCAAAGATCGCTCGCTGGTGTGGATTGGCGGTGTATCGTAGGTTACCCCTCACGGCATTGCCAGCCGGACTGGCAGAAAGCCCCGGGAAGCGCTGCATGACCATGGTGATCACGGCGGCGTTCACGGCATTACCGCCAACAAGGTTCTGTCCCTGTTGGATGGTGTCAACCAATGCGCCGGACAACATGGCCCCGGCATCCGAGAGACGACTTTCCAAGTCACCAACACCACCAAGTACCCCACCCTGAATGGCCTGCTCGACACCCCGTCCAATCATCCCGAAATCAGATGATGTGTATGTGGCGCCGTCGCCGAATGAGAATGAGCCGGGCATATGAAGATAGACCGCCGGTGTGTCGTTACCCTTCACCTTGAGTCTGTTATGAGAGTCTAGTTTGAAGTCCACCTGTTTGAAGCGAACCCACAGCCGATCCTTCGAGGAAACATTCGATGGATATTTCATAATTGTGCGGTTAGTCATTACGTTCCCTCTGTATAAATAGATCGTATCTGTATTTATACCGAGGACTCATGGCTTTTCGCACATACAAGGGCAAATATAAATTAAAGAAGCCTGCCAAGTACATGGGCAATCCTGATGATGTCGTGTATAGGTCTGGGTGGGAGCGTGCATGTTTCCTTTGGTGTGAGCGTCAGGACAAGGTAGTCGAGTGGGTGGCAGAGGAGACGGTCATCCCATACTATGATAGCGGCAAGAAGAAGCAGCGCCGTTACTTCATGGACCTGACAATCAAGTTTGCGGACGGCACCATTCTTATGGTTGAGGTCAAGCCATCCAAGCAGACCCGGCCACCTGTTAAGAAGGGCAAGAAGCGCCAGTATTATATCGAAGAGTGCATGACCTATGTCACCAACAGCTGTAAATGGGAAGCAGCCGAGGCCTATGCAAAGAAGGCCGGATATGAGTTCGCAATCTGGGATGAACACGTCCTAAAGAAGATGGGGATACTGAAATGGTAGATGGACCACGGCAACCCGCCACATATCAGAACTGGGTGACACGCAAGATGCGTTCGCCTTCATCCAAGCTGGCAACCCTTGAGTTTGGCCGGTCCTATCTGTTCGGCTATGAACCTGATCGCAGCGAGCGTAACATGACGCCCCTTGACATGGTGCCTCTGTTCATTGTGACCCGGGTGCGCAATGGTGGCCTGCTCGGTATCAATGTCCTGTCCCTCACATCCATCACACATCGCCGCCGTATTGTCGAAGAGTACATCCGTATCATGTCCCTGCCCAAGGAGGATGATCGTAAGGATGCCCTCCTGCGCATGGAGCTGGCGGTCAAGGCCAATGGCTCGACCAAGCCTGCCCTGAAATTCTATTCAAAGAACCGCATCAAAGGCCGCATCATTGAGGTGCTACCCGAGGAACTTGCCACACTCGTAACGAGGACACTATAACACGCCATGGTAAACTTCATCGGACCTGACTTTGCTCATACCATCATTGCTGCCAAGGGTGGCATCGCCAAGCTCAACAAGTATCGCATCCTGTTGCCCACCATGTCGGTTGGCGAGGATGCCATCTCCATGGATGTCCTGTGTCGGCGGGCAACCTTGCCGGGCCGCAGCATCACCACCGTTCCCCGTCGAGTGAACATGAAGAGCTTCGAGACACCGACCGGATACATCAATACCCCGGTTGACATGGCCTTCACCGAGTCCAATGACCATACCGTGAGCCGATACTTCGACCGATGGATGAACTCGGCAGTTGATCCGGTGACCTATGCAGTGGCCTACCGTAAGGACTTGGTCCGGGACATCTATATCATGGCCACCAATGATAGCGGTGTGCCCACATACATTGTCAAGCTGCGTGGTGCCTTCCCGAAGGTCAAGACCCAGATCGATCTAAGCGACAACTCCGAAAACTCGGTGGTCGAGATACAAATCCAGATCGAGTATGAGGACTATGAGGTCATGGAGAGTGCCCTGCTATCTGGTGGTATTGACCTACTGCGAGCCGTCCAAGGTGGCAGCTTCCCATCCAATGTCATTCGTGACCTAACCCGAGGACTATTCTAATATGGCTGGCAATAACGACTTCATGGGTGCTGTGGTTGCGGAACTCAAAATCCTCAATGAGACATCCACCAAGGCATTGGACCGAACTACTGAGAATGAAGAATTTACTAAAATTCTCGCCGAACGCATGAAAGCACTACTCGATCTGATGGCCGCTAGTGAGGGTGCCAGATTGCTCGAACTTCAACAGCAGGCACTAGCCGCTGCCGAGCGCCGCAAGGAAGCCAAGGGTATGAAGGATGGCGAGAAGAGGAAGAACGGTCTTATCCTAGATGGTCTGCTTGCGGCTATGGGCGTGGCTGCTGCAGCAGGCGCCATTGTCATGGGTGTTGCATTGGCTGCCAGTAGAATGCGGACAGACCTTGATGACGCCATGACAAAGACCATTGAGATGGTCACAGGCTTCTTTGTTTCATTGAATACAATTGGGTTTGCGAAGAAAGTCGGCTCATTGATTAATACCATGATGTTCGGTATCCCAAGTATGATCAATAATGCGATACGGGCGGCCTTTGATTCGAAATGGTTCAAAACACTCCGGACCAATCTATTCTCGCCCATCACCAGATTCATTGCCCGCCTTGGTAATTGGCTTACCCCGGCCAAGTCTTCGAGGCGGATGCTATTTGACGGCATCAAGTTCATCTTTAAGTGGATTGGGAAGATATCAAAATTCTTTGTTGACATTGTCAAGGCTATCATTCCGTTCAAAGAGTTTCTGGGCAAACTGCTGGGGGCGGTGTTCCGTTCCCTTGGGAAGTTTGCGTGGTTCATCACACTCGTGATTGCGATCTGGGATGGAATGACCGCCGCCTTTACGGAAGCTGGCCAGCAAGGATCGGACGCAATCTCTGTGTTTGTGGCATTCTTCCGAGGTGCCGTCAATGGGTTCCTTACGCTCATTACTGATCTCGGGGAATTTTTTGGTTGGATCGTTGAGAAGGTTATGAGGATGATGGGCTTCTCTGAGGAGGCATCGCTGGCTGTGCGAGAGGCCATCAATGGCGCCGCTCAATGGCTAGAGGACTGGGTTATTGGATTGTCCAACTGGTTCTATGATTTTGTGGAGGCCGCACTCAGAATGTTCGGAGGGTTCTTTGGGGAGAATCCTGTTGAGGGTATTGGCGAAGTATGGGATATGCTTGTGGGTGCATGGGATAGTTTCTGGTCCATGATCACCGGTGCATTCTCCGGAATGGTTTCATTCCTTGATGATGCCATCCTATGGGCACGCCGCCTGAACCCCGGCGAAATTCTCGGCAACATGCTTCAAGGCGCAGGAAACCTTGCGGCTGGCACTACTGCCGCTCTATTACCCGGCTCTGCCGGTGCAATAGCCACGATTGCTGATGCATTAAATGGACCCAACACTCTGGCGGATCAGGGCGCCGCAGGCGGTATCATACCGTCAGGTGCATCGGCTCGTCCGGGCGAGACCATTTCTACAAATGCAAGAGAGACCGCCCAACAAGCAGCGGCTCAGGTATCGGCGTCTATGGTTATCTCGGCACCATCGAACACCAGTGTCACCTCAAGCACCCAGACCAATGCATTCATCAACCGGCAGGTCAGCACAACCAACCCAGCGAGACCATTTAGAAACTAGGGCCGGTTGATAAAGACCTCGCCGCCCATGAAGGTGCCAATCACGCCACCCATCACACCATAGAACCATGCCAATGGTGCGCCCAATGAGTTGATCATGTCGGGTGTCATCACACCCATGGACACCAGTATGATGAGCACCGTAGTGTTGAGGGCAATTGCAGCGAATGCGACCACCGCAAAGTATCTCTGGGTCCGGCGCCAGCGAAAGATCACGGCGCCTTCATTCTCATCGATCACACCATCCTCATTGAGATCGTGCTTATTCGTCGGTGTCGTCTCGGTCATCGTCGTGACTCTCTAGCTTTGGATTGATCTGCTCTGCATCTGCCCATCTCGCATTATAATAATCATTGTTGTTCCGATAGGCATACACCGGAACCTCGGGGTATTTATTCGTGAACTCAAGTATGGAGCTGTAGACCTTCCCAAGCTCTTCCTCATAGCTATCTAGTAGGTTCTCGGCGTGCTTGATCTCGGCGTCGGTGGCGAATTTCCACTTGGGCACACGCTTCGCTCGCCATATCTGGTCCATGATGTGCTGTTCCCGGGCCGTCATGGCCACATGGACAGCCGTTAGGTATGGCTCGATGGGGATGGCAGGCTTATTGGTAAGAAGGCGCTCCTCGGTCTCTGACACGCCTTGGCCCCGACCATGGCGCACATGGACCATGCCGTCATCATCCTCGCCCGTCGTCTCATATGAGAAGTAATCGACCGGCACAATCTTATAGTCGGCCCGCAGCTTGTTCGCATCAAACTCAAGGGACACGGCTGACCTGTTGTCACTGTTCCCTCCCCGGGGGTTTGCCCATGAGCTTTGCAGGCTCCGACCGAATGAGATGAACCGGCGATACTTGTTGCCGATGCCTGTCCGCTTCATGAGCGCAAGCTCATCCGCATAGTTCCGCATGTCACTGGACTTGATCAGGCCATCCTCTAGGATGTTGGACCACCAGTTAGGTGATGTGTGATAGAGCTTTGGTGTACGAACACCCTCGCCCAGTAGCCAGCCCTTAAGCCTCTTCATCATAGTCGTCCTCATCGTCCTTGTCCCACAGGTGTGGGTTCATCTGGGCGGCATTGGCCCAGCGCCCTTGCGCAAAGCTCTTCTCATCGCCATAGACCCAGACAGGCACGCCCGGGTGCTTATCCGCATACATGGCAACGGTCGAGTCGTGATCCCAGATGCGGTCCTGCATGTTCCGAATCCAGGCCTCCTGTTGTGCGATCTTGTCCCTGATGATAGGCTTCTCGTCAGGGGCTGTTGAATTGGATGCAAGATCGTCCTTGAGCCCGGCGATCATGGCCCGGTGATAGGCAATGTTCTTGACATCCCGGAGCGCAAACTTCATGAAAATGTGAACACCATCAAGATACTTGTCAAGCCGAATGTACTCATCATCCGTAATCAGCCGCTCCTCTTCCTCACTGCGCCCGCCGCCCCGTTGATTGGGCAGAGCATTGCGGTTGAACCAATCGACCGGCACCAGCTTATAGTCGGCTCTCAACTTCTCGGAGTTAAACTCAAGGACCACAACCACATCGGCATAGACCGCCCCCATGAAGTCACCACTCATCGAGCGAGCAAAGGATGCATATCGCCCGCCATGCTTTTTGATGAGATCAGGGTTGGCCACCACTGCCCGCTCACCCTCTCCCATCAGTGTGGTCTTGAGCTTGTTGCTCGTCAGGATGGTCCGCCACATCGCCGAGCGGTGATATAGCTTGGCATTGCGTACAGCCTCGCCAATGAATGTCTTAAGTCTCTTCATCATAGTCGTCCTCGTCATGTGGATCGGTGACATTCGGGTTTATCTGATGCGCCGTATCCCATCGACCCGCCGCAAATGTCTTCGCATCATCATACAGCCAAAATGGGATGTTGGGGTATCTACTCACGAGCTTGGCAACGGCACCGGCTTCCACTGCAGTGGTTATCTCACCGGGCATGTCAGTGTCCCGCTGCCATATGTGAACGCCATCCAGATATTTGCCAATTGGAATACTCTCCGCACTCGTGATGAGGCGTTCCTCTTCTTCTGATACGCCATCAGCCCGCACGGGATCGTCATCATATGAAAACTTGGCCATCCAATCAACCGGAATGATCTTATAGTCACGCCGAAGTCTTTCCGAGCTGAATTCCAAAACACATGAGAACTGGTGAAACTTTGTCTTCATGAACGATCCGCCCAGTGTCCGAGCGAATGACACATATCTGTCGCCGTATTTATCGATCAGCTTATCATTTCCTATGACACCCATTTCGTCATCATCCATGGCACTTGTCATCAGGTCGCCACTATACAGAATTCCCTTCCAATCGCCCCTATGATAGAGCTTGGCTGTACGAACAGCCTCTGCCATGAATGTTTTGAGTCTCTTCATGTGCCTAGTCCTCGTCATCATGATCAAAGAATCTTGGATTGATCTGCTCGGCTTCCGCAAATCTCCCGGCCTTGAATGTGGCCATGGTGTGGTAAAGGTATGCCGGAACCTTGAGGCTCTTCATCTCACCGACAAGCTGATCTCGCAACATGTTAGGCCGGTTGTCCTCATCATCAACAGACTCGGCGGAGATATAGATGTGCACTGCGGTCAGGAATGGATCGATAGGCATGCTGTGATCCTTCGAGACCAACCGCTCTTCCTGCTCATCCTCACCGAACTTGCGCAGGCCACCCTTAAAGAAGTCCACGGGCTTGACCTGATACTTTGACTTGAGCTTGGCAGCATCGAACTCGAATGCCCAGACCACAGCCGCCCAGTTAATGACAGAGTTGGTGTAGTGGCCGCCGATGGATCGGGTGAATGAGATGTGACCAACATCCGGCGCTGACTTGACACTACGCTTTGAGATTGACTTGTTCAGAGACTCATCCGATGTCTCGTCTAGATGGGCGATGGTGATATAGCCAGCCCGGATAATCGATGTCCCGAACTCAGTGACATGATAGAGCTTGGCAGACCTCACGGCCTCGGTAATGAATGTTCTAAGCCTCTTCATCGTCATCGTCCCTAAAGTCTGGGTTTAGTTGCTCGGCCTCGGCCCATCGCCCGGCATTGAATGCTGCTCGGTTGTGATACAGATAGAATGGCACATCGTACTTGCCTGATGCCGCATACTTTCGGGCCTGATCCTCTTCATAGTGCTCATAGTTCCGGTTGGCCTCGCCATTGGCAACGGTACGGTCGAGCATCTCCTGTGCCTTCTCAAGCGTCCAGTACACAACTCTCTCGGTATTCAGGCCGGACTTCACGACTTTCTCGCCAGCCTCAATACGGTCGATCAGCCTCTCATAACCCGCAACCTTCTTGGCGAACAAATCATTCTCGATTGGATCACGGTGCTTGCTCTTGCTATAGATGTGAACGGCCTTGATATATTTGATGGGCACCCTGTCATCCTTGGACAGAAGCCGCTCTTCCTGCTCACTATATCCACCCGGACGGGAGAATGAACTGTGAGCGGGCTCGGCCCAGAAGTAATCGACCGGTACAATCTTGTAATGGTTTCGAAGGCGCTCGGCATCCAGTTCAAACACAACACCGGTATACCGTGAGCCATTGCTGAGCCATTCCTGTGTGAAGGATGAGTTGATGGTCCGGGCCATGGACATGTAATAGATGGGCTTCGCCGGATCGAAGTTGATATCACGGGCCTTCTTCACAACCCGCTTCTCGGTTTGGGTGATGTCCACCTTTGTCAGCTCGAACACCCCGGAGGATAGCAATGCCCATGGTCTCTTGGACATATGGTATAGAGAATTGGGACCAACACGTTCTGTCAAGTCCCTTATGAATGCCTTAAGCGTCTTCATCATGCGGGTCCTCTAGGCGGGTGTTGATCTGTTGGGCCTCGGCCCAGCGTGCCTGATCGAATGATTTCCGATTGGAGTACATCCATACCGGGACATTCGGGAACTCGGCAGTGCGTTTCAGAAGATCGTCATAGACATTATCGATCTTGGTCCGGATATAGGCAAGCTCTCGCTCAGCCTCGGCCAGTCTCCGAGATCGTAGCTCGTTCCGGACAGAGTTTGTGTCCGGATCAGTCGCCATCGCCCTGATCTGACTGATGGTGTATTGGTATTGTTCCATGTCCCGGGTCATCTCCCCAAGGCCTGTCCATAATACATGCATGCCTGTGAACACCGGCGCCAATTGTATCTCGGTCTTGGATGTGATCAGGCGTTCCTCCATCTCACTGTGTCCCCTCTCCCGGCCATGGGTAGAGCCGCTGGAATGTAGCCAGTCAACCGGTACGATCTTGTACTTCCGGCGCAGGTATTCGGCATCGAACTCAAACACCACAACAAGATCGCTCTGTTGCATCTTGATGAATGAGCTGCCGGGTGACCGGGCAAATGAAATGTAGCGGTCACCATATCGTTCCGTGCTGATCCCGGCCTTCTTGACCACAACACGTTCTGTCCAGCCCATCTCGGATGATGTAAGCTCCCCGTCCTCAAGGATATTGCGCCAGCTGGGTGAGCTGTGATACAGCTTCTGCTTCCGGACGGCCTCTGTTAGGAGCTTGTCGAATTCGTTAAAGTTCATCGTCATCTTCCCACATCGCTGGATTGGCCTGCTCGGCTTCTGCCCAGCGTGCGGACATGAAGGCGTGTTGGTTTGAGTATATCCAGAATGGAATCTTCTCATCAGCCTCTTCGGCCATGGCACGAAAGCGGGACTCACCCTCGGTCATGTTGTTCCTGATCTGGGCGATACGCTCATGCGCCTGCTTGAGCTTGAACTGTACGTCTTTGAGGACGTATGGTGATGCATCATATATGTTGGACTGCGCTGGCTGCATGACAGTTTCACCCGACTCGATCCTGCGAATGATGTCCTCGTAATGTGCGATCATCTTCCGGACATACTGATAGGCATCTGGCGTCTCACCCTTGACCAGAGCATGCACCGCAACGAGATACTTTGACAGTGGGACATTCTGCTTCTTTGACATCACCCGGTCTTCGGTCTCACTGCTACCCCGGTGACGGAACTCATTAGAACCGCCATCAGGATCAAGGGTAGATGCCTGATAGTCAACCGGGATGATCTTGAAATCTGCGGCCAGTTTGTTCCGGTCAAGCTCAAACACAACCACGATTGGATTGTATTGGTTCTTGATGTCGGCTTCGGTATATGAGTTGCGGATTGATCGACCGGTTGATAGGTAATACCGATATGATCTGTCCAGTTTAGGGACGGCCTTCTGTACGGTCGCAATCTCTTCACTGTCCACAAGCCTTGACATAATGATGTCATTGTCATTCAGCATGCTCGCCCACTGCGGGGTGTAGTGGTACAGAGAATTAGGCCTGACATTCTCACTGATGAGAGCCATGAAGTCTTCGAATTGCATTAGACCTTAATTCCCTGTTCTTTCATCTTGGCTTTCTCTTCCTCGATGTGCTGCTCTAGCATGGCCAGCATGATTTCCCTTTCCCATGGAACCATCGCATTTTGTTCATCGAGCCTCCATTGGTGATGGTGCATCAAGGCGAACTGAGTACGATAGAAGTTCTCTAGCGTGTTATAGGAGAGGGCTATCCGAAAAAATTCTGGATACCCGTGAGCACTTTCTCATTGACGTGACCGCACTTCGGGCACTTGAAGCTGATAGGAAGCTTTGCGGATGGCATCGCCTCAAGGAATTTCCTGACATGGGAAAACTGTTCTTGGTTCATCGTACCAACAAACTCTGTGCGATCAGCGAGCGGCTGCGCCGAAAACTTTTCACATTCATCCCCGAACTCGACGGTGTCGATCACAATGTCGATCATGGTGAACATGGAGTCGACCCGATCACTCTTTTCGGTGGACACGATCTTGGGATTGCGCAATACGTCTTGAAGAGTTGGGTGCCGCATCGTGACGCCGATTGAATCTCCGACCGTGAACCGCAACATATCGGCGGTTTCATCTAGGACGACGATATCTTCCAGATTGATTGTGATCTCCGAGACGTGCTCGCATTCATCACACGCCGACTGGACCGTGGTCACCTCTCCGGCTGCCTTGGCCCGGAGCTGGATGAACGCATACTCGACGTCAGCCATGGCTAGGTCGTCGGCACGCAAATTCTGGACACATGCATTAAGAATGTCACGCATGGCCTTCATGGAGGCTGTAGGGTCCTTGGACTCGCCTGCCACCAGCAGCATCTTTTCCTCTTGCACGAGATACGGGCGGTACTTGTAGGTCTTGCCGTTGAGTGGCAGTGTCATATCGTATGCGAATGTGGTATTGAGTTTTGGGAGTGCCATTATATGGACCTTCGATAAGATTGAGTTACCATGTATTTATACCAGACATGAAAATGGGAAGAGACCGAAATCCCTTCCCATTATTCACCGGCAGTCACACATGCATTCTCTTCGCTCTCTCGCCCTATGTCATGTATTTGACGTGCAGAGAGTACCGTGTTTTAGAATGTTCACTCTTGTGGTACTAAGACTACCACTGCAGCGATATTTCTAAAATGAGTTTACATATACCATGCATTGGGTAGCGGTGCTACCACAGTTGTGATATTCATAAACCACAGTTGAAAATATCCCGGAACTCATACCAATAGTGTAAGTTCCGGGATATTTTCAAACTGCTACGACTTGTCGGCAGCCGCTGCCCGGAAGTATGCAAGAGCATCGTCCGGTGCTGGTGCGGCAGTTGCATCAGGCTCGAATGGAAGTGAGTCATCCGAGTCATCCGAGAAGTTCGGAGTCGTTGCCTCGAACGAGGATGCTCGTTCATTCCCAACAGCTGGCTGTGCTGCAGCAGGAATTGAGGCTGACAGGTTCATGACCTTGTTGAAGTGCCGTGACAGCTCCTCATAGGACTTGAACTTGTCGGGAGAGATCAGGCTATTCAGAGAATGGGCCTGATCCAAAACAGCGACGATGTCGTCAATCGAGTTGGCAAGCGGTGCTGGCTGACTGAATTCGGACTTGTCGTATTTTGGGAAGTTGTCAACCTTGCGCACTCGCAGGTTGAAGTTGGCACCCTTATCGGTAGGGTCAAACGCAGTGACAGTTGCCTGTCCTTCGAATGTTGGATGCATTGCATCCTTGACCATGTCCATGATGGACTTGCCATATTCGAACAGCATGACCTTGCCGTTATTCTCGGGGTTGCCGAAATCCTGAACGATCAAGATATTAGAGACGAAGTGGGTCCGGCGCTTGGCACCAACCTTGTTCACAATGTCCTTACCATGGTCGCCCTTGTTGTACTGGATTTCCAGCCATTCACTAACCGGATCATCATGATCCCACGAAAGAGTCTTCCGACTTTTTTCGATATACCACTTCCCGGTTGGGCCTTTGAATCCATGGTCCATATAGGAAATCCATGGTGCCTCACCTTCAACAGAAGGGAGGAAGCGAATGACCGCTTGGCCGTTGCCGAGTTTATCCCGGGTCAGTTTCCAGAAGCGTTCATCAGGACCGAAGTCCTTCTTTCCGGTGCTGGCGTCAACCGCTGCGGTCAACTCATCAACAGAAAGTCCTGCGAGACGTCCACGAAGGGCGTCAAAGTTCATCTTAGACATATGTTTGCATTACACCTTATTGTCAGCTTTTTCCAGCTTTTGGGTTTTCGCAGAATTCATAATATTTGAAAAGATCGAGAAGTATTTCTCCCGATCAAAGGGGAGGAACGCCGCATACTGTAGCATGAGACGTTTCTCGTCAGGCCAGACAATGGAGTCAAAGTCTGGCATCTTGTTGATGACATCTGTGAGCTTATGGAATAGTACCACAGACTCAAGCGAGACATCACCAGCACTAAGGGCGGCCATCATAAGTGGACGGCTACCATCAGAGGATTGGATGAAGATTTCATCAAACTCAAGGGTATCATTATAGCACAGCAGCGTGCTCATGTCAAGCACGAACTGATAGGAAAGACGTGATTTTCTGCCGCACCACTGCAAATAGTTACACGCTTCCATGTCACCGGCATATGTCACACCGGTCACAATGTTGGCAAGGAGGAATTCGATCAGGTCCTTCTTAACGGGAAATCGCTCGGCCAGCTTGTTGTACACATGCTTGCGGGGATAGTTCTTCCATCGGGTGTCGGAATTCCTCACCTTGAAATTGTATTTGATTGCGTCGAAGTTCCCGGGCGCAAAGTGCATTGTCAGCGCCGCATGGATTTCGTATGCCTCACCCGGGTGCATGGGCTATTCCTTATGGGCCGGATACGACTTGTACAGGCATGAGTTGATCTTGAAGAACAATTCCTCACCGAGATTGCGTTCCCAAAGTTCATCACGCAGAGCGATAAGGCTCCGCTGTGTTTCTTCGGGGTCTACCAGAGTCTTCGGGGTCACGCCCTTGTAAATCGTGTCTTGAACTGCCATGATAATTCTCCTTAGCCGTACCAGTGTCCCGTGAATACGAAACTGATGCATCCGATAATAACATATGCCATGCCCATTACAAATCCCATTGACAGATAGAATGCAATTACATGCAGAGCATACGGGGTGTGGGTATCATACCACGATCCCGTGTCATGGTCATATCGAGCATTCCTCCACGGATCATACGAAATTTTCGGGAAACTCCATCCGACCCATGCCCAAAATGCTATAAAGACCAGCCATGCAAGGAACTCCATCACTCTACAAGCCCCGTGAGGCTCGAATTGTCGTCGCCCTCTACCATGCGCAGGGCCACAGCCTCACGCTCAATGGCGGTACGCATAGCGGCGTCCAATAGACGGTCGCCATCCTCGGGGTCCAGACCATATCGGGCCAGCACATGCAGCACCGCATCGATATAATTGGTCTTGAACTCTGCCACCCGGGCCAGAACCTCTGTCCGGAATGCCTGTTTGTTGATGATGCTATTCTCTGCGGTCATGATTATTCCTCTTTGGTCATACAAATCGTTCGATTACCGACACCAGTGCATCGGACAGCCACATTGCAATGTCAGCGGCCTTGATTATGACGCCGATAATCGTGAGGACCGCCAGTGCCCCAAGAATCCATGGCCCCAGAATCTGGATCAACTCAAGTAGCATTGTACCACAGATACCGATCAATAGCAAGATAATAAGGATGGTGATCATTGGACTAGGTCACGCCCCCACTCTTCGATCAGGCTGAGATCGTCGCAGTGCACATGCACCGGGCTGTCTGGCATCCAGCTCTCGGCCAGTCTGCAGGCTGATTGCAGCTTCGTGATAGGCGCAAACTCTTTCTTGAGCCCGGCCTTGGCAAGCTTCCACGGCATTGACGCCTCACTCCATCCCGCCTTGGCGAGATTGTTCAGGATGAGTTCTCGCTTGGCCTTGAGCGCAATCGTGCACATCTTATAGACCATGCTGGACGGTAGGACAATGTATGACATGTTATTCACAATCCTTGATAAGCAGCAGACCGTTATAGTGGGCCAGCTGGCCGTTTTCAATGCCGGAGCGCACCGACATGAAAAGAAATATGCAGATGGCGGCGAATCCCACCATCAGGAGTTTGCCTGTAGTGTTCATGGTACACTCCCGGGATTGGCCCATCGATTGAGATACACCATATCGCTCGTTGACACCTGCATGATGCTGTGGGTGTGATTGCGGCTGGCAGATGCCAATCGAATGGCCGGAGCGGATCGATCATCGGCATAGACCGAAAGTAAATACATGGTGAAATCGTAATCACCTGTATTATTGGCATATTCCTCGGCTCGGGCTCTTGCCCCGGCCTCGGTGTATTTCGGCACCCGTTTCATGAACCACCCGAACCTGCGTTCCGCCAAGAATTCGGCGGTCCATTTATCGATCTGAGCAGCTCGCTGAGCTGCGCTATGTGCATTGGCATTGCGCAATGCGGCTGTGGCCAATTCAAATACTTCTTTGGCCGGGACTGTGATCGTACTCATGACTGGTCACCAGTGAAGCCGGACCATTGCAGGTATGAAACGGCCATGATAACAAACGGTAGCACCAGCCAGTTACCTGTCTCGGCACAGTATTTCATGGTGATGTAATACAGGAATGTGCCGGATGTCATTGTCAGAATCCAATTGATCAAATATTTCATGATATCTCCTACAATACCTTGAGCACAATGGTTGTGCGGTTGAGCCGAGGATTTGCGAATGTGTCCTTGGTGGTGAGACACTTCCACTCGGCATGAATCTTACGAATACCGTTATTGCATACAACAGCCAGCATGTCAATAGGCTTTCGCAGTCGGGTTGTCCGACTCTTTGATTTGTTGACGTTCAGGATTTCCATTCCCTTGCCGCTGAATGACTGCCCATCTTCCGCAACCAGTTCGGTCAGCTGCCGGGTTTTGGCATTGTACAGGAATGCCCGAGTTGCTCCGATGATCTTGACCGGCTTGATTGACTTAACGCCAGTCTCCGGGTCATCGGCCTGACAGACAAATCCTTTGGCCTGCATCTCGGGTGTCACAACCTTCTTCCGGCGTGGCTTCCGTACCTTCGGCGCCAGAGATGCCTCCACACCGTCAAGGATGCCCCGCAGGACCTTGATACGTCTGTTCCGCTCCGCCACCCCAAAGGGAAACGCATCGGCTATCCAGTCGTCCTCTAAATCGATCAGGCGGTTCTTTGCCCATGGACCGATGATGTCCGCAAGGTTGCTCTTGGTCTCCTTGGTCACTCCGAGCCGGGACTCGAAATCAAATGACATCTTGTTGCCGTCCATCCATGCATCTTCCAGAGCATCAAGCTCGGCGAGCATCTTTGATGTCGGCGACACGATCTTCCTCGGCACAATGGGCGTCATAACAGGAGCATTGGCCAACTCTTCACGGGCATAATCGATCAACTCGGAAATGTCGGTGCCAATTGTATTCAGCTCCTCGTCAGACAGGACCCAACCGCTCTCGACCATCCGGCCATACTTGCCGACCCGAATAGGGAGACGGGGGAGATGCTTGAGGATACCATCGACATCGTCATCCGAGACGGCATACGGGAACTCATCCCGGGCGATCAGCGAAAGCACGTTGTTCTTGTAGTCCTCAATCGTTGGGTAGAAATATGCATACCAGTTGAAGGCATCGATGACCGCAACCTTACGAGTATCATCATCGGGCATGGTATCCCATTCGGGCTCCTCGCCGAGATATTTCGTATGGTATTTGCGATCCTTGTCCTTGGTGGCGATGGTGTCGGTTCTTTTACGAGCCATGATTTTGTATCCTCTGTCTATGACAGGATTTATGTACGGTCATCTTCACAGGTTTTATACCCCTTGTCAAATCCCTCTTGCAGTCCATCGGCATGGCCTTCATCATATCCGGTCAAAAGACCCTCGGATCGGCCCTCAATAAATGATCGCTTGTCGGCATTGCGCACGCCCTCTTCATATGCCGCCGCAACATCCGGTTCATGTTGCAGCCGGGCATATTCAGCGCCGTCAAGCAATCCGTCTGCATATCCCTCGGCCTTGGCGGGCTCATATGCGTCACGGGAACCGGCTTCGTATCCGGCATCTAGGCCGACCACATTACCGTCAGCGTATCCATCTTTCTCGCCTTGATCTCGGCCATCATTATATCCACTATCGTATGCAACATCATGCTCGTCGGTCTTGCCCAAGTCGTATGCTTCCGTGCGCATGTATTCAAGGTACTCATGGATCGATGGGACCAATGGGGCATCCTCTTCCGAAGTCCGCCGCAGTGCCTCGATGGTGTCATGGATGATATTGACAAGCGCCTGATCGATCTGGTTTATGACATCAGTGATGACAGGGTCTTCTTGATACCGGGCTTTCAATCGAAACAGATCGAGATCGGATCGGATATCATAGCGATGTCCAGCAAGGTCCGCCGAAAACTTTGTGGTATATTCGAGATTGGTATGTGTTACGGTCATGGGCGTCTCACTTTCATGTATTGATGTGCACCGATCAGCCGGACATCATACCCATAGCGGGACCAGCGAGGATTTACGTATGTCGCATGATAGTGTGTGGCATTGCCGGTTGGATCGAGCACACGGCCATTATACACAGCCTCGGCGATGATCAGGCTCTCCACCCATGCGTCCTGTTCATATGCCGTGTCCGATATTCTGTCACCGGTCCAGCTGAACTGATTTCGCTGATATACGACTTCGCATACCGTGTTCGGATATCGAGCCCGCCCCACTCGATTGAGCACGACATATGATACGCCAACTTTGTCACGAAAGGTTGATCCTCTGGCCTCATGATACAGATTCAGGGCCAGACAGTTGATCTCAGCAAGCTCCTCTGGTGTGGTGTCCGGATGACTCATGATAAGCGGAATTATGGGTCTCTCGATTGGAGGGAGGCTCGGCGGCTCAGCAATGGGGTATGTGGTGGGGGTGAGTGCCATATCAACTTCGATTGAGATTGCGGGGACATCAATCGTGATCGGATCATCGACACGGGTGGACAGATAGATACCCTGCGCAATCAGGCACGCCCCAGTAAACGAGACTGTCAGGATTGCGGCGTCGATATAGATGCTCTTGATTGTGATCATGGGAGTCTCCGTGTTTATCTAAGCATACACGGATCAGTTCGTGCGTCAAGCTTGAACAGCAGCATATCTCCACATGTCGATGTTCGATGTGTGGCATTGATTACCCTGAGTGTCGTTCCATACCCCATTGCGATAGACGCAGCCCATATAGAACGATCCAGAAGTCGCCTTAATATCAACCCGCTTAGTTGTCTTGGCGTGTAGGCGTCCGGAGCTCCATGTTCCGGCGCACTGCATCACGGAATAGTCATCGGCATCAGGTGCGACGGCATCTTCGCTCTTCGCCCACTCAATGACGGCATCCCGTAGCCCATCGGTGTATTTCGTGACCGTGACGTCCATGGCGGCGTGCTGGTTCTCGACAACATAGTCGAAGATTACATCATACAGGCTATCCGACATTTGAATATCTCCATTTCAAGTTCGGCCATTGGCCCGGGCTGTATTTCTCGGTCTGGGCCACATCAGGCTTCTGTACCCAGCGTAATTCCGCAAAGTCAAATCTAAACTTGTGAAAGACTATATTGTCCCCAAGGTCCAGAAAGTCAATCGTGCGAGTCATATCGGGTTCCATGTCCTCGGGTGATGCCCATTCCATCTGGGGTGCTTCCCGCTCCTCCAATACGCCAGCCCAATTAAGAACAGCATTCTCGATAGCCTCGCATGTTGCTTTCGATATATGACGGCTTGGCACCGAGATATCATGGGCAGCCTTGATGACTAGGTATAGCTCTCGGTCGCTCATGCCAGCTCGAACTCCGATGATGACGATTCGTTTCTGGCAAAGATTGCTCTTCCGAACATGTAATTCTCCTATTCAGCCGCAGCGTCTTGGATAAGGACGACCTTGGATGGCCGGGTGATTTTGGTCTGGCGCACATCACGATAGACATCATGTGACTTGATGGTTGCGATCAGCTGGACGGTATCGCCCTTGTGGCCAATCTCAACCGTGCCGATGTAGACGACCGAGTTGCCGGTGGCGTCACGGCAGTTGTGAAGACGGCTGAAACCGTATGCGCCGTGGAAATCGTTCGTGCTGATGATCTTAAGCACCATCGGGATGCGGGCCTTTGGCTCGCCAACCCAGCGGGAGACATCCGCAAGTTCCTTGTTGGCCTTGGCGTATGCCTCGTCACGATCAGTCATCTTGTCAAGCGCACGCCATGTGGCAGCCTCTTGACCTTCGGTCAGCGATCCCCACTGGCAATACGCACCCCACATCTTGCCAATGAAGTGATCTTTGGGAGTGAAGCGGGCCATAAGTTCGACCAGCTTTTCACGATCCTCGGTCATCCAGCGTGCCTTGCGACCCTTACGGGCATTGACAGCGATACGGTGTTGAATGGCGGCTTGGTAGGCGGCGCTATCTCTGGACATGTTGGTATCTCCTAATCGCTTCGACAATTAGAGTGATACAGTAGAGAATATGGAATGTCAACGATTTTCATGGTTCGCTCCAATTCAATTCAGAATACCGCCACTTGATATCGTTCCATATACCGGGGCTGTAGTTTGTCAGGCCGAGCTGATGCTCTCCCGGGCGGCGCCATTGATCCGTATCGGAATTGTATTGCATCCCGATACGGATATCCTTAGTTGACATCTTGTACACATCGATCAGCATGGAAGTGTCCGGGTGATTATCTTTCGGATATATCCATTCACTGATGTACGGGCTCGTAGATGCATTAATCGCATCGGCCCATGCCACGATATCATTGACGATATATCTGATATCATCGGGCGTGCAGTATCCGAGGAGGTGTCTTTTCGACAGACTATTCTGTACAGTGTCGTACAGCGAGGCCATGATCAGCCCATCCAATCGAGGGATTTATTCAGCTGATATGTGAGGATGTTATCGAGCGCAACACAGATGCCGAATACAGCAATTGCACATCCGATCACTGTCATGGCGGAAAAGCCGCTGATGAACATCAGGACGATCTGGAATGTTATCAGCAATACATGAAATGCAATAAGACATTTATTGGCGGTGACATAGTTGTTCATGAGAAAATTGAGCATGGTAATCCTCGTTTTAATTGATGGTCGAAGTGTATCCGATCCAGAAGTGCATGTCAATCGAAACTTCCACGTTCGACATATGATGCCCCGGGCGGCATGATGCGTTCCCGGGAGTCTTCCGGCTCGTCGGGTAGAACCGTCAACGGGATGAAATATGAAAATGCCTCGGTGGGCCATGCATGATCCATAGCAGCGGTCACCCATGGGCAGCCTTCCAGTGCCTCGGGCGTCCACTTGATTGTCATCGGGCCATACATTCGGTGGATCGCAATGATAGGTTCCCGATTATCGGGAAGGTGATCTTCGATTGGCCGCCACTCGGCAGATACAGAAATGGTCATAGAACATTCTCCGGTTAAGGTGTTCTATGACCATATTGCATTATGTGGATGGGGTCAACCTGTTTGATCAGGGCCGTTCCATCGTGGGTATGTC
>Ga0129324_10000885_pt1 | contig 20578 bp, 20 predicted proteins | sample CPBDNA_7_FD_96879 | JGI IMG/M metagenome (GOLD analysis project Ga0129324, IMG submission 96879) | Freshwater to marine salinity gradient microbial communities from Chesapeake Bay, USA - CPBay_Spr_15_0.2_DNA | ecosystem: Environmental > Aquatic > Marine > Coastal | place: USA: Chesapeake Bay... | reverse complement strand
CCCAGAACTGACCAGTCCGCGGTCGAATCCACAGAGGTCAGAGCGTTGTGGAGAGACTCGGGATTATCGGCATCAATCCCCACAATGACGTCCTGAATGAGTGGAATTGATCGCGCAATAACTCCCCTCACGGACAGGCCCGAATAGTGTCCAGAGTTGTCACGAAGGAACAGTGCTTCGTGTCCTCCGGCGCTGGCTCCAGCGGGTGCGAGCGCCACACCGCGACCGCCGGTGTCCGTCACAATTCTCACAGCGACAGTCGGGTTCCCCCGGGAATCTAGAGCCTCCCAGGAGGCGACTTCACGAATTAGGTGAGCCATTCTTCACACTCGTTCTCTAGGTTGGCACCCTCAAGGAGGCCATGGGCCATGACAGCAATGTCGCGTGTGCTGGATTCATCGAGATAAGAGACCTTGGCCCTTCCGGCCACTCTGACCGCAAGAAAAAGCCCTATGTGTGCGCCCAAGCTAGCAGGGCGACTCGTCGGCGCCAGCGCATCCAGGAACCTGTCGCGAGCAAGGTGAAGATATGTGGAGGTGTCATCGTCGTTCCGGTAGAGAAAACTTTTCAAAATCAGGTGGGCAACCATCGATGCCGTGTCGAGAACCGGGTTGCCGATGTGAGCGACCTCTGTGTCCACAACCCAGAGGTTGCCGTCCGGAAGGCACAACACATTCTTGGGGGTGAAATCGCCGTGCACCACTGTTGTCTTGACGGAAAGTAGCTCGTGGACGAGTTCGTCGATTCTGGCGGAGTGTTCAGGCCATCGCCCAGCAATGTCGAGATAGAACGGATTGATGCGCAAATCGGCGAGGCGCGAGGTGTCATCCAGAGCGGAGTCCAAGGCAGGTTGGTAATCAGCCAGATGCCATGTGTTGAGGATGCTGCCCAGAAGCGAGGGCCACCTAGCATCGCACTGATCGGGGGTCTCTAACAGAACCGTTCGCAGGTCTGGACTGGGCTGAGGAGCCATGGGGAGAACGAGTCCATAGAGATGCTCCACCACCGAGATGGGTTGGGGAACGTGATGGGGCGTGAGGCGGTTGAACCAGGTCAAACCTTCAGCCTCGGCGACGACTCGATCGGGACTTGCGGTCCATTCTTCGGCAACGTCGAGTTGCGCGAGTGCCTGCTTGATGATGAGACCCCCATCGGGGAGGTCGACAGCAAATGTTGTCGAGGAGACACCTCCCGTAATCCGGCGGAAAGTTGCATCGACTCTCGAGATTCCTGAGGCGTCAAGAATGTCGTGGGCGGACTGGAACACCACATCAGCCTCAGTAGGTTGCTCGTCCACCAGAGGCATCAAAAACGAAGCCGGTGGTGAAACTGCAGGCTGGTGACGCCGCGAAGGCAATGACTTCTGCAACTTCGGAGGGTTCGCCCATGCGGTGCATGGGAATCTTTCCGAGCATGTATTCGATTTGCTCTGGGGGCTCGCCTTCGACCATGGGACTGCGAATCACCGCGGGAGCGATGGCGTTTACCGAGATACCATGCGTTGCGTATTCTTTAGCACACCCCTTCACAAAGCCGATCAGACCGGATTTTGCCATGTTGTAGGGCGCCATATTGGGGTTTCCTTCTTTTCCCGCAATGGAAGCAACGTGCACAATCCTTCCGTAGCCAGCCTTGACCATGTCGGGCAGGACCGCCATCGTGAGCAGGATTGCTCCTCTGAGATTGATTGAATAAGTCGTGTCAAAATCAGCAATATCAAGCTGATGAGTTTTTCGATCGAGGGGACCTGTGATTCCTGCAGAATTCACCAGTACTGCCGGGGTTCCCTGACTCCGCGCGAAATCGAGCAGCGCAGACACATCGCTGGCTTGCGAAATATCGGTGACATGGTGGGACACCGAGACTCCTTCGGATTCCAATGCTGCGTGTCGTTCGAGGAGTTTTGCCTCGTCGCGATCCACGAGAACAACCTGGGCCCCGCGCGACCCCAATAGGTGAGCTGTTGCGGCGCCTATTCCGCTCGCGGCCCCCGTCACGAGGGCCAGTTGGCCCTGGAGGGGCAGGGTGGACGTTGTCACGCGGTCTCCTCTTACTTGTGCGGACCGGCTGTTGCCGATACCTGAGCGCGTTGGGTTCCCAAGCCCTCGATTGCTGTCTCTACTGTGTCACCGGGAGAGAGATAGCGGGGCGGTGTGAAGCCGAATCCGACTCCTTGAGGGGTCCCGGTGTTGATGACATCACCGGGGCTCAACGCCATCACGTTGCTGATGTACCGAACTATCTCACCTACGCCAAAAATCATGTCCGACGTTGCGGAGTCTTGGCGAGATTCGCCATTGACCGAACAGGACATTCTCTTGTTCTTCGGATTCCATTCGTCTGGGGTGAGAAAGTAGGGACCGAGGGGGTTAAACGAGGGAAAAGACTTGCCCTTATCCCATTGCCCACCGCGTTCAAGTTGCCAGTAACGCTCGCTGACATCCTGACTAATGGCGAATCCGGAGATGACCCCGAGCGCTTCCTCCTCGCTGGCGAGGTAAAGGGCGGGAGCTCCAATAATGATCGCGAGCTCCACCTCGTAGTCCGTTGCAGCGCTACCCGGGGGGACGAGAATGTCATCGAAAGGCCCCTGCAGAGTGTCGGGAGACTTCATAAAGAGGACGGGTTCCTGAGGAATGTCTGCCCCGGACTCTCGCGCATGTTCTCGATAATTCAGACCCACACAGATGATCTTTGTCGGGCGCGCGATTGGACTACCGACGCGTTCATTTGTCAGCTCTACCACAGGCCTCCCGGAGAGGTCCAGTGCTGACAGTTTCTCGAGCGCTCCCGCTCCCAATGTGTCGCGGGACAATTCACCGACAACGTCATCGACATAGATGGCGCTGGATTCAGTGGGCATAATCGCGAGGCGCTCATGACCCACCTCGCCTATCCGTGCGATCCTCACGGTACGTAATTCTTTACGTCTTGCCGCTTTTCCCAACCCTCGTTGTAGAGGGCTAACCGGCCACCAGTGCGCGGGTGTTCGAGTGCGACAGCTTCGTTGAGCTCGATACCCAACCCGGGCTTCATGGGTTTTGCGAACGCTCCTGTTTTTTGGTCGACACGAGGTGCGTCGGTTACGAGGTCGTGCACCCAAGGGTCAGCGAAGTCGTTGAAATGCTCTAACACCTTGACATTCGGAGCGGCGATGCAGCAGTGCAAAGCGGCTGCCGTTCCAATGGGTCCACACACGTTGTGCGGCGCAAGTTGCACGTTATAAGCGTCAGTCCAGCCAACGAGCCGCATGAACCCGGTGATCCCGCCATGGTGGGTGACGTCAATTTGCACGATGTCGACCAGGTTCTCCTCTAGGAAAGGACGGAGTTCTGCAGCGTGGTGAATTCGCTCACCTAAGGCAATCGGGTACGTGGTCGCGGCCCTCACTTGTCGCAAACCGCCGAGATCGAGCGGAAGAGTAGGTTCTTCCAGCCAGCCCGGTTCAATCTTCTCGGCATCGGCAACGACTCTCGCGGCCGCGGCACCGGTGAATCGACCATGCATTTCGACGAAGATTTCGACGTCCGGGCCAACGGCATCTCGAACAGCGAGCAGGATGTCTTGGGACGTTCTGTGTTCGGCTGGGCTGAGCGCGCTTGCGGAGGCACCGAAGGGGTCGATTTTGAGGCCTCGATAGCCTCTCTCCACGACTTTATTGGCCATCTTCCCAATGAGCTTGGGGTCCCGATCACCCTGGTACCAACCATTGGCGTACGCCGGGACTTCGTCACGGAAGGCACCCCCGAGGAGCTTCCAAATTGGTTGACCCAGAGCTTTGCCCATGACATCCCAGCAAGCGATGTCGAAAGCAGCGAGAGCGGATTGGCCCACTTCGCCGGGGAGCCCATATTCGGCCACTTGAATATCCCACGCTAAACGAGACACATCGAAAGGGTCCATTCCGATGACGTAGCGTTCACCCAATTCGTTGATGGCAGCGAGGAGTGTGTCGGTCTTGTTTACCATCCGCACCTCACCAAGTCCGGTGATTCCCTCGTCTGTCTGAACTTGAACGATGGTGAGTTCGCGCCATGGTGCACCGACCACTATGGTTCGGAAGCCCGTGATCTTCATTGTTGTCCTCTCAGTGATGGGTTGGGTTGCGGGGGTTCGTCACGCGCAGCGTTGTCCAGAGCGACGGTGCCCTTGGCCAAATAAGCCTTCAAATCTTTTTCTGATTGCTGCAAATGTTCACGCATCGCGTTCATAGCTTTCCTGGCGTCGCGCGCTTCAATGAACTGAAATATTTTGAGGTGCGCCCAGTAGGGATCGAGAGCGGAGCCACCCCGAGAGGCGTGGCCTTCGAAAGACGCATCAAATGCCCGCAATAGAGAATCTTCAAGCGCTTCGAGAACATGTGCCAACATGCGATTCCCCGAGGACAGGGCGATAGCTTCGTGAAACGTTACGTCTGCTCTTTGAAATTCAGCCCGAGCGATGGTTTTCTGCTTGCCTGAGCTAGTGGTATCGACGAGGATGTCGGCGGATTCTTTCATAGCCCTCAGGCATGACTCCATGGCCGTCAGTCCGGCTCGCGTAACCTTACGGGCCGCGAGTCCCACGCTTTGAACTTCGAGAGCTAGGCGAACTTCGACGAGTTCCAAAAGAGCACTGGGGTCACGTCGCACATAGGACACGAATATGCTCGAAATGACCTCACTCGAGGGCTCGGTAACCACAGCTTTGCGACCCTGCCTGATTTCGGCGAGGCCGCGTCCCGCGAGGACCTTCAGGGCCTCTCGCACAGTGAGTCGGCTTACACCAAACTGTTCAGCAAGAGACGCTTCAGCCGGAAGACTGGCTCCAATAGGGAGCGCTTCGAGGACCTTCTGTAGCTCTGAAACTAGCTGAAATGTTGATTTGCCGACAGAGTGCACCGGAGCGGAGTGACGCATCACGATGCCCACACTCTTGGTCACGTCAACTCCTCTCTCCGATGGTCAGCTTATCAGATAGGTTAGCGCCCCTTGCAGGCTAGGATGAAAAAAGTATCGGTCGACGACCGGCTTTGTGTCAATGAATCTATAACTATTCGGTTACAGCAAACTATTCCTAATAGGAATCAAGTTGACATCTTGTCTGATATTCAACACACTATCTCCTACGGAAGGTCCATTCCGGACCTTCGTATTTGAAAGGAAGGTTCATGAGAACTCTTGCTACCAAGAAGAGGTTAGCTGTCGGCATCTCAGCGGCGCTGCTGTTGGCGACGGTTGGATGTACAACTGCCACCACCACGGAAGACACAAGTGCCGCTGGTGGCGACACCGAAGCAACAGAAGAAGTTGTTGCCTCTGGCGAAACTGGCTGGTGCAGCGGTGTGAAGATTGCTGCATTCCCCGGTGGCCCACAGGGTGGTGTCTTTGCCAACAACGTATACAACGGTTTCCAGCAGGCTGAAGCTGACCTGGGAGCCGACGTAACGTACTACTTCTCTGACTGGGACGCTGCAAAGCTCGTCTCTCAGGGTAAAGAAGCTCTTTCAACCGACATTGACGGAATCGCTACCTATGGTTTTGGTGGCGAAGACGCCATGGGGCAACTGGCTGATGAGGCTTTCGAGAAGGGCATTATCTTCACGACCCTGAACACTGAACTTCCTGACACCTTTGCTGCTTACCAGGCTGAGGGAAGTGGCTTCGTCGGAGCAATCAACTACAACGCCGGATACGATCTCGCCGCCAAGACTGTCCAGGACGCTGGTCTGGTTTCAGGTGACGAGGTTCTCGTCTGGGGTCTCGTGTCTCTGCCAGGTCGTGGCGACAGGACCCAGGGTGTAATTGACGCCTTCGAAGAGGCTGGCCTCACCGTGGTCTACCAAGAAATCGATCAGGCTACCAACGCTGACCCTCAGGCCGGTACTCCGACCTTTGTTGGTTTGCTCGGAGCTAACCCGGGAATCAAGGCAGTTGTCACCGACCATGGTGGTCTTACTGCAACTCTTGAGACCTACCTGACCGCAGCCGGGAAGGGCGCGGATGATGTGTTCGGAGCAGGCTTTGACGTCTCTCCCGCAACCATCACCGCTATCGAGTCTGGCTACACGGACCTGGTCATTGATCAGCAGCCGTTCCTTCAGGGTTACATTCCTATCCTGAACATTTGTTTGACTGAAAAGTTTGGTTTCTCCGGACTCTTCATCAACACTGGTGCTGGATTCGTAACCCAGGACAACGTGGCAGCTGTTGCACCGTTGGCTGCGGTTGAAATCCGCTAAGCACCCTTAGCAAATACCATCGAGATGCTGGGGGTCACCCGTTACGGGTGGCCCCTAGCTTCCCCACGTCAGGAGGAACTGTAATGAGCGACACCGCGGTCGTGACACCAGTAATTGAGCTCAAGAACGTTAGTAAGACTTTTGGAGAAGTACAGTCCATCAAGGACATCGATTTCCACATCAATGCAGGCGAGATTGTCGGACTTCTCGGCGACAACGGTGCCGGGAAATCTACTCTCATCAAAACCATCATGGGATTCCACACTCCTGATCCCGGTGGAGAGATTTACTTTAAGGGCGAGCTTCTGAAGGACTGGAACGTCCACAAAGCTCGTGACATCGGCATCGAGACCGTCTATCAGGAACGCGCGCTGTGTGATCAGCAGTCAATTTGGCGCAACATGTTTATGGGTCGCGAGCGTCGAGGCAAATTTGGTTTGTTGGACGTTGCGGGGATGCGAAGAGAAGCAGCCCGGCTGATGAGCGAGCACATGGGGTTCACCTCCAATGCTGTGCACCCCGAAAATACCGTCATGACGATGTCGGGTGGCGAGAAACAGGGTGTTGCTATCGCGAGAGCTTTGTATTTCCATGCGGAGGTCGTCATCTTGGACGAACCAACCATGGGTTTGTCGCTGTCAGAGACTAAGAAGACCTTGAACTTTATCCGCTCCATCAAGGAGGCTGGAAAGAGTGCGATATTTATCGACCACAACATTTTCCACGTCTATCCCGTGGTGGATCGCATCATTATTCTCGACCGGGGCTCGATCGCCGCAAGTCTTGTCAAGGATGAAATTCCGATTGAAAATCTGATGGAAGGCCTGCAACATTTGGCCCGTACCGGAAGCTGGAGCGCATAACGTGGCAATTGATGAAACTTACTTGGCCCAAGAACCATCGGGGGACTCCCGGGCTGACTCAGAAGAAGAAAAGGTCGATCGCTCGAAGCCGCCGTCGGTGTGGCGTCGATTTGGGCTTCAAATAGGGATCGGAGCCGTCGGAGTACTCATTTGGTTGCTGTTCCTGATTTCGGCGCCGGTGGTCTTCTTGAAACCCTCCATCTATCTCGCGTTTGCGTCAACGACGCCGTTGTTCCTGATCATTGCCTTGGCCTTGACGTTCGTGATCATCACCGGGGAGATAGACCTCTCCTTCCCGGCGGTGATGGCCCTATCGATGGTGTCGTTCACCTGGGTCTTCCAAAACGGTGGATTTTTGGGAATGGCCTTTCTTGCCGCCATTGTTACAGGAGCCCTGGCGGGAGCCTTCAACGGCTATCTCGTGGGCAAGATGGGCATACCTGCGGTGGTCATCACCATCGGGACAAGCTTCTTGTTCAGAGGCTTAGAACTAGCGGCAATGTCCGGAAGTGGTTTCCCCCTTACCGATCCTGCGATGGACCCCCTCCGGCAGGTTTTGGTGGGTAGGTGGTTCTTCGGAATCCCGATGCAATTCATCTGGGTTGTGATTTTCGCCATCCTCCTGTGGGCTTTGCTCAACCGCTCAAGGTTTGGTTCGCACGTGTTCCTCATTGGTGACAATGCGACGTCGGCGAAGCTCATGGGTGTCAACGTGATGTGGACCAAAATTGGTGTCTTTATGCTTGTCGGCGCGATGGCAGCCTTTGCTGGGATGGTCGCATCATTTGAGGTGAGCTACTTCTGGCCCACACTGGGAGAAGGAACTCTGCTCAACACCATTGCGGCGGTGTTCGTGGGAGGGACGAGTCCCTTCGGTGGGGCGGGAAGCATCTTCGGGACGCTGATTGGTGGGCTCATAATTGGTGCACTGAACGCAGGAATTGTGTCGGCAGGTATTAATGCTTTCTGGACTCAGGCTGTGTTCGGCTTCGTGATTGTGGCCTCCCTGATTATGCAGGTCGTCATTCAGAAGCGCGTCCGCAACTAAGTAGTGCCGATTCGAGAGTGGATAACGTGACCGTTAACAGCTCTCTGGGAGGTGCGGGAATCTTTGATTCCCGCACCTGCACACTAGGGGAGGGCCCGATCTGGCATCCCGAATCCGGCCGGGTGCTTTGGGTTGATATTCTCCAGAACGTCGTCCACTGGCGCCGCCTGGGTGACGGGGCTTCGGGCACATTCTCGATGCCCTCGAATGTCGGAGCTTTTCTCCCTCGAGACGATGGAACCTGGCTCGCTCTCCTGCAGGACGGTGCCTATTCCTTTGACGAGGCTCGATCATCCTGTGACCTGATCGCACTATTCCCGCATCAGTTACCACCAGAAAACGGCAGTGCTCGGATGAGAGCTAATGACGCTGCGGTGTCCCCGTGGGGTCATGTGGTCTGCGGAACGATGCCCTACGACGTCGAGGCTTTCCCGCGAACGGCTCAGCTCTATCACCTGGAAGGCACGAACCTGACAACCCTGGTGGATGGGGTGACAATCAGTAACGGCATTGGCTGGTCGCCCAATCAATCCGAGATGTATTACGTGGATACGCCCACCGGACACATCGATGTTTTTGATTGCTCGCCATCTCTCACGCTTTCTCACCGCCGTGTTTTCGCCACCGTTGACACCGGCTTGGGCTGGCCCGATGGCTTAGCGGTCGATCGGGATGGGTTTATCTGGTTAGCGTTGTGGGGCGGGAGCCGAGTTCAGAGATTTGCGCCGGACGGATCTCTCGCTGGATATGTGGACGTTCCCTGCGCAAACGTCACCAGCTGCGCTTTTGTGGGAGAGGATCTCTCTCAACTTGTGATCACCACTTCCCAGCTTGAGAACGAAGGCGACGAGGCCGCCGGTAAGACCTACATTTTCGATTCGAAGACCTCGGGTCTTCCTGTCGTCGCGGCGGGGGTATGACGATGACTGCTCCCACGGTCACCGGAGTCTGTCCTGTCCTCTCCGCAGCCTTCGATGACGACGGCGCAGTGGATCTCTCCGGCTTTGCATCCCTGTGTCGTTATGTAGTGGATTCCGGGGTTAGGTCCTTGATGGTGTTTGGCGTTGCGACCGAGAATTCGAAGCTGAACGATCAGGAAAGGGACGCGATGCTCGAGACTCTGGTCCGAGAGCGCGGGAGCGCGCCGGTGACGATTGTGGCGACGGTGGCTGACCATTCGACTGAATTGGCTATGGCCAGGGCACACGCCTGGGTTGAAGCAGGTGCCGATGTCATCAATATCTTGCCCTCCTACTTTCTTGCACCACCGAAACCGGAGGTGCTCCACCACCTTTCGTCGATTCTCGACTCCGTAACGGTACCCGTCATAATCCAGTCTTTGCCCTCGGGAGGTAACGAGGTGCCCCTGCGCGACATCGTCGCGCTGCAGGCAGAACACCCCAACCTCTCGCAGGTGAAAGTGGAGAACACCCCCGCAGCGGACCTCATCCAAGATGTCACCCGATTCTCTGCGGGAAAGGTGTCCTCTCTCGTGGGCTGGGGAGGACTCGAATGGGAAGAAGCGGCTCAGGCAGGTGCACTCGGCGTTCAACCCGGCTGCTCCTTTATCGAGTTGTATCTCGATGCCCAGGCCTACCTGGAATCTGACGATCACGAGGGTTTTGCCCGCGCCTTCAGCCCCCTTCGCCCTGCGCTGACATCCTGGATGCGCCACCCCGAGGTGCTGATTGCGATAGAGAAACATATTCTGAGGGAACGAGGAATCATTTCTTCTCCGAGAACCCGTCACCCCTCCGCCACGCTGAGTGCCGATGATTATGCCTTTGCGGATCAGATTCTGTCTCTTCTCGCAAGCAGGAGCGTGACAGTTGCCTGATCAGAGCCACAGAGACGCAAGAGACCTTGTCGTGTTGGGCGAGGCGTTGGTGGGTCTTGTGCCAAATGAGCATAGTGTCGTGCGCCGCAGTGAAACTCTCCGACGATTTACCGTGGGTGCGGAGGTCAACGTCGCTGTTGCAGCGTCACGGCTTGGTCATCGAGTGAGCTGGATTGGCCGGGTAGGCGAAGACCTTTCGGGAGAGGCAATTCTCGATGACCTGCGGCTCGAGGGGGTTTTCATCGATCATGTGCACCGAGACACGAGTGCCCCCACTGGTCTCCTGCTCAGAGAAAAATCTCCTCTGGGCGCAACACGGGTCTCGTACGTCAGAAAAGGAAGCGCAGGCTCGCTCCTTAGCGACGAGGACATTGATGAGAAGTTCGTTGCCCTGCACAAGATGGCCCATGTGTCGGGAGTCACTCCGGCTCTTGGCCCCTCAGCCCATCGCGCAGCTGACACATTCTTGCGGGTCGCTCGAGATGCAGGGCTAACCACTGTTTTCGATCTGAACTACCGGTCCAAGCTCTGGTCTGCCGACGACGCTGCGCCTGCCCTGGCTGGGCTTGCTAACAAAGCCGACATTGTGATGGGGGGAGCAGCCGAGTGGAAACTAGTTTTTGGTAGTGACGACCTGAAAAATCTCTCTCTTGCCTCAGCATCAGCGCTGGTGCGCACCGATGGGCCTCACCCGGTAACGGCGCTCGTGGAGGGAAAGCTGATTTCACAGGAGACGATAGAGACCGACGCCGTCGATGTCGTCGGTGCGGGAGATGCTTTCGTCGGGGGAGTTTTATCAGCACTATTGGCCGGGGCCGATTGGGCAAGCGCCCTGCGACAAGGAACCTACTGCGGTGCCCGAGTAGTCTCCGGTTTTGGGGACTGGACGAATCTTCCCTGGGGGGCACATGGCCTCGTGACGGGTCCACTCGATGAGCAGGAAGTTCTCCGATGACCCTCGAAACTGTTATGGGTCAGATTGCTCGGTCCCGTGTGGTCGCGATTCTTCGCCTCCAGAATTCGCAAGAAGCTCACGAGCTGGGCAAGGCCATCATTGCTGGTGGACTTCCCGTGGTCGAGGTGTCTTTGAACACCCCAGGTGCTGTTGGCGCAATCGAGCGACTAGCAAAGGACACCGAAGGGACCATCGGAGCAGGAACGGTTCTGGAGGTATCCGATGTGGCTCGGGTGGCCAAGGCGGGAGCTCATTTTATGGTGACACCGAACCTCAACCCTGATGTGGTGAAAGCCGGACTGGACGCGGGTCTGATGGTTGGCCCTGGCGTTTTCACGGCAACAGAATGTCACCAAGCCATCACCCTGGGAGCTCACGCTCTTAAGCTGTTTCCTGCCGCGCAGGCGGGAATCTCGGGGTTTAAGGCACTGCGGGATCCTTTTCCTGATGCAGTCTGGTTGCCCACCGGAGGAGTATCGGAGAACACCATAAGTGACTGGCTCAACGCTGGGGCGCTTGCAGTAGGAATTGGCTCGGCTCTGACCAGCGGGGATGCGGACCATGCGATGCGGACTGCCCGGCGAATTGCCGACATCGTCGAGGGCCTTGGGTCGCCCGGGCGCGAGGAGGTCAGGTAGATGCACATCACGAAGGTCAGTGCGATGTTGGTCAATGCAAATCTCAGGAACTGGGTATTCGTGAGAGTAGACACGAGTGAACCTGGGCTCCATGGGCTGGGCGAAGCCACACTGGAGTTTCAGTCTCGAGCAGTCGCGGCACGAGTTGACGAGTTCGAAGAATTACTGCTGAATAAGGACCCGCGAGATATCACCATGCTCTGGGAAGCAATGTTCCGTTATCCCTTCTTCCGCGGGGGGGCCGTGACAATGTCGGCAATCAGCGGAATTGACCAGGCTTTGCATGACATCCAGGCGAAAGCTCTGGGTGTTCCCCTGTGGCGTGTGCTCGGTGGGCTTGCCCGCACCAGAGTACAAATGTATGACCATGTCGGAGGCGGAGATTCGTCTGCCGTTTATGGTGATCTTGACGAGGGAATAGCCGAACGAGTCTCCGCAAGTAAAGCGGAGGGGTTTAGCGCAATCAAAATTCTGGCAGTGCCGAAGACCCGTGCCATTGATGGCATCGGGGCACTCCGTGAAGCCGAGAGAATTATGCACTCAGCGCGCGAGGCGGGTGGTGAGGACATGGACATCATGGTCGATTTTCACGGCCGAACAACGTCGGCGATGGCCATCCAATACGCGAGAGTCCTCGAACCGTTTAATCCGTTCTTCATTGAAGAAGTAGTTGGTCCAGAAATCCCCGCCCAAGAAATGGCGCGAGTGGCGCAGTCCACTGTCATTCCTGTTGCCGCGGGAGAGCGCCTCTTTCATCGCAAGGAGTTCCTCGCTTTGCTAGAAGTTGGCGCCATCAGTGTGGCGCAGCCGGATGTGTGTCATGCCGGAGGAATAACAGAGACGATGAGAATTGGGGCCCTTGCTGGCGCCTTTGGTGCCCACCTTGCTCCGCACAATCCCTTGGGACCGATTGCCACGATGGTGAATATTCATCTCGGCTTTGCTCTGCCCAACTTTATGATCCAGGAAGTCATGCGCAACGATGTTCCCTGGCGATACGACGTCGTAGGGGGTTCGGTCCCGATCATTGACGGTTTTGTCTCGCCACCCGAGGCGCCGGGTATCGGTGTAGAAATTGATGAGAAGGAAGCGGCTCTCCACCCGTATGAGGCGAGTCAGCCGGTTCAATGGACGCATGCGGATGGGAGTGTGGCGGAATGGTGACTCGATCTCAGCAGGGAATGTTGGAGGGGCACCACGTCGTGGTGACCGGTGGTGCCCAGGGCATTGGCGAAGCAATCGTCGAGGACGCTCTGACTCGTGGCGCTCGGGTGTCGTTCTTTGACATCAACCAGGAGCAGGCTCAGATTCTGCTCCAACGGCTGGAGGGGCTCGGGTTCCGCAGTGGTCAGGATGTTGATTTTCAGACCTGCGACGTCACGAACTTCAGCGCTATTGAGTCAGCGGTCGCTGCCTGCACATCGGCCCTGGGACCGGTCACGGGATTAGTGAATAACGCCGGCAGAAATTCCTATGCAGACCCGGTGGACATGACGGAGGAGCAGTGGGACTCTTTCTTTGATCTGGACCTCAAGTCCTCCTGGTTGATGTGCAAAGCTACCCTGTCGATGATGCGTGCGGCAGGCAAGGGAAGCATTGTCAATATCGCCAGCATTCACGCCCACATGAGCTTCCCGCAGTATTTTCCCTACGCGGCGGCAAAGTCCGGTTTGCTGGGTCTCACCAGGAATTTGGCTCTGGACGAAGGCAAGTACGGGGTCAGAGTGAATACCGTCAGTCCTGGCTACACCCAGACACCGCTGCTGCGCGAGTGGTTTGACAATAACCCGGGTTCCGAGGAAAAGGCTCTGTCGGTGCATGCTTTGGGAATGTTCGGCGAGCCCCGGGACATCGCTTCGGTCGTGAGTTTCTTGCTCTCCGACGAGACTCGCTTCGTCAGCGGAGCTGACTGGCGAGTCGATGGAGCACTGAGCGCGCGCTTTGCAGGCTAGTTTCCCTACCAGAAGGAGAGAACCATGACGTCGTTGAGTACCCGAGACCCTCAGGGAACGATGGCCGACACCATTGCGGTGTTGCACAAGCAAGGGCTTCCCTCAAGTGACGCCGATTCTCTCCCCGAATCATCGGCCCGATTCGAGGACGGGCGGAGCTGGCGGTTAGAGATTCCCTCTGTGGAGGGCCCGGGAGCTATGCGGGCAGTCCTGGACGAGGCACAAACTCGCAAAATCGGAGTCGACCGAGTTAGCCAGGGTAGCGGGATTTTCATGCTCAGCGAATCGGAAATCACCGACATGCTGGATCAGGGGAAGGCATCGGGAACGGAAGTGTGTTTGTTCGTCGGCCCACGCGCATCCTGGGATGTGGGCAAGCAGCCTGCGAGCAGTTCCGGGGTTGTTGCCGCACCTACTCTGCGAGGGGCGGATCAGGTGCGATATGCCCTGGAGGACGTCCGGCACGCCGTGGGGCGGGGGCTCCGCAGCATTCTCGTCGGGGATGTGGGTTTGCTCGCCGTTATTGGTCGAGCAAAAAGAGAAGGAGATCTCCCGGCCGACCTTGTCGTCAAGACATCGGTGGCACTGCCGTGCACAAATCCGGCAACCGCGCGAGTTCTGGAGGACTTGGGTGCCACCTCAATTAACTTGGGTACGGACCTGTCACTGGGGCAGATTGCCGCAATTCGCCAGGCCATTGATGTTCCCGTGGATGTCTACTGCGAGGCCCCCGATGATTTTGGGGGAGCTGTACGACACTATGAGGTCATTGACATGGTCCGAGTAGCTGCACCCATCTATATCAAGTTCACTGTCCGGAATGCTCCGGGGATTTACCCCTCGGGTCTGCACTTGGAAAACACTGTGCTCGCAACAGCGCGGGAGAGAGTCAGGCGAGCAAGTCTCGCTATCGACCTCCTCCAGCGCTATTCGAGCACCGCATCGGCGGGAGAATAATCCCCATGGCCCCTCGCGAATGGACGAACCCGCGCACCGGCGCCACGCTCACCCTGGCGATTGAGGATCACTCAGACTCCGACGTGCGTGAGCACTGTGAAACCTCGTATCAAGCCTGGCTGACATACCGGGGGTTTAGTTTCCTCGACCGTGTCCGGGTTCTCTCGGCGCTTGCCGATGGATTAGCCGTTAGCTCAGATGAGGTGGTGGCGATTGCGGACGAGGAGACGGCATTGGGTGAGCCTCGGTTAGTAGGCGAGGTCGCTCGGACAGTCTTCCAGCTGAGAATGTTTGCGGAAGCACTCGAGAACGACACTCTTTTTCCGCGACAAATTGATGAGGCTGTCGAGGGGCTGCCACCGGCCGGCCACCCAGAGCTGGTCCGAAGCCTCATCCCGCTGGGGCCCGTTGCCGTTTTCGGAGCAAGCAATTTTCCCTTTGCTTTTGGGGTTCTGGGCGGTGATGTCGCGTCGGCGCTGGCCGCTGGATGTTCCGTCATCGTGAAGGAACACTCCGCGCAGCCCCGCCTCTCCCAGAGGTTGGTTGAGCTCGCGCAGGATGTCCTGGAGAAAGAGTTCCCCGGACTTGACATCTTTCTCTCGGTTCGAGGCACTCAGGCTGGAGCTCAGGTAGTCCAGAACCCGAGGGTGTCGGCCGTCGGTTTCACCGGATCCGTCAGTGGGGGTCGACACCTCTTCGATCTCGCTCAGGCACGTCCGAATCCCATTCCCTTTTACGGCGAACTTGGAAGTATCAACCCGGTCGTTGTTTCCCGTCAAGCGGCAGAGTCACGGGCAGACCAGATTGCTCAAGGTTTTGTAGACTCTCTCCTGTTGGGCGGAGGGCAGTTCTGTACAAAGCCCTCAGTTCTGGTGATTCCAGAAGACTCAACAATTCTGGAGAGGATAAAGGTCCTGTTGGCCAGCGCACAGCCGGTGGCCTTGCTGACAACCCGAATTGCGAGCGCCTATCGGGCTCGAGTCGACGAGATGACGACGGCAAACGCCACCAACGTGGTGACCGCTCCGAATAGCTCAGAACCAGGTTCCTGGGTTCATCCCGCACTGTTTGTGACCAGCGTCGAGGAAATGCTCACGGAGACGACAGTTTTGCGCGAGGAATGCTTCGGTCCAGCCGCCGTCGTTGTTCCCTACGCCACTGATGACGAAGCACTCGCTGTGAGCTCAGTGGGGGGTGGAGTCTTGGTGGGCAGTGTTCATGGGGAAGATGACGATCCCCTGGCGCAGGCGATAGTCCAGGCCCTCATCCCGAGGGCAGGTCGAATTGTGTGGAACGGCTGGCCGACCGGGGTTGCTGTCTCGCCAGCGCAAATGCACGGCGGGCCCTACCCCGCGGCAACTGTTCCTGGAGCAACATCTGTAGGCCTGCACGCAGCGTCCCGCTTCGTCAGGCCACTGGTGTTGCAATCGATGCCCCCGGGCATGCAGGTGTCATGAATGCCCACATTTTTCGCTAGGACCTAGTTGCTAAACCCCCACAGGTAGTGTATATATCATATTATGATTACCCCAGCCGACCTGGCGATGACGCCAGAAAATGCTCTTCGTCTCTCTGCACGGCGCAGCAATGACTATGACTTTGGGGTGTGGTTTTGGGGCGATGCCATTGCCCTTGATGGCCTCCTCGACGCAGCGGAATTATTGGGCGATGAGAAATCCCTCCACCAAGCGGGGCGTGCATTTGAGCGCTGGGCCGCCCGCCCGCTGAGTTGGGCGGATCACCTCACTCCAGGTTCCGCCCTGCTGAGATACGGGGAACTGGTGGGGGAATCATGGCCGCTCGAGCGCGCGCAGGAGTTGGCGGCCTACCTGGGATCGGTCCCGAGGTCTAGCGGGGCACCTCTCTACCGTCCTGATCTGCCTGAATATCGGTACACAGTGTGGGTGGACACTCTCTACCATGTTCCGGTTTTCTACGCCCGGCTTGCTCACCTCCTGGCAGATGATGTCTGGATTGACAAGGCCGTGGAGGAATGGCAATCCCATTGGAATCTGCTGACTGACCCCAGGGGTCCCTTTCTGGCACATTCGTGGGACACCGGAATGCACAGAGTGCACGGGTATGGATGGGGGCGCGGTTCAGGGTGGGCTCTCTACGGAATGATCGAGACCTTGGAGCACATCCCCCAGAGCTATGCCGGTCGGTCTGCTCTGGTCGCAGACACGCAGAGTTTTGCCCACGCTCTTCTGAACGTTCAAGACCACACGGGATATTGGCACACCCTGCTCCACGACAGAGAATCCTATTTGGAGACCAGCACAGCATCGTTCTTCGCAGCAGCATTCCGCAGAGGTATGCGCACCGGTGTCCTCGGTCCAGAGTTTGCCGAGGCCACAGACTCTGCATGGCGGGCTACTCTGGGGCGCCTCGATGAGCGGGGCGAGCTATGGGGGGTCTCGGCCTGCACCTACGCCAGTGTTGCCAACATTGATGACGTCGTGATGTATCACACACTCCCTACCGAAGTGAATGTGTGGGGGCAAGGCTCAGCCATGCGAGCGGCCGCAGAGCACATCAGGTCAGGTCTCTAATGGCCATAGATAACATTCACTTTGAGGTTTCTTCAGGAGTAGCGCGGATCTTTCTTGATCGGCCCGCCAAGCTGAACACCATGACACCCGAGATGGGGGTCGAGCTGATGAGCCTCGTTCCGAGAATCAACGGTGATGACGAGGTTCGAGTCGTGATTCTCAGTGGGGTGGGCGAGAAGGCTTTTAGCGCTGGCAGTGACGTCTCGGTCCTCGACCAGTACGGGACCAATTGGCAGCTTCGAAACAGGCTGGATTATGCCCGTGCAATCTGGGCGATCCGCAAGCCCGTCATCAGCAAAATCAGGGGCTACTGCATTGGCGGAGGGCTCGAAATGGCCCTCATGAGTGACCTGCGATACAGCGATGAGACAGGTCAGTTTGGCGCAGGAGAAATCAAGCTTGGCTGGCACGGCGGAGCGGGCAATACTCAGTTACTCCCCCGGGTCACGGGTCCAGGAATTGCGCTCGAGATGCTCCTCACCGGCGATCTCATCTCGGCTCAGGAGGCTTTGCGAGTAGGGCTCGTGCAAAGGGTTTACCCTGCTAGCGATCTCGATGCGGAAGTGGACGGTATCGCCCAGCGAATCGCCAAGTCTGCTCCCATTGCAGCCGAGTTGGCCAAACACCTTGTGCGCATCAGTCAATCCACCAGTCTCGATGTGGGTTTGGCCTATGAGAACGACACCTTCACCTACTGCTTCACCACTGAGGACAGCGCTGAGGGGCGCGAAGCTTTTGCAGAAAAACGTCCACCCAATTTTCGCGGACGCTAGCGGTAGAGAGAGCGAGGAAAGCGCGACATGGCTGAGGATAGCGACAACCCCGGGGTGACTCTTGTCACGGGAGGTGCTCAAGGTATTGGTCTCGCCACCGTCGGACTAGTTCTTGAGCGAGGGGGACGGGCCATTGCCCTGGATAAGAACACCGCAGCACTCGAGAATGTGCGTAGCTCCTTCCCGAGCGATTCAGTCCTTGCCTTGGAGTGTGATGTCACGCAAGAAGACGACATCCAAGCCGCGGTTGATCAGACCATGGCGAAGTTTGGTCGTATTGATTCCCTCGTGAACAATGCCGGCATCGGGTCCTATTTCGATGCGACGACAATGAGCCAAGAGGACTGGGATCTCGTCTTTTCCGTCGATTTGAAATCAGTATGGCTCGTCAGCAAGTGGGTCCTTCCCCACATGATTTCGCAGCAATCCGGGAGCATCGTGAACATTGCCTCGATTCACGCCAGGTTGACCGTGGGGGGTATGTTCCCCTATGCCGCTGCGAAGAGCGGGGTGATTGGTCTTACGCGGAGCCTGGCTCTGGATATGGCAGAGCACCAAATTCGGGTGAACGCCGTGAGTCCAGGATGGACCAGAACCTGGCTGGTGCAGGAATGGTTTGAGAAACAGCCCGATCCCATTGCGGCAGAGGAGTCAGTCGTGGGGGTCCACCCTTTGGGGCGGATCTGCGAGCCCCGCGAGGTTGCCGAAGTCATTTGCTTTCTCGCGAGCCCACGATCCCACGCAGTGACGGGGGCAGAGTTCTCTGTCGATGCTGGGCTCAGCGCACGATTTGCCACCTAGATAACCACCACCTGAAAGGAACCTTGTGGATCACGGAGCGCTCTCGGATGTCCGAGTACTGGATGCAACACAGATGTTGGCAGGCCCCATGGCGGGGACACGGCTCGGAGATTTAGGAGCGGATGTCATCAAAGTGGAGCCCCCGATCGGGGGCGAATTCAACCGTACGCATGGATTTGGAGACTCACGAGCTAACGGTGAGATGACAACGTTCCTGGCCATGAACCGCAACAAGCGCAGTCTTGCCGTCGACCTCAAATCAGAGGGTGGCCTCGACGTGATTTACCAGCTGGCCAAGAATTCTGACGTGTTCATTCAGAACTTCCGGCGTGGAACCGCCGAGCGCTTGGGAATCGGATACGAGAAGCTTCGGGAAATTAACCCCGGGATCATCTACTGCTCGATTACCGGGTACGGGACAACTGGCCCGCACCGCGATCGGCCAGGTCAGGATCTCATCATGCAGGGCTACAGCGGCTCGATGTTTTCCGTGGGCAAAGAGGGTGATCCTCCCCTTGCCAGCGCACTGTGGGCAGCTGATGTGATGACCGGGTATCAAGCGGTGATTGGGATTTTGGCGGCTCTCAATAGCCGACGAGAGAGTGGTGTTGGCCAGCACATTGAGATTGACATGCTCGCTGTAGTGCTGGATTGCCAGCTGCAGGAGATCGTGACCTACCTAAACGCTGGATTTATTCCGGAGAGAACTGCTGAGGACAGCGCCCATGGCGCTATGCCCGCACCGTATGGAAGCTACAAAACGAAAGACGGTTGGCTCAACCTGGCCATGACGCCTCTTCCCGCTTTGGCAGAGGTGATCGACAATGACTGGCTTCGGACCCTGGTGAACTACGACGACGGTCATCGCCTCCGGGACAAGATTTACGCGATGATCCGGGACGCTTTCGTCGATAAGACGACCGCGGAATGGATTGAGTTGTGTGACGCGCACGGGGTGTGGGCGGGACCGGTCTATGACTTCCCCGCCCTCGCCAAGGACCCTCACATCATTGAGGAGAACTATTTTGTGCCCCAACCTCAGAGAGTGGGTGGCTCCGCCCAAACCGTGCGAGTCCCCATCAAAATGTCTGGCACGCCGCCCGAGATTCGGCGGGGGGCGCCAGGGCTTGGGGAACACACCCGAGAAATCCTGGCTGATGTCGGCATGGACGACAGCGCAATCGAGGCATTGGTTGCCTCGGGAGCGGTAGGAACAATCGACAAGGAGACATCATGACCTCGAACGACCTTCTGCTGGAGCGCCACGGTCACGTTGCGGTGATCAGGCTGAACCGTCCCGACAAACTCAACGCCATGACGGCTGACATGGATCGGATGATGAACGATTTCACGTTCACCATCAACAATGACGCGAGCATCAGGGCCGTCGTGCTGACTGGGAATGGCGAGCGGGCCTTTTGTGCGGGGAGTGACATCACAGAACTTGATGAGTACGGAGAGAACTGGGAATACCGCAATCGATTTGACGCTCGGATGGATTATGCCAGAGCCATCCACCTCATTCGTAAGCCCATAGTCGCTGCCGTCTTTGGCTATGTCATTGGTGGGGGACTGGAAATGGCCTGTGCGAGCGATATTCGATTGGGAACGCCTGATTCGCAGTTTGGGGCCGGCGAAATCAACTGGGGATGGCACGGAGGCTCCGGCCAAACCCAGTATTTGACGCGAGCGATAGGTCCGGGCAACGCTGCGCGATTGCTTCTCACGGGGGAGAGGTTCGATGCTGATTTTGCTTTGCGCACAGGGTTGCTCCAGGAAATCCATCCCCGAGAAGAGCTGGAGAGCACTGCCCTCGCTTTGGCCGAGAGCATTGCGGCGAAATCCCCGATTGCGATTCAAATGACCAAACACATGATTCGGGTGGCCCAAAACACAGCACTCGACGTGGGCCTCATGGTCGAGAACGACTCCTTCAGCTATTGCATGACCACCGAGGATTCGGTGGAGGGCCAGAAAGCGTT
>Ga0129324_10000883_pt1 | contig 20599 bp, 17 predicted proteins | sample CPBDNA_7_FD_96879 | JGI IMG/M metagenome (GOLD analysis project Ga0129324, IMG submission 96879) | Freshwater to marine salinity gradient microbial communities from Chesapeake Bay, USA - CPBay_Spr_15_0.2_DNA | ecosystem: Environmental > Aquatic > Marine > Coastal | place: USA: Chesapeake Bay... | reverse complement strand
GATAACATTTGATACTTGTCGCGCAATTCTGTTTCAGTCATTCCCATGCAATCTTGAAATGAGTTAACGATCAAAAGTGGCACTCCCATCTCTTCAAACGTCTCTGTCATATGAGAGCGCTTGACTACGGGCACGCAATTCAAATAGAGGGCCTCCCAAATTCTGTGAGTATCTACGCCCCTCCCAGGTGGACAGGCCACGAACCCATATTTTCTGAGAGTGTCTTGATACATGGGTATCGATAATGGCTTGACTTTGTCAGCACTAGCACTTCGGATCAGTGCATTGGCCGCTTCGGTTCTTTCATGAATATTCGAATTGAGATTGAAGGACCACATTATGCGCATTCGCTTTTGACCCTGATTTTTCCCTTGACTTTTCTCTAAATAATCCTTGAACGGCCCGGTCCTGCCGCGCCCCCCAAATTGCCTGTTCTCCAGGCCAACAGGAAGAGGCTTAACCTTGTTGACAACTCGCTCAAGATTCTGTGCAAAAATCTGCTTAACATTGTCATTATCGACAAGCTCTCCGATTTCATTTCCTAAGGTTCCATTGGAAGCTACAAGTAATACGATTACTTCGGAACTGACTTTTTCTAAAATCGAACTCCTTAATGAATTCGCCTCTGAAGCCTCGCAATAAATGACATCTCCCGCTCTCACCGAGTCGGGACTCACGTTAAATTTCGGTGATTCCCAAACATGATCGGCGATGGATCTAAAAGTATCAACAGACAAGAATGGCGCACTGCTAGGTCGGTAACCTAAGGCACTTACTGTTAAGAAGCGCACTTTGTAGTAGATGAGCGAAGGGTTTCGGGTAAGTCGCCGAAATTTCGCATGTGCAATCGCAGTAATTTGGCGACGCCTAGTTCCAGGAATTTGTGTCTTCCCCTCTTTATTAGCCCACATGACGAGGGTTTCCAACCTGTTGTCTGAAGCAGCCAACCAATTATGAATTTTGGAATGTAGATGGACGTTATATATCCGTGTCATGTGGTGGCCGGGCGCAGAGATCTCTATAATTTTTTGCACCGAATCCCATTTAAAGTAGAGATTTGAGATTTCTTTTAAACTAAGTTCACTGTGACTATAAGAATTTTCAAATTTGTTGGTAGGCACCTCAGTTAGAGGAACATTTTGAGGGTCATTGCCCCCCAGCCATTGCCCGATATCTGCGGCGTCGACAACGCCACCAGTCTCCTCTAGCCCCAGAATCTGAATACCTTCAGACCTCGAACTCAACCCCAAGACATCAGACATGGATGGAAGTGCAAAAATTTGTGAGGGATGAATTTTTCCCCAACTTGCAATTAGATCCATTTCGTTCCCAAAAATATCACCAACACTTGCCAACTCAAGTAAGGAAGAAAGTGCTTGCACTTCATTGCAGTAGAGAATTGATGCAATAGGAAGGTCTATATTATGGAAGGGTACAAAAATGCCTCGTTTACTTGAGTAGTTTAAGTTTGTGATTAGCGAGTCTATGTTGAAGAGCAGTTGATCAAGTTCCGCATGAAAGACCTTTGTCCTATTTGTCTTTTTCATAAACTGCTCCAATACAAACAGTCTTTCCAGAGTCTTGAGCCAAAATCCACCTCTAAAGTCGTGTGGGTAGCTGACCCTCAATGAAGCTTGGATGAATTCTGTTTGATCGTAAAAGCTCTCGATAGGAGTAAAAGTAAGAGGAACCTCCGGCAGTTGTTTCTCTAAGCACTGATTGCCGAGAAAATGTAGTGTCGCTCCGCTTGTTTGTGAAGCGAGTCTGAGAGCTCCCTCGGAGTAAGCAGGAAGTTTTTTTCCTAAAAAGATAAAGATGATCTCAGGTTCTTTTGAGTCCTTTCCAGTGGACATGTTCTACATCACGTCCATTGACCAGAGCGAGCGCGGGACGGCGAGACACAAGCAACAAACCAGAATCTTTGGCTGAGATCAATCATCCATTTCTCCGTTTCGTAAGTGACATTTATTCAAGCATCCTCCCAGCAGCACTGACAACTTAGCTAAAAATTTTTTGAGCCATAATGTGAAACTGAAGTGTTGTCCCTCAATGACTTTTCCTCAACATGAAGTGAGAGCATATTTCATTCGTCATTTCTCACATTTTCAGCGATGAGCAGTTAAAGTCCAGAGAGATGTGGGATGCCTACTAATCCATGGTTTCCTGGGATGTGATCTATTTTCCACAATTTCCAATTAGTTTCCGTTCGATTGTTCAGAAAATTCTCAAAAAACGCGAGGTTATCGATTCCGTGGAATGCATCCTGGAAATTAATTAGCTTGCTTCCTGACTGTGTAACAAAGTTCATGTTTAGGTCTCGTATATTTTGGGGAGTTTCGCTTAAAGACCAAGTTGCGATATAGAGAGAGCCCTCAATATCTGTTCCTTTTTGGAAAGCATGATTTGCTTCTTCAAATGAACTAGTGCAGAAGATTGCGGGCTCAATAACTTCGAGACCAACTCTAGAATCGATCGGGAGTCCAATCGAAGTCAAGTAGTAGCTCTGGAGTGAAGAAAAGGGTTCTTGATCTAGGATAATATAAGTCCCTCGAAAGCCAAGATTCCACGCCACGCGGCACATACTCCCATATCCACCCCCAAATTCGAATATTTGTGAGTAGCTACTGATCTGGCGTCCGGCAAGCTCCTCAAACTTTGCAATTTGATAGGCATGATGGATCAGATTCGCGCTTGAGAATGGATAATAAATGAATCTGCTCGGCCTACCCACACTGGATTCTTTAAGCGCAGGCTTCCACCTGTTTTCCCAGTCGCTCCGCGAACGAAGGTAATCGAGTTCGATTCTTACCCAACGTTCTTGCCCAACAAACATCGTATGCTTAATATCCGGCCACGAGAGAAATTTGCGGGGGTCACGATTCAAGATATTTTCCGTGACTTCTCGCTGATGTTTGGTCCAGGCTTTTTCGGCATTACTAGCATCAGGTCTCAGAGGGAATTCCACGTTTCTGACCTTTTGGCGGAGTGTGTTCGTGTTAAGTAGATCGACGTGACTATGACGGCCAACTATCCGTCGACCCAATGCATCGCCAAGTCCTTGTTGTGTCTTCGCGAGCAAGCGCGAGGTCATGCGCACCCAGACTCCTCTCTCGAGTCACAACGGTCTTCTTGCCTTGTGATTCCAAAGTTTATCCATACGACATTACCCCTTCCAGTGCATCCCTCCGACATGGACCGAAAAATCAGAACAGACCAGACCCTAAATCCAATTCGGTGGCAAAGCCGCACGTTGCTTGATTGGCCCTTTGGCGCCATAAAGCCAGACAGAATTAGCTAGGCCGAGAGCTCTCGTCGCGAGGCGGCGGGCGAGTGGCCTCCGGGCCGGTCTCGGCGCCACTAACCCCTCAGATCTGAGCAAATCGAGTGCTTGCTCTGCATCGTCATTGTTGTAAATACCTGTTCCATCCGTTCGGTAGAGACCAAGCACTTCGGGAATGAAGGCAAAGGAGTTTGATTCAGTTACTCTCAGCCATAGCGCATAGTCTTCCCCGTTTCTCAGCTCAGGGCGTTCATCAAAACCGCCCACCGAAGTCACCACATCACGTTTCACAACTACAGCTGAGCAGTAGATTAGATTTCGCCTCATTAAGGAAGCGTGACTACTTTTTTGAAGCAATGGGTTTGGTAATTCAAGCAGTGTTGCAAGACGTCTGCGATTTGGGTAATTCCACATGGCCGAATGCGTCAAAGCAAGATCTGGAAATTTCGAATGCAATGACAAATGTCGTTCGAGTTTGCGTGGAAACCACAAATCATCATGATCAAGAAATGCGAGATACTTACCTCGAGCCATGGCGATACCAGTGTTCCGCGGGACTGCGGGTCGGTTACTATTCTGAGAAAGAGAAACGACATGGATTCTTGAATCTTCCGATGCCAGATCCTTAGCGATTTGAATAGTTTGATCAGTAGAGCAATCGTCGATAATAATTATCTCCCACCCAGTCATGGTTTGCCTTTGGACGGAACGTACCGAGTCGATCAATTTTTGCATGCCGTTGTAAACAGGAATGATCACTGAAACGTGGGGAATACTTTTGTTCATGTGCTAGCCCGTCAGACTCTTGATCCCGTAGATACCCTCAGTCGTTCTCCTCGGCGAACCAACAACCTCACGTGACATTGTCATAGAAATACTATACCGCCCAAGATTGGATTTTGAAGTCCTGTTGGACTGGGTCAGCAACACATGAGTATTGGTCACTATAGGAATGATGAGGGGAGTTCGGACAAGACAGCTGAAGCAGCTTCAACTTTCAAGCGAGCATAATCATTCACTGGATCAACGGGGTAGTCACCGTCGTACGCACTGCATTCACCCTTGTGAACAGCCTTAGAAGAAGCAAATACTAACTGTGAATCGTTCCGGGCTCACCACGCAGCAAGTTTTAGCGGCACCTCCACATTAAGATGACGAACCATTTATAAAGGCCCGAATACTGCATCAGCACTCCCTTCAGCCGCAGTATGCACGATTACTTTTGGCTTCCAACATTCGAGAATTTCACTCACCTTGTACACATCGAGAAGGTCATCAATTACATATTGAATTTGGTCCAGTGCTTTGTCTGCTGACTTTTGTCGCGCTAAGGCTAAAATTTCCTTCTTAGTTGGCTGTTCTTCAAGGATGGGCCTTCTAAATAAACCCGTTGAACAGGTGGCTGCAACTCTCATGTTTCAACTTCAACGCTACTAGTTGTTAGCGTTTGGTCGACCCTAAATGCCAAGTAACGCGAAAAACTCTCGCCGGAGTAGTTCACTAGTTTCGGTCCAGTCTGAGTGTGATAGGAATATCTTGATGAACGCTGGTATTGACTACATTGCAAATCTGCTCGACGTCAATCGAGTAACCCTCCTGCCACTTTAAGAGTAATTGGTCCTGGTGCACAGTCCCGGAGGTATTATCGAAGTCTTGCTGAACTCGGTTAATGGGCAAGTTCACGATTGAAGACAGTTCCCTGCAAATACCGATCCTGCGTCGAAAAGACTTGATGTCAACTTGCATCGCTTGTTCGAGGGTGTTCGGCGAAGAAAAGGACAGAGGTTTAAGGGAATTTTTGAGATATCGAGTTGTAAATAGATTCCCATCGAGGGAGAGGGGATAACCCCAGTCTCCTTCCCCTGAGCCCCAGTTCCAAGAATAGATTTCGCATGGCACTTGATGCGAATTCGAGAATGTTCCTATTTGCGCAATCCTGCGTACCCGCATGAACGGTGTGCGCAACTTTGACTGAGTCATGTAACTGTCACTGATATTCAATCCCAACCGTAATGAGGGAATGCAAGTTTCACTGGCCAAACTGGCCACCTTTCGAATATCGATTTGACGAGTGAAAATTATGTCATCCACCAGAAAGAAAGTCGCGTGAGAATTGATTTTGTCCAGAGACTCAGTCACGAGTTCGTCAAAGGAATTATCCCGATTTGACTCATCGATAAAGGCTAAGTGCGCCGCTGAGTTGACTTCAATAACGGTCTCATAGGCCGCTTTAAATTCAAGACTTGATGCGGCGTAGATCACTCTTGTGGAATCAACCCCATGAAGGTTCAGCTTCATAGACTGCAAAAGTGCGTGAAGTTGCATCGGTCGGTCTTTTGAAAAAATGATGCAACTAGCAGATGCAGTACCCATGCTCTGATTTGAAAAAGCCTTTTGGGCACGCGATTTGTAGATTTTATCGGTGAATTTGCGATATCTAAATCGGATTCGCTGAAGCATTTAGTCTGTGCCCCGTCCAATTTTCCACGTGAGGACCTCAGCTGGTAGGAAGCAGCCTGGAATCATTCTTCAAATCCCTGAAGCCAAAACTCGAGCGAAGCCAATCTGAGAGCCATCTGGTTAACGCGCCCAGAACGCTGAATTGGATGACGAATCTCGCTCAAGAGAACATCAGGATTTAGTAACCCTGTTGATAGTAGTCTTTCGGGGTTCAAAATTGTGCTGTGATTGTGTCTCCAGATTGAGTTTATCCAATCGCGCACAGGTGGAACAAAGCCTTTTTTAGGGCGGTCAAGGATCTGATTTGGTAGCACTTTAAAAGCCGCTTGGGCTAATTCTGTCTTGGGAAATGATCCCACGAATCCATCTTCATGCATTCGAGTGGACATGATGTACTCAGCGAGTTTGTAATCCACGAGTGGCGTGCGCATTTCGACCGAATACTGCATGCCTAGCCGGTCTGTTTGGGCCAGACTATTGACCCTGAGGTACGTATCGGCAAGGGCTGACATGAAGAAGCCTGGTATTTCATCCGGCGAATTGGGCACGAACTGCTCAGGAACTGCGTCAAGAACGGATGTCCCCATCAACTTTTGGATGGACGCATTAATTCTTGGGTATCCCGGTTGAAACTGGTACAAACCTATGGGAATTTGATAACCATCTGACCACTTGCTGGTGTAGCTGCGAACACCGCGTTCGGTGCGAAACCCACCAAAGGTTTCTAGCCACTGAGCTACTCCTGCCGCAGATTTAGTTGGCAAAGGTGACAAGAGCGAGTACCTCTTTGGCATAGAAGCGTGATGAGAAGCTAAACCGTAAGAGAAAGCAGCTAGCCTACGGACCCAGTCATATCCCCAGAACCATTCATCTCCGCCAATTCCGTTAAGAAGAACTGGAACACCGTGATCACGAGCAAGCTTGGCTACGGCGGACAGTGCTGGACCAGCAATGTCGCTAATGGGTTCGTCACGGGCGGAACAAAGATCAGCGAATGATTTACCGATCGTAGTTGAGTCGAGTTGCATGGCCGAAAAACTTAATCCCAATTCTTCCGCGTATTTTCTTGCCAAAGTTGATTCATCTGTTTTTGTCCCGTTGTAGCCAATCGAAAAGGCATGAATGTCTGGTCGGACTTTTGCGGCAAAGGTAGCCACAAGTGAAGAGTCGATGCCGCCTGAAAGCGCCACCCCCAAAGGAACATCACTTTGTGTGGTAACCGAGATAGCATCCTCAATCTCGACCAAAAGCATTTCGGGAGTAGGAACCAAGTTATTTAGGTGTTCAGTGAGTGACCAGTAACGCTGGATAGACACCTGTAATGTCGATAAATCGAGAATAAGGAGAGAACCCGCAGGTACTTTCGATACCCCCTTGATAACCGAGTGGGGTTCAGGAGAGAAGCCATGCAGCAGGTAGTCGAAAAGCCTTTCTGTAACAAGGGATCGAGAAGTGACACCCGAACGCACTAGTGCTCCTTGCTCACTTGCAAAAATAAAATGTGAACCATCACTGGTGTAAGAAATTGGCTTTTCACCAAGCCTGTCACGTACGAGAATGAGTCTATTCCGAATGAAATCAACAATGGTGAGTGCAAACATTCCTCTAAGTTTGTTTGGAAAGTCAAGTCCAAATTCTTCGTACAAATGAGGAATAACTTCCATGTCACTGCCGGTCTTGAGTTGATGGCCCCGACGCTTGAGCTCTCGCACGAGTTCCGGTGCGTTATAGATTTCACCATTGCCCACAATTGCGATTTGACGGTCTTCAGACCAAAAAGGCTGAGAGCCGTGTTCAACGTCCATAATGCTGAGACGATGCATGCCGATTAGTCCGATACGAGTCTCAATAAAACCAGATCCGTCGGGCCCTCTGTGCTTGAGTTGAGAAGATAATGATTCAAAAGTTGCTTCGTCTCGGAGTGTTAAGCCAGTTGGCCTCACCAGGCCGAAAATCCCGCACAAATGCTTGCTCCTAGGTTGGGAAAAAATGTCCGTTTGGCGTACTTGATCCAAGTATATGGACTATCGAGATACCCATGACGCGTTAATGTGCGTCCATTAAATCTCTCTCCCACTTTTCAGGTGAAAATTTATCCTGGTAAGACTCATATGCAGCCTTAGATTGGCGCGTCCACAAGTTTGTGTCACTCAGCAGTTCCGCGACAGCGGATGCGGCAGCAGACGTATCACCAATGGGTACCACGAAGCCTGTGACGCCATCAGAAACTACTTCAGGCAAGCCACCCGCCGCTGTAGTGACCGCTGGTATCCCAAAACGCATGGCATCTATTGCAGACAAGCCCAGCGACTCCTTCGAGCTAGTTTGCAGGTAGACCTTCGAATCTCGGTAGTAGGAGCTTGGAGAATCACTCCAACCGGGAAAACTTGTTCGTGATAAGCCCAATTGGTCAATAAACTGAATAGCATCTTGACGTAGTGGACCTTCACCCAGCCATATGAAGCTCAAATCTGGGATGTCAGTCAACTGCTGCGTTTTTTCGGCGATTTTAGCCCAATCGAAGGGTCGCTTGTGGGTTTCAACAAGTGCGGCGGTGAGGATTCGATTTCTTCGATCCGTAATCGGTAAAGATTCTTGCCTCGCTCCACACGTGCTGTATAGAGTTTGGATTGAAAGTTTCGCGTTGTGTTTGCACCACGAATCTATGAAAGCCTTGCGAGCGAAATCCGACATCGTTATGATTTTGATGTCGTTGGGTAGAAGATTGGCCATCAATGTTGACCCAAAGAATTTTTGCTTGAGCCCATGAGGGTACCCGTGCGCGATCATGATGGGTTCCGTACCTGCATGAGTGGCGCTAAGGAAAAGTCCTGAAGTTCCAACTGAAATGACTGATCTCTCCAAATGATTATGCGACATGAACCTTTTGAACATATTTACTTCTCTGTTGAAAGCCTGCCTCGACCAAACAGTTGCATGATTGTTCCGTAATTTGGGGTTGGATTTCTCGGAAAGTGACTTGAATGTAGTGAATTTAAACCCGTAACTCTCTACAAGAGTGGCCATGGCTTCGTCGGGTTCAGAGTAAGAAGTTACCAAGTGAACGTGTGCACCTGCTTCAGAGTAAAAGCGCAGAAGGTCTTGCACGTAGGTGCGCGTTCCTCCATACTGAATGTACTCTGCAGCAAGTAAAATTCTACTACCGTTGAGATTCTTTTTTGGTATGCTCACTGACCCTTTTTCGCTTCGACGGCGAGCATGACCTCGGCAATTGGAGCCCCGATACGTGAGTCAGTTTCTGCAAATGCTGGATTTTCACTGTGTCCGAGATCGTAGCTCTTTAGTTCCGAAAATCCCACAGCACCAAGTTCAGTGAAGAGTGAATCTCGATCCCATAAATACCCTGCGTCATGCCCGTCGTCTTGAAAGGCAAAACGAAGAAGATCCACGCCATGGGCGATCAGGTAACCCTCTGAAGTCAGTTGCTGGACGAGGTCAGCACTAACGCTCAACCCACTTCTATATTTCTCGACTAAAGCTCCAATATCGGGAGTGATGAGGCGGATTGATCCCCCTAGCTTTAGCGTCCTAAAAGCTTCTTTGAAAAAGAATCTATTTGAATCTAAAGTCAGATGCTCAATAACATTGTCGGAGAAAATGTTATTGATGGAACCCGAAGCGATTGGCCAAGTCCGGGTGACGTCAAGATAGTTTTTGCATCGCCACGTGACATCGGTAGCGACCCATCCTGATCGAGTCGTTTCATAAGCTCCAATTTCTAAGCTGCAACCCTGGTTCCCGTGTTCACGGAGCCTCTTCTGAAGTCTCTGCGTGCCAAGGGGCCTATTTAGAGCATTTAGCGTGCTGCGAGCACCGTTCTTAACTAGTGTCACTGCACTACTCTCGTTTCTTGTTTGTCGGATTGGTGCTTCTTACAATTAAAAAGTGGGTCTGTGCTGTTTTGACCATCGGGGACACTCATTAAGTGGATTCAAGTTATCACAACATTGCTTGGCGCCACGTTAAGTTCCCCGTGGGCACTAGGTTATGACTGTGGAATTTCCAAAAGTTCGTCGATCAATTCGCTCTAAGGTTAGTGCCGGTCGAGAAATGACTAAGATGTTATTTGATCGACCCGATTGGGAAAAATCCATCCTGTCAGAGTTACCTTTCGGTCCCGATGCCTCAACGGCGTACCTTACAGAACTTCAAAAGGCATCTGTCTACTTAGAGTTTGGGTCTGGTTCGTCGACTATTGTCGCAAGTGGTTCGAGCATTGAACGACTTGTTTCAGTTGAGTCTGACGCAGATTTTCTGCGGGCGGTGAGTCACCGAATCTATAACTCAGGGACTCCAATCCCTCAAGTCGACTTACTGCAGGCAAATATTGGCGCAACAGGCCCGTGGGGCGTCCCGCTACTCAAGGCAAGAGCGTGGGGATCTAGGAGAAAGTGGCCACGCTATTCAACCGCGCCATGGTCGGATTTTGGACCCGACTTCGCAGCGGATCTTATTTTAATTGATGGGAGATTCAGGGTCGCTTGTGCTTTGGCGGTTGTGACGAATCAGGCAAGTTCAAAGTGGACCATGTTGGTTGACGACTTTGATGAGCGCTCTGAGTATCAACCGATCACTGCATTCGCCCAGTTGAAAGAGATGCGGGGTCGCATGGCTGTCTTTTCCCCAAAATCTTCGATTGATTTACTCGAGGCGCGAAATGCCCTCGAGTTTTTCCAGTCTGATTGGCGTTAAGCGACAATTCGCGGCCCGTCGTTTCGATTCGTGAAATCTTTCTTTCAGTACCGAATTGCACTGATGGAGAAATTTGAAACTTAGCCAAGGAAGCACAATTGAAAGGGCTTATAAACTATGTCAGCGACTTGGTTGAGCTCTTTCAGCATGGTGTGCTGAGAGACTCAATCTTTAAAGTTGAAAACGTTTAACTCGCCTGTTCGTGGATGGAAGTTGGGCTTGGGCAAGGCACCTTGCAAGGGAATGAAGTTTGTGTTTGTGAGTTGTTTTGAACCACGATTCTTCATTGATGACGATCCTTCATACAAGCCGGACCATATTCCCAAATAAGTCTCTGTTCCAAGGCAACGGGACTTCCTGATTGCTACCCTCACAGCCGGTGGGGGACGCATCAAGCGCCACCGCTGCCTCGAAAGTTGCTTAAGCGGGCAAAGCTTCCAATGCCTTATGTTGCGAACGGTACTGGCTAAGTAACGATTTCAATGCAACTCATCGGTTTTCTTGTTAGGAGTGGTAGCGTTTCAAAGAGTTCGATGAGTCAATAATTTCCCGGCATTATTGCCCTGATTGGGGTGGCCCTGAAACGTTTGAAACGGTCTTTGACTTCCATTCGCTGATCCAACTTCCAACCAGAAGGACTGCCAAGCACGGAACGATCAAAAACCACATAATGTCACCCACCACTTGCACCTGAGCCGGAACCTGATAACCCAAGTAAGTGGCACTGAGTATGGCGATTAAGAGTGAACGAGCGAAAAGCTGTTCTGTTATCAGTGAAAGGCCGGCCACAATTGGTATTGTGAGAATCAAGCGGTAATCGTAATTTGTCCCTAACAGGTAGGCGAATACCAATGGCCCCGCTCCGAAAGCAAATAAGGACCAGACTTTGAAGTTTAGGTGAAGTTCTTTCTGGAGACTCATGAAATTTGCTTTCGTGCGCGAATCTCGGCTCCTGTTCAACCAGACCATGTAGAGGACAAGAGCGACTGTAAAAAGGAGTACTCCAAAAATTCTGCCAGCGGGGAGGTGCACTTGTCTTGCCAGAAGAGCCGCGCCAAAAGCAGCCTCACTTGGTTGCGGGGTTCTCTCTCGAATCACGCCTAACTCCTGAGCGATTAGCAATAATCCAGTTCCGGCTAGGAAGATGAATACACCAAGGTCTAGCTTCCCTTTACGGAAAGTCGGGCGGAAGGCAATCATGGCGCCTGCAGGGAAAAATTTTAGAACTGTCAAAATTGCGAGCAAGGCTGCTGCGATTCTTGATTTCCTGTTTGAAAATGCTAACCAAGCAACTGTTATTGAGGCGAACACTAATATCTCATTGCTTCCGCGCTCCAGCGCAAGCCAGGTTGGCGGACTAACTGAGATTAATGTAATCGCGATTAACGTGATGCGGAGTCTCTTCGTTGCTTGAACAGCTCCCCAAGTGATTAGCCAAATAGAAACGCTAAGCAAGACGAGATACATCCAAGCGATACCCTCTGTATGCGCTTCAGTCGCACCAGCAGTTGCAAAGAGCCAGACCCATGGGGACGGGTAGTTGTTCAACCTTCCGAAGGGATCGCATGTTACGGACATCAAAGACCAGTCAGGGTTCGAGCGGTAGCACTCGGCTGTCGCGGTCAGGTATCTGAGGTCAACGAAAGTGGAATCAAAGGCACTTGCCACACCTAAGTAAGTGAATCCATCAAGTGAAATTGCCCAAGCACCAATGAGGAAGACGACCAATGCTGGTGCAAGGGAGATTAGGTGCATTTGGAATTTGAAGCTGCGGGTTAGTTGACAGTTGCCCAACTTCGAATCCTGCCCCTTCTCTCAAACGGTTGCGTGTACTAATGTTATAGAACGTTCCTGAGAGTTCAAGAATATGCTCGACAAAGATTCTAACTTCCCATTGAAAAAATGACTATTGATTTGGAAGTCCAAAATAGGAGGTGTGAGTGGTTGCAGGAAAGAAACCGCATCTCGTCAATCTCGTTTCAGAGATGGACGAAGCAATGTTACGCAGGCAAGAGCCTGCAACACAGTTCAAGTTTGTTTACTCAAAAGAACCGGTGGAAGCCGACTGGCACGTCATGTACGACAGAATTGACGAAATATTGGTTCCAAATATCACCTCTCGGTGTCTTTTCATGGTGGCTGAGCCACCAGAGCTAAGACGGTATGACACTTCAGTTTTATCCCGGTACGGTTCAGTAATCAGTGCCCCGTTCAGATATATGCGGAGACTTAACAATTTAAGGGCCGCGACCGGATTGCTCCCTTGGCGAGTTGGAATTGCGATGGAAAATCACAACCCCAGTGTCAGAATGACCAGAGATGACTTCATGACCTTGGCACCCCCAACATCTGACACAGTCAGTGTGGTTACGAGCCAAAAGGCGCTGACAAAGTATCAAGTTAGCCGTCTGAGGTTGATTGACCACTTGTCAGCTCGGATTCCTGAGATGCAGGTATTTGGGCGAGACACAAATCTCGTCGCGGACAAGGCGGATGCGCTAAGGGCGAGCAAGTACCATTTAGCCTTGGAAAACTGCCAACAGAATGGTTTCTGGACCGAGAAATTATCAGATCCAATCTTGATGGAGGCTGTAACTTTCTATAGTGGCCATAATGGCTGGGAGAGTGATTTCGCGAAAAACGGCGGTATCCTAGACATCAATGTCGAAAAGCCAGAAACTGTTTATGAAACAATTCGGAAGAGTTTGGATTCAGATTACTACTCGCAAGTACGTTCGAGCTTAGTCGCAAATAAAGAAAAAGTAATGACATCCCGAAATGTCCACGGTGCGATCGCTCACGTATTAGCTAGCGTGCAGGCTTTTGAAAAAGTGAAATCTCAGGAAACTTTCTTCCCAAAGCAAAGAACACGGAAGGAGCGATTGATTCCACTTCCACGACGTAGAGGGTGAGGCTGACAAAAAAGGTATCGGAAAATCGCGTCTGAAATCGTCTGATTAGGCGAGGGCTGGTTGGCAAACAGCAATGAATTGATACCCGATCAGTCGAGGGAACGCTTTTGAGGCTCTAGCATTCACTGTGAGGATATGCCTTCCAATCTTGGAATCGAGAAGTGGGGGATAAACCAATTCCAATGGTGTCGGAGTTGCGTGAAGTTGCGTGCAGATAAGTCCAGAGCCCCTAAAAAGATCTAGCGCCGTTTGTCTTGTAAAGAATCTGAGATGGGTGCGATCCAGAATTCCTCGATCCTCATATTCGAATCTTCCAAATAAGAGCTTTAGGCGTGGGACGATATGTGCGATGTTTGGAATCGAAATAATCACTTTTGTGTCTGCGTGACATAACAAGGATGCCAAGTCAGACAATTGGCTCCAGGGATCGTTTACGTGCTCCAAGACATCGCCTAATACGATGGCATCATATCGCTCAGTTAACTCCACAATCGCTGAGTCAAGCGTCATATGGTGAATCTTAAGGCCGAGTTCAGAGGCGCGCCTATATTCCGCATAGTCAGGTTCGATTCCTGTGACATCCCAACCGAGATTCCTAAAGCTTAGTCCCATCGATCCATCAGCCGCTCCAACATCCAAAAGGCTCTGACCGTGCCCGTCGCCGAGTAATTTAAGAATTGTCGAGTGACTGGAGTATTCACTCGCCTTAATGCTGTATCTACCCATGATCATTTCTTATACGCAAGATAAACCGGGCATCCTTGCGAAGGGAAGCGCGGTGCATCAAGAAAGCAGACACCGCGCCGAGGCCACCAAGCGCGTAGGTCAGGCTGCGACGAAAATTGATGGATGAGGCTTCACTCATGTATCTCACCGGCACAGGGACGTCGCCAATACGAAAGCCTCCAGCTACCGCCTGCACGAGAAATTCTTGGTCAAAAGCGAAATCGTTAGAGTCTTCATGAAGTGGAATCGCATCAAGAACCTCGCTCGAATACGCCCGCATCCCTGAATGAAAATCTCCAATCGATTGCCCCAAAATCATATTTTCAACGAAAGTCGAACTTCTATTGGCAAGGTATTTCCAGCGAGGCATACCTCCGGCAATTGCTTCTTTCCTTGTCCTAATTCGGTTACCAAGTACTACATCACAATTTCCTAGTGCAATGATCTCTACCATTACCAACGCCATTCGGGCGTCATATTGGTAATCGGGGTGAATCATGACAACGTATTTGGCGCCCTGATCGAGAGCAGCTCGGTAGCACGATTTTTGATTTGCTCCGTAGCCAAGGTTCGACTCATGTTCAATGACCTGCAAACCGAGTTTTTTGGCAATTTCAACAGTTTTGTCTGTGGAGGAGTCGTCTACAAGTATCACTCTCCCTCGAAGCTGATCAGGTAAGTCAAAAAAGGTTGATTCGAGCGTCAATTCGGCGTTGTAGGCTGGCATAACTACATAAGTTTCTTCGATATAATCCGGATTATGACTCGGCAATTTGATCACCCGACTTTCCAGTAAGTGGAATTGATTCGTCCTTATTTGAGATTCCTAGCCACGCAAGTATGAGGCTACCGAAGTCCTTAATGAATGACACGGTGACGTACAGGAGGACTGGTATGTAGAACCAATACCAGGGAAAAAACAAAATGTGTGGGTGAGCAGCAGCATAGTTTTTTGCTCCCATAAGCCAAAACGCCGGGATAGAAAAACCAATGATCAAGAGTAATGAGTCCCGGATCCAACTCTTGTCCTTTCTAGAGTATCGAATCAACACCACTCCTACGCACACGACTGTCAAAAACATGAACGAGGCAGATCCAAGGCTCCAAGAAAGTATGTTTCCATCTCGGTTGATCCCAAAACCGAGAAGATCCGTCCACCAATTTGACCACATGTAGCGCCACAGGACACCCACGGGATTTTGTGGGGATGGGTTAGTCAATGTCGTGTCCGCGCTGAGAACATCTCCATAGGAACGCCGAAGAACCGCGTTGACCCAAATCTGATTTACTCCACTGATTACGTTCCCGGTCAGAAGTTGAGCGTGAAATGCGAGCACAATTACAAATGAAACAACCCCTGCAATTAGTACCATTACCGAGTTTTTCAGTTGCCTAATAATCTCATTACGTGAGGAATTTGGGGCAAAGAGCAAATGCACAACGGGCATCGCCGCCGCGAGCATGATGAACGCGCTTATCTCGTGATAGCCGGTCATGACGTACTTGAAGGCAAAAGCTGAAAACACTGCCAGGATTGCGATTAGTCTTGATCTTCGGGATTTAGCGAGGACCAAGCCGATTGCAGCAATGGCTGGGAGAAAATAGACCCAAGGTGACCAGAATAGGTTCCTAGCTCCAAAAGTGATCCATGGAGAGGCAAATTGTGAAATCAGCCAGGCAACCCCTAACCCGACTGCGCCCATTCGAATAAATCCCAGGAATAAGACCAGAGTCGTAGCGGCCATAAGTGTGGAATTCACAGCACGAAGGCAACTGATGGAAGAGCAGCCTAAGTCGCGCCAAACGAAGGATAAAAAGTGTGCCTGACCGCCTATTTCACTTTCATACGGAATGAACTCTGTGGGCGCTGTGTATGCAAGATTCGATATGTTGCTGGGTTGCAGCCGTTCGAGCACGCTGAGTTCGTCGCCTTCGTAGGCTGCAAGGCCCAATACGGATACATCACGATTGATAATATCCATCTCTATTCGTTTGAGTACCATCATGTCGGATCCTTGTTCCCAGACGGCCCACTCATTCCACGGGGCGACACCAAAACCATTAGTAAGAAAAGAGTAAGTAAGCGCTATGAAGAAAGCAAAAAATCCCATGCTCCTGAGCAGTGTTCGCTTATTCACAACTCCCCTGATCTGCTTCGGACTAAAATTGTCCAACGAACTCGCGTAAGTGGGCCTATTGGCTTCACACTAGTACTGGCGCAATGTTTTGGACAGAGAAATACCCGATTCCTGGACCTTAGAGGGTAAGGTCCTTAAAGACTATTGATTAGCCGATGGTACGAATTAAGCCACGTTTCTCGTGACCAGTTAGCAGCGTAGAGTTCTTTCGCTTCACTGGAGAGATCTTGATCAGCGAGATCATTCAGGTTTTCTCGGAGAGATTCGGCGTCCAAGTAGGTCCTCACGGCGGGGCTCTCTTCCGCCAATAATGCGGTCGCTGTGTGCATGAGGGTTAAGCAGGGAACACCTGCGCTGAGAGACTCAGGAACAACTAGTGGATCAACTTCAAGGGTCAGGCTAGGAATTATCAGGGCTAAAGATTTTTCAAGAAGGCTGTCTCTTCTTTCAGCACTGACTGCACCCAAGAAGGAAATATTCTTGCCTTTGGATTCCCTCTCTAGGTGATCCCGGAGGGGACCGTCTCCCGCAATTACAAGTTTAAATTCCTGGGGCCAAATCTTTATTAGTTCTTCAAGTCCCTTCTCGTTACTCAATCGGCTCAACACTAGAAAGTGAGTCCTATCTTTGAGAGTGAGAGTGCCATTTATCCGAATGCATGGCGGGACGTAATTTGGAATTACTTCGCTTCTGACAGTCTTTGTATAGCCTTCAAGCAATTGTTTTTGAAGCAAAGCTGGGAAAATCAGTGCTTCTAGATTACGGTTAATATCTTGTTGCAATCGATGTTGAAAGAGGGTTACGGCGGACGAAGCTAAACGCGAATTCGCGTAGCATCCATGAATTATTCCGGGGGATCGACTTGAATTCAGGCAATCGATACAGAGCTCACCGTCGCGGACAAAGACTCCGTTTGCGCATGCCAAACGGTAATTGTGAAGCGTCATGATAGTTGGGATCTCAGTGTGATTTAACCATGCGGTTGAGATATTAGGAAACATGTTATGAACATGAATAAGGTCAGGTTGGAATTCACTAATTTCCAAGAGGGGATCGGTACCAGAGTTTAGTAGTAGCTTTGATCCCACAGAAATTTTGTTCCAAGCATTAGGTGTCCCAGAACTCGTGGGACCCCACAGACGGACTTCATGTCCAAAATCTGAGAGTACATTTACTTGATTTTTGACCACGGAGTTTTCCCCCGATGGCAAGGAGGGTCGATAGAAGCTATGAACGATCAGAATTTTCATTTTTCTTGGGTATTGCACTAAACCCTCCCCGATCGAGATTGCACCCAAGCCTGAATCCCAGAGCAAAAATTCTCGACCGTATTCGTCAGCTGCAATTTCGAAGTTGAAATAATGGCGGATGCTCGCATTTCTTCCATTCTTTCTGGATTCTCAAGTAGGTTCACAACGGCCATGGAGTACTCGTTCACATTGTGACTGGTGACGAGGCAAGTTACCCCTAATTCCAAGTAATCAAATTCGGGTGCGTGACTCGGGTGGTGGGTCGTGACCAAAGGGGTGGAAGAAACAATGGAATCAACCGCGACTAAGCCCACCCACTCTGGAATCAGGAGCACCGAAGCAGATTTGAGTGCCATTGCTTTTTCCATGTCATCTACTCGCCCTAAATACCGGACTGGTCCACCGTTCTTTTGGAGATCCATGACTTTCTGTGAGTCGCTTCCTACTCCACCCACTAAAAGTACGAAATCAGGTAACTGTTCAGCAACACTGATCGCCGACTGAAGTAAAAAATCTATGCCCTTTCGGGAATCAACACCACCAAGAAACAGTCCGGTTCGCTCTCGTGTGAGCCCGTGGAGAGTTTCCCAGCTCGACAGGTCCTCGTTACCTATTTGGTTCAATTGAGCAACTAGAGCACCCGTATCCGTGGAATTCTGCACAATCGTGACTCGGTCAGAATTGAATCCACGAGAAACTACGAAATCAACTCCAACGCTGGTGTAGGCGAAGAACCAATCGCCTTTGTTAGTCATTATTGATTTCAACTTTGAGGATTTCCCTTGGGAAGCCTCACCAGGTGCGCGGCCAGGTCCCCAGAGTGCGATGGGGATGCCGTTAGGAAGTTTCCCCTTAAGAAGAAGTAGCCAGTTTTCCAAATTTTTAGTTGCCTGTTCAATAATGATGTAATCGGGTTTTAATTCACTAATAGTATTCTGAACGTTTTTCAGTGAAACACTTTTTCCTCCGAGTTTTAGCCACCTCGTTTTCACATGTGATCCAATTTGACCTAGTTCTTGCGCGTCTTGACGTGCCGCATCTCTGGCGCTCGGCGCCGAGTAAACGACATGGAGATCAATCTTCTGCGATTTCAGGCACTCATGTAGTTGTTCAAAGAGTGAAACTCGATACCTTGGAACGTACTGCTGAATAATTAAGAGTTTAGTCATGACGACCCCGCAATCAGGCGAGCGAGATTCGGAACTGTGAAGTACCCACAAAATTCAACAAGACCCATAGACAGACTTTAAACCCTTGTATGGACGATTTATTAGCACCGCTGCGGCGTCGAGTGTGTTATCGGTCATCCTTGCCTTTGTGGGCCTTACACTTTTAGGCCATTGGGCACTCAAGAGGTTGCAACGGGACCGAGTTCAGAGAGGATAATTGCGCTTCCTGAACAAACCTCCGTGGAATCTCTCCCCTCAGGGATCTGGACATCCCGGATAGTCAAGTAGTGAGTGGTAGAGGGATCCATGAACCCATTCAAAGTTGGATCTTCCCTGTTGATATCACCAGTCCATGAGGGATCCTCCAGCACGATCTGGTCTTTAATTCGAATAGGTCCCTCGGGAGAACTTGTTACGTACAGTAGAGATCCATTGATTACCGTAGAGCTACCGGAAAGGGGCGCTAGACACTTTTTGGACTCCAGCATGACTGAGTTGATTTCAAAGCCAAGATTCAGAGTGATTCTTGTGAGCCAAAAAGCGACGAATATTGGCATGAGTAGGCCGACAGCAATTTGGCGGGTGCTTGCATTCTCAACGTTCACTAAGACTGACGCGAGGAAGATCGCAAAAAGGTAAGAGATCGGTCCCATGTAATACGCAGTGACTCCCCAAGGAATCATTTGCAGTGTGTATCCGACCCAAGCTACAAAAAATAGTATCCAATCAGGATGACGCTTAACAGAGCTGTTGGTCACCACAAGCCACCAAATAAGTCCCACTAGTAGGAGTGCATTCATTGGCTCAACGAGTCGAGAAAAATTCTCATAAATTGCCAAATTGAATGGATCTGGGTTGTAGCTGCCGGAGTAACTTCCGTTTCGGGACCAAAGGGCACTGATGCCGAGTATTCCGATTCCAAGGCCACCGCTGATTGAAGCCTCAAGCCTTCTTTTCTGCTTCCAAAGATATGCGGAATAACCGAGCAAGAGCCAAGCAAAGGGCGCCTTAAAGAGCGCCGCTGCCAGCCAAAGTGCCATCCGGGCAGGAATACGCCGAGCCATCAAACCCAGACCGACGCAGGCGGCACCGCCAAGCTCCTGAATTGAGAGTAGGAAAAGCCCTTGGTAAAGCGTGCTCGCGCCGGCAATGATAATAAACAACGTAAGCCAGAGTCGACTGCTACTGGCTCCAGCACGGCGGAAGTAAATGACCGGGCCCAAGATGACTGCAAACACCATGAGCAATCGAACAAGGTGCGCCAAAACGACTGGCAACTGATAAAGCAAGGGTGCGAAAGTCCAAGCCGCGGGACGAAAAACTCCTCCAGCTTGATCTCCTTGGTAAAACTGAGTGAAGCGGTTAAACGTTCCACTTACCCTGCCGAAATCGGCTATTTCACGTTGCATTGCGATTACCTGGCCAGGGTCATCAACTGGTGACCATGCCCATGGAATTAACAACCAAATAGCAACGAAAATCAAAATTGTGGAGCTGACAGCAGGATAAAAGAATTTGGAAGGCCATGCGACACTTGAAACTTTTCTTGACACTTCAGTAGTTAACACATTGCCCACGGGTACCCCTTCGCACTATTCAAACTACGGTTGAGAGCCGAGCTAGTTCTGGACTCCTACTCTATTGCCACATCGGAAAATTTGAGAGTGAACTCGGTGCCGATTAAACCGCTCCATGTTTCAAAAAGACAGCTTTAAAAGTCTTGGCCAAAATGAACACATCAGATTCTAATGACCATTTTTCAACATAGTGCAAATCAAGTTGAAGCGCCTGCTCCCAATTGAGATTAGAGCGTCCTTCGACTTGCCATAGTCCGGTCATGCCAGGTTTAAGTGCGAGTCTGCGGAATGCCTCTGCTTCGTAGCGATCCACATCGTCAAGTGGATGGGGTCGTGGTCCTACGAGGCTCATAGAACCACCGAGCACATTGAAG
>Ga0129324_10000882_pt1 | contig 20614 bp, 15 predicted proteins | sample CPBDNA_7_FD_96879 | JGI IMG/M metagenome (GOLD analysis project Ga0129324, IMG submission 96879) | Freshwater to marine salinity gradient microbial communities from Chesapeake Bay, USA - CPBay_Spr_15_0.2_DNA | ecosystem: Environmental > Aquatic > Marine > Coastal | place: USA: Chesapeake Bay... | reverse complement strand
TATGAGTAAAGAATTTTTATCTGCTTTATCAACATGATATAGTGTCTGAGTGATTTTCTCTACCGTAATGACTTTGGGTGTTACAGTCACTGTTTTAGGGTTTTTTAATATATCATGCGCAAAACCTCTTATTGAATCTGGCATAGTTGCTGAAAAAAGCATGGTTTGTCTTTTTTTAGGTATTTTAGCTATAATTTTTTTAATATCTCTAATAAAACCCATGTCAAGCATACGGTCTGCTTCATCTAAAACTAAGTGAGTTACTCCAGAAAGATTGACATAGCCTTGCTCCATTAAATCAAGTAATCTACCTGGAGTAGCTATAATTAAGTCTACTCCTTTAGACATTGTTTTTATCTGAGGGTTTTGATTTACTCCACCAAAAATACTGGTTTGACGCAAAGAAAGATTCTCGCCATATATTTTACAATTATCAGCTATTTGGATTACTAGTTCCCTAGTTGGAGCAAGTACCAAAGCTCTAGTCATACGAGGCTTTGGATTCGACTGACTTAGAAATAAATGCTGTAAGATAGGAATAGCAAAAGATGCTGTCTTTCCTGTTCCAGTTTGGGCGATTCCTAATAGATCATGGTTGTTAAGTAAGATTGGGATAGAGTCTTGCTGAATTGGAGTTGGTGTAATATATCCATTTTTTTCAAGGGCAACTTTGATAGGCTCAATAATGTTAAGGTCGTTAAAAATAGGATGAGTCATAATATTTCCTTTTGCTATTCTAAGCAATATAGATTGTTTGTGTAAACCAGCGAAAAGGAAGACATATATGTTTTATAAATTTTATAGGAGACTTATAGAATGCTAAAAAGCATAATTTCGCTTCGTCAAATACTGCGATGTAATATGAGTGATAAATACTTATAAGTCAAGTTAGATGTTTAAAAATATTAATTGTTATTTCTCAGAATTGAGTGCTGCTTGTAGAGTGCTTTTACTTAATATCTTGCTACTATTTAAGATCTACTTTAATATTTTCACTGAGTTGAAGATAATATTTATTATTTATGAGGAGCTAGGATAATGCAATTTAAAAACCCAAGTATTATAGCTCAAAGAATAGCTCTTGGAATGGAGTCATTAGATAACTTAGGCTCTTCACTTCAAGTTACTCCTATTGCTGAATCCAATGGGACTACTACTTCTTATTCAGTTGCAGTTACTGTCTTTAATGAAAAGCAAGTCTCTAAAACAGATAGTAAGTATTCGTCAACTGTAAAAGAAGATACTCTTTTTAGTGCAGATAGTATGACTAAAATGCTTACTGCAGCAGCAATTTTAAGAATGACTGAATTAGATAAATATAGTAATTATTTATCAAAGGGAGTTGATACAGCATTATCTGATTTGTTGCCTATTCTTAAAAGAAGATATAGTGGCTCAACATATATAAGATCAGAGTTAGAAAAAGAACCTAGTTTTAAAGAAATAACTATTGCTCATCTTGCTCAGCATATATCAGGATTAGCTAAAGTTGCAAGGAAGTCTTTAGATAAAGCTTTAGAAAAAAATGCAAAGCTAATCCCTGAAGAAATAATAGACGTTAAAAAAGTCTCTAGAACTAATAAATTTGGAGAAAATATTGGTGAATTTTCATATAATGATCTTGGATATGAGTTACTTGGTAGAATCCTTATTGCGTTAGCTAGTGAACAAAAACAGTCAGCGGTTAGTTTCAATGAAGTAGTAAATGAGTTGGTGATTGATAGGGTTAAAAAAAAATTACCTGTTACTCAGCAATCTTTATTAAAATTTTTTACCTCTGATCAAATGGAGATTTTTGAGGGAAAAACTAGAGTTATAAACCATCCTGAATTAGAGGTGGAATTTGGTCCGAATTATGAGGCAGGTAACTTAAAGTATATTTCTTCACATTCTTATGATTTATCATGTGGAGGTAGCTATACCGATTCTGAATCTATGAGTGAAATTGCTTTTTATGTACTTCATTCTAGCCCAAATTTTAGTATTTATCAAAAATCAAAAACTTTAGAAATACTCAACTCAAGATGGGTGCTAAAACGGGATTCTGATGGTAGCCTTAATAAACAAAAGAAAACTTATGGTTTTGGTTATGAATCATTTGATCATTCTGACTATAATTATTACCGGGATCATGGAGGGCTTGGATACGGATCAAATAGTAATGCTTTTATTGATACAAAAAACAATAATGCAATAGTAGTTATGATTTCTTTTGAAAATTTGGCTCTTCCTCTTGCGTATGCACTTGTGTATAACGAAAAATACAATGTAACTATAAAATTAACTGAAGAGTTATTTAATAAAAGTAAGGAGCTGTATAGTAGATATAATGAAAAAGATTTAGTTATAATGAGGAATTGCTTGGATTCATCCTATGAATCTTTCAAAGAAATTTATAAAAAAATAACCAGGAGTTAGTTGTTTTCAAAAAACTAAATATATAAAAGTCCTTGCTACTGTTATGGATCTGTTTTATATTTGAAATGGCTAGTGGTGGGTGTTTGTTATTTGAGAATTCGGTCAGGATCGAAAGGTAGCAGCCGTATCATTTAATGGGCAGGTCGCTGCTAGCTTTAACTTAATTATTCTAAAGCGAGCTCTTGTGACCCATAATTACCTAGTTTTAGCCCGTAAATATCGCCCCAAGAACTTTGCCGAACTTAAGGGCCAAGAATTTTTAGTAACTACTATTATCAACGCTATTAAATTAGATCGTGTTGCGCATACATTTTTGCTAACAGGAATTAGAGGGGGAGGGAAAACAACCACCGCCAGGATTCTTGCTAAAACACTTAATTGTAGCTCCCCTATTATAGAAGTGAAAATGGTTCTTCCTTGCGGAGAATGTAAAAACTGTATAGCTTGTGAAGGGGGAAAACATCCAGATATTATTGAATTAGATGCTGCAAGTAGAACAGGCGTAGATGATGTAAGAAGCATAATAGAAAATGCTAGCTATACCCCATTATTAGGAAAATATAAGGTTTATATAATAGATGAAGTGCATATGCTTTCTACAAGTGCATTTAATGCGTTGCTTAAAACTTTAGAAGAGCCCCCGGCACATGTAAAATTTATTTTTGCAACAACAGAGTTAAGAAAAATACCTATAACTATTTTATCAAGATGCCAAAAGTTTGAGTTACGTAGATTAAATGATGAAGAATTAGTTTCTCATTTAAAGGATATTTTAGCAGCTGAAAAAATAAATTCTGATGAAGATGCATTACAGCTTATTGCAAACCATGCTGAAGGCTCAGTTAGGGATAGCTTATCACTACTAGATTTAATTATTGCTAATGCTAATAATGATAAAATAACTAAAGAACAAGTGAAAAATACACTAGGCTTGAGTGATACTACTCAAATAATAAATTTACTTGAGATGGTTGTAAAAGGAGATTCAAAATCTTCGTTGGGATTAATAAAAGAATTTTATTATGCAGGAAAAGATTTGCTATATACACTACAGCAAATGCTAGAGCTTGTGCATAACTTAACCAAAATAAAACTTCAAGTTAAGAGTTCTTTACTTGAATATAGTGAAGATGATTTGCATAAATTAAATGAGTTAGCTGGTAAAGTTAATATTCCTGCTTTAACTATTTTGTGGCAAATGCTACTTAAAGGTATGCAAGAAATGCAAGTAGCGCGAAATGCACTGATGAGCGCAGAAATGTTAATGATTCGTTTTTGTCATTTAAGCAATATTCCGACTCCTGCAGAATTAATTACTAAAATTCAAAAAGAAGAGTTAGTTCATATTAATCAAGATGTGCCAATTAGAGAAAATACATCTGTAGAGCCTGTTATTGAACAGTCTAAAAAAAAAATTGATAATTTTGAAGAAGTAGTTGCTTTATTTCATCAACAAAGAGAAATGTTACTTTACGAATATTTAGTCAATGATATTCAGTTAGTAGAATTCTTACCACCAAAAATAAAAATTAAACAATCATCTAGTGTTCCACAAAATTTTACAAAAAAAATTGCTGAGTTCTTACAAGAATATACCGGAGATAAATGGAGTATTATAGTCACTTCTGATGGAAATGCAGCTCCAACTATGAATGCTCAAGTCGAAAATGCCAAAGCCAAGAAAATTGAAGTGGCATCTAATGAAAGCCCTATAGTGCAAGAAATATTACAAAATTTTCCAAATGCAAAAGTAAAAGATGTCATTTAGTATTTAAATTAGTGCTCTTATTGAATTTGCCAAAATATCTTCTACAGAGATAACTTTAATTTTTTTAGGAACATTTTTCTGATTTATGCTGTTAGTAATATAAAAATTTCTAAGAGGTGAGTTTTCTATTTTTTCTATAGATTTACCAGATAGTACTGCGTGAGTGATATATGAATCCACTGACTTAGCTCCTTTTTCTATCAAAAACTTAGCGGCTAAACATATTGTTTCACCAGTATCGACAATATCGTCAATTAAGATACAGTTTTTCCCAGTTACGCTACCTGTTAAGTTGTTCATAGAGCATCCTCCATTTGAGTCACGCTTTTTACTAATAACAGCAAGTTCAGTTGACAATAATCTAGAGAGATTTTTTGCCCTTATAATCCCTCCAGCATCTGGAGACACAACAATATTATTGTTAGATTTATCGATTAAAGGAATAAATATTAAAGAAGGATCAAGGTTCTCTATGTCTATTTTAAAGAAGTTTTCAGATTCTTTTGAATGTAAATCTAAAGTTATAATTTTATCGATACCAGATGCTTTTAAAAGGTGTGCTAATAAACTTATAGAAATTGGTTCATTTTTATAAGAATTTTTGTCTTGGCGCCCATAACCGAAATAAGGGACTATTGCTGTTATGCTTTTTGCGCCGGAGCGCTTTACAGTTTCTGTAAGTAACAGTAACTCCATTAAATGATCATTAGCAGGTTTTGAAGTTGACTGAATAATAATAACATCTTGTTTGTCAAAATTTCCTTCGAGCCGAATGCGAAGTTCTTGATCTAAAAATTTTTTTGTATTAGATAAAAAAATTGGTAAAGAAAGTTTCTTTGCTATTGCTTTTGCTAAGTTAGGATGGCTATTTCCTGCAATGATTATCATATATTATTCCTAAAATGCTCTAGGTTTTATTTTATCTATAAACTTGCTCCTTTATATTATAAGATTTTTGCTAGATTTAAAGATAATATTAATAACAACATAGATTCATTAGTGTTTTTATTATGTGGAGGAATTTTATAGTTGGGGCTATAGATATATATATGGGTATGTAATTTCTACAGGAATCATTTCACCTCTATTATTTCTTCTTCAAGGCAGTATAGGGGACCAGTAGAATTTTACTCTTTGCTGAACCGCGCAGATTATATCATATGGGATGTTATCCGTATGAAGAGCTACTTCTTCTATAGGGAGGTCATCTCCCCATAAAGTTACTGTATCTCCCACTTTAGCATTTGGATGATTACTTAAATCTATCGTGGCCATATCCATAGATATTCTACCAATTATATGGCAGCGTACTCCATTAACTAAAACAGGGGTTTCATCTCTTGCTGTTCTGGGGTATCCATCCCCATATCCCATCGCAATTACTCCAATAGGAGTGTCCACATTACAAGTAGAGCGACTTCCATAACCAATTGAGCTTCCAGCTTTGGCTTCTGATATTGCAACTATCTTAGTTTTTAAGGTCATTACAGGTTTTAAACCAAGTTCTTCTGAGCTCCTTCCTGTAATCGGAGATAATCCATATAATGCTAATCCTGGACGCACTACGTCATATAAATCATTTTCAAAGCTAAAAATACTAGCTGAATTGCATAAGCTCTTTGGTCCAGGAAGATCTTGAACGAAATCTTTGAATCTATCAAGCTGTTTTTGATTCATTGGGTTAATTGGTTCATCAGCGCAAGCCATATGAGATATAATTCCAATGGGATTAACTACTTTAGAGCTTTCACTTAAAATTTGATAAATGTCTTTTGCCTCTTCTAAAGAGAAGCCTAATCGGTTCATTCCGGTGTTAATTTTAAGCCATATTTTCAAAGGACTAGAGATATTAGCTTGGTTTAGCCAATCTATTTGATTTTTTTCATGAAAAATAAGTTGAAATTTTTGCTCTGAGGAAATAGATATGTCTTCTGCTTCAAAAGCACCAGACATTAATGTGATCGGAGATTTTATGCCAACTTTCCGCAATGCTAAAGCTTCATCAATTGAGGCAACGCCAAAGCTATATATTTTGCCGTCTAGTCTTAGCGCAGTGGAGCGCAGGCCATGCCCATAACCATTTGCCTTAATCATTGCCATTATTTTTTTATCTGCTGCTTTATTCTTAAGTATCTCTAAATTATGAAGGAGATTCTCTGTAGATAAAGTGGCTATTGCTAATCTTCCCATTTGTATATACTACGTAAAATTTTTATTAAAAAAATTCTTAATTATTTTCTTTGGCAATTATAATATATTAAATAATTTGGATGTTCTATACTTAATTGACAATCAATAGAAAAGATGCTAGTCTGCCAAACTTATCCAGAATTTAACGAATGAGAGCAAACATGGCCAGAGTAACAGTAGAAGATTGCAAAAAAATAATCAGTAATCACTTTGAATTAGTTGTATTAGCTAGTCGTAGAGGCAGAGATATTGCTTCTGGTTCTCCTCTTTTAGTAGAAAAAGATAATGATAAGAATGCAGTGATAGCTCTAAGAGAGATTGCAGCTCAAAAGCTAAATATAGATTTGTTACGTGAAAATATAGAACAAGATTTCCGTAAAGTTCGTCCAAGTGATGATATTCCTGAAGATAATCAGATTGAAAATTATATAGAAGAAGAGCAAGGCGAGAGCAAATTTGATAATGCTTTTGAAGAAGATGATTCTGAAATAGATGACTTTGCAGTTGCTCTTGAGCAAGAAGAAATCTCGTTTGAAGATGAAAATATTGATGTTAAAGATTAAAGATGAAAAGTAGCCTTTGTTTAGTGGCTATTTTTTTTATGTCTCTATCCGCATTTGGGTTTAGTGATGTAAATTTCGATCATTCCAATGGTTTTGATCGAATGAAAGAATATTCGGTTAAATACCAAGAAAAAGATGCTGAAGAGAAAATTAGTTTACTTAGAAAAAACTATGAGAGACTTAAACCTAGCAATGTTAAATCATCAACAAAACCAATAATACCTAAAGTAATCCATCAAATATGGATTGGCGATAACCCAATTCCATCAAATTATAAATATTATTTAGAAACATGGCGCAAATTTCATCCAGATTGGGAGATAAAGCTATGGACTCAAAAAGAAATTGAGAATGAGAATTTTGCAAGCAAGGATCTTTTCGATCGCTCAAGAGGCCTTGCAGAACAGTCAGATATTGCTCGCTATGAAATATTATATCGTTATGGTGGATTATATATAGATACGGATGTTCAATGTTTTGCAAATTTTGATGAATTGCACCATAAATATGATTTCTATATAAATATGGAACCTCCTGGAGTTAATAAGAAAATAGTTAGTATTGTTAATATGATGATGGGTAGCGTTCCTGGGCATCCTATATTTGCACAAGCGCTTGCAAACACCAGGGATAATTGGGATAAAACAGAAGAGCATTTTGAAAAAACTTTTAGTAATAGTTGGAGTAGTTTTGCGCGTTCTAATCATAATTTAGCAGTGCTACAAACCATGCATCCTCTTATAAATGCAGTTTTTAATTTTATAAAGTTAGATGATCCAATATATAATAAAAGTATTGTTCTGCCAGCCGGTTATAATGTGCCAATATATTTGGTTAATCGTTATCCTATATTAAATTTTTTAAGTAGAATAGTTAGAGGAAAGCCAAAAGTAACTAATAAAATAATTATTCAACCAGAAACAATGAGTTTTCATTTTTATGATAAAAATAATAGTTTATTACCTGAAATGTCATTTGCAGAAAGTTTATTTAATAAGAATAGATTAAAAGGATATCTTTATAGAATTCTTAACTTAAGGGACAAATATTATCTGGCTTTTGAAGGATTGTTTAATCGTAATTCACCTACAGTAATTTCATATAGAACTACTCCTTCTATTCCTCAAAATATTTATATTGAGAATAGTAATAATATTTCTAATAAAGAAATGTTAGAGTTACAAAATAAATGGCAGGAACTAAATCCTGATTTTAATATTAAAACTTTGGATAAGGCAGACCTTATCTCTCGTTTTTATTTATTAAAAGAAAAAGGTGGAGTATATGTGGATTCTAAGTTTTTGCCTCTAAAGCTTGAAGAGTTTCAATATAAATATGACTATTACGGAATGGTCTCATTTAAATCTTGGCTTGGAAAGTTAGATCTTAGCACAGATATTATTGCAATTAGGCCAGGACATAGCATGATTTTAAATCTACTCAGAGATTTTGACAAAGCTATAGAGAATGGGGAAGTAAGTGATGGTGAAATAAAGAATTTTTATTTGAATAATGCATATAAATACTATCAACTTAATGGAAAATCTATTATTCTACCAGAGGTATATTTTAATTTAAAACGGTAGCTTGTTATGCGTAAGGCTTGTCTTTTTCTTGGTCATTATTTAAAAGAATTCCGCCTGCAAATTATTGTTACTCTTTTATCTACAGTGATTGTTTCGTCTGCTATTCTTGGTCTTGGTTATGCTCTAAAATATCTTATTGATAAAGGTTTTGCTGCAGGAAATGAAGAAAGTCTTAATTATGCATTTTTAATATTAATTTCTATAATTGCTTTGATATCCTTAGCAAGTTTTACTAGATCATTTAGGGTTAATTGGATTTGTGAAAAGCTTGAGGCTGACATAAAAAAAGATGCGTTTAAAAATTTAATTAAGATTTCACCAAGCTATTTTGATTTGCATAAAGTAAGCGATGTTATTTCACGCCTTACTTCTGATTTAAGTTTAGTTACATCAACTCTTACCACTCTTGCTTCTTATTCCATTAGAAATATTTTAATGGCCGTTGGAGGGCTTATTATGCTAATGGTTGGTAGTTTTAAACTTGCTTCTTATGTGCTGGTTGTTTTACCTTTAGTTATTATTCCAGTCATTATAGTTGGACGAAAAGTTAAAGCTTTATCAAAAGAAAATCAACATAATATTGCATCTTCTAATGGTTTTATGGAGGAAAATTTTAGCTTTATTAAGGCTGTTCAAACATATAATAACGAAGAGTTTGAAATATATAAATTTGGTGGTTTATTGGGTAATAGTTTAAAATTAGCAAAGAGAAGAATTAAACTAAGATCTTTGTTTTTTTCAATAGCTATTTTTTTGATTTTAGCAGCAGTTGCTTTTGTTTTATGGATCGGTGGACATGATGTTTTAGATGGAAGTATGAGTGCTGGTGATCTTTCTTCATTTATTTTTTATTCTGTTATAACAGCTACTAGTTTAGGTGGTTTAAGTGAAAATTATAGTGATATTCAAAGAGCCATTGGAGCATTAGAGAGAATTATTGAGACTACTGAGGCAAAGAATAGTGTTAATGAAGTTTCTCATCCAATAAAACTTAAGAAGTCAGCAAAGAGAAGTTTAAGAATAGAAGACTTATCTTTTAGCTATCCAAGTGCTAAAGCAGTAAAAGTTTTAAATAACTTAAATTTTGAAGTTAGTGAAGGTTTAACTATTGCTATAGTGGGGCCATCTGGAGCAGGGAAGACGACTATATTTCAGTTGTTACTGCGTTTTTATGACCCGTCAGAGGGTGCCATTAAGTTAAGTGGGTTAAACTTAAAAGATCTAGGTTTGAACGATTTACGTGGAGAATTTGCTTTAGTTTCCCAAGATCCAGCTATATTTTCTGCCTCTGCATATGAAAATATTCTTTATGGCAATATAAATGCAAGTAGAGCCCAAGTTGAAGCGGCAGCCAAAGATGCTGAGATTTTTGATTTCTTTAATTCTCTTCCAGATGGTCTTGATACCTATGTTGGTGACAAGGGGATGAAAATATCTGGAGGACAGAAACAGAGAATTGCTATCGCTAGAGCTATTTTATGCAATCCAAAGATTTTATTACTTGATGAGGCTACTAGCTCTTTAGATAGTGAAAATGAGAGGCTAGTGCAGATTGCTTTATCTAGACTTAGAGAAAATAGAACAACTATTGTTATTGCTCATCGCATATCAACCATTATCAATGCTGATAAGATTATCGTACTAGATAGAGGTGAAATTCAAGCGGAAGGAACCCATAAAGAGCTACTAAAGACTAGTGAGCTTTATAAGAAGCTATATTCTAATTTCTGATCAATTATTATAAGACAAAATATTTCAAAACCGTAGGACTTAATTATAGGAGAAAGAGAGTGAGAGTTATATCTTCTTTGTTCTCTCCCACCAAGTATTTGTGAGTTCGGATATATTCTCTAATCCTGGTTTGTAATGCTGCTTTAGTTATAGTTGCCTTTAAGTTGTTCGTCACCCTTAAACCATAGGTTCGAGGGTCCAGAGATTGAGGATTATAATTTATTTTAAGATTTAGATCTGGATTCTCGCCAAGCTATGCTTGGCAAGAATGACGGTAATATAGCGTCAGGTAGTTGTAAATCTATAGTACAGAATCACATATTTTAATTGTATATTCATTATGTCCTGATAGCTCACAAAAAGACTGAATTTGACTCTGTAGTTCTATGCGCTGACTATCAATTTCATTATTCTCTTGCAACATTTTATTCCATTGGTCAATAGAGGGTTGGCATTGACTGCTAAGGAATTGTGCAATTATACTATTGGGCTGATTTATTGTATCAATAGTAGTAGGACCCATGCTATGTATGAGTGGAGAATCTACGCATGCCAATAGGTTTTTTGATGCAAGATTAAATGCCTTATGTATTTTGATTGTTTCTTCATATAGGTTGCATTTTTTTATTGCTAGATCTAGGGCTGTAGGGTCCACAATATTTCTAAATTCATTAAATTTTGTACAAGGGCCCATGCTGATGGTTTTATGGTTATGAATAAATTCTGCCGTATTATCTGTTATATCTTGTAAAGTTTCTATTAAATTTCTTGTCATTTTATTTCCTATATTGCTAATAGTTGTTTTTTATAGATGTGAGTAGATTAACAAAAGTTAAAGCATGATAATAGGGTAAGAAATACCCTATTATGGTATTTTTCTATGGCTGGTTATACCCTTTAAGCTCTAAGGTCGAGCCTATAGCTTGCTAATTAGAAGTTGTTTTAAGATTTAGATCTGGATTCTCGCCAAGCTAAACTTGGCAAGAATGACGAAAGTGAGGGAGTTTGAACATAGTTAATATAAAAGATATAGGCGAGTTTTTATTATCTTGATTCCTTGATTTTCTTTGTTTAGTCTGCGCCGTCTTTAGAAACTTAGTGCTTAGGGCTTCGATTATACATATATCAACCTTTGAGCCACAAGTTCTCTAGCTCATAATCTTTATAACTAGAATCTACTTTAAGATTTAGATCTGGATTCTCGCCAAGCTATGCTTGGCAAGAATGACGGATATGTGGGTAGTTTGGTAAGAATGACAAAAGTGAGTCATGAGGTTTGATAAGAATAGTTGTTTAGTGTTTAAAACATCACTAGGGCTGTTGCTAATCAAATATTTTTTTTATCTTCGCAAAGAAACCTTCTGATTCTGGATGTGATTCCTTAGTTTCCATTCCAGCAAATTCCTTAATTAATTCTTCTTGTTTTTTTGTTAATTTAACAGGAGTTTCAACTATTACATGAATATATAGATCTCCTCTGGTGCTTGATTGCAGACGAGTCATGCCTTTTGCTTTAAGGCGGAATTTTGAGCCTGTTTGTGTTCCTGAGGTGATTGTAAATTTAGCAGATACTCCGTCAATTGATGGAACTTCAATGCTGCCACCTAAAATAGCTGTAGACATTTTGATAGGCATTCTGCAGTGTAAATCTATTCCTTGGCGCTCATAAATTTGATGTGCTTTAATTGATACAAAAACATATAAATCTCCAGCTTGGCCGCCTCTTATTCCTGCTTCACCTTCACCTGCTACGCGTATTCTGCTTCCTTCTTCAACACCTGCTGGGATATTAACTGATAAGGTTTTTTCTTTTTTAACTCTACCTTCTCCATGACAAGATGAGCAAGGGTCTTTAATTATATGTCCTGCTCCATGGCAAGCTTGACATGTACGCTCAACGACAAAAAATCCCTGTTGAGCACGAACCTTCCCGTGACCTGCGCAAGTTATACATTTAGTGGAAGCATTTTGATTTTTGCTTCCCTTTCCATTACAAGGTGTGCATGTGCTTGCTGTAGTGAATATTATTGTTGTTTTTTTTCCTTTAAATGCTGCATCTAGCGATAATTCAATGTTATAACGGAGATCAGCTCCACGAGTGTTTATAGTGGGGCCAGAGCTACGCCTTCCACCGCCTTGTCCACCCATTAAGTCTTCAAAGATGTCATTAAACATATCTGAGAATCCGCCTTGTTGTCCAAATCCTCCGCCGTGATGACTTCTGCCATGTCCTCCTCCGCCAGCTCCTTGATCAAAAGCTGAGTGACCATATGAGTCATAGGCTGCTTTTTTTTGTGGATCGCTTAGAATTTCATAAGCTGCAGCTATTGCTTTGAATTTTGTTTCAGCTTCTTTATTATCAGGATTGCGATCAGGATGATATTTCATAGCCAGCTTGCGATATGATTTTTTCATTTCATCTGCGGTGGCATTTTTATTAACGCCAAGGGTTTTATAAAAATCTTCCTTCATAATAATAGCTTCTACTTTTGTTATATAATTAATAAAAAGATTCTAAGGGGTTATCCCCTAGAATCTTATTTAGTGTTTAAACAAGAATTGGTAAGATTTTAGAACTAATCTTTCTTTTCTTCTTCATCTTTAACTTCTTCGAATTCAGCATCAACAACTTTTGCATCTGATCCATCTGAATTAGTAGCCGATGCCTCTTCAGCTTGTGGCTGCTGTTGTTCCTGGTTCATTACTTCACCAATCTTCATTGAAGACTCGGTTAAGCTTGCTGTTTTTGCTTTAATATCTTCAAGATTATCAGCTGTGATAGCTTGTTTTAATGCTTCAATATCTGCTTCAATTTTTCCTTTTGTTTCAGCATCAATTTTATCGCCATATTCTGTTAAAGCTTTTTCAGTTGTGTAAACCATGCTATCTGCATTGTTTTTTGCTTCAATTTTTTCACGACGTTTTTTATCTTCATCAGCATTTTGTTCAGCATCTTGAACCATTTTGTTGATTTCTTCATCGGATAATCCTCCTGAAGCTTTAATAGTGATTTTTTGTTCTTTCCCACTAGCTTTATCTTTAGCTGAAACATTAACGATACCATTAGCATCAATATCAAAAGTAACTTCAATTTGAGGCATTCCTCTAGGTGCAGATGGAATTCCTTCTAAATTAAACTGTCCAAGAGATTTATTATCTGCTGCCATTTCTCTTTCGCCTTGGCAAACGTTAATTGTTACAGCAGTTTGATTATCACTAGCTGTAGAGAATGTTTGGCTCTTGTTAGTAGGGATTGTGGTATTACGCTCAATTAATTTAGTCATAATACCGCCCATGGTTTCAAGTCCAAGCGATAGTGGGCTAACATCTAATAGTAATACATCTTTAACATCTCCTCGTAATACGCCACCTTGAATTGCTGCTCCAAGAGCAACTACTTCATCAGGGTTAACGCCTTTATGAGGCTCTTGACCAAAGAAATCTTTAACTTTTTCGATAACTTTAGGCATTCTTGTCATTCCACCAACTAAAACAACATCTTTTATTTCACTTACTGATACTCCTGCATCCTTAAGAGCTTTACGGCATGGTTCAATAGTTCTTGCAATTAAATCACTAACTAAGCTTTCTAATTTAGAACGAGACATTTTAATAACTAAATGCTTAGGTCCACTGCTATCTGCTGTAATATAAGGCAAGTTAATATCTGTTTCTAAGGTAGAAGAAAGTTCTATTTTAGCTTTCTCTGCAGCTTCTTTCAATCTTTGTAGTGCTAATGGATCTTTCTTTAAATCAATTCCAGAAGTCTTTTTGAAATCTTGAACAAGGAAATCAAGAATATGCATGTCGAAATCTTCACCACCTAAGAAAGTATCGCCGTTAGTTGCCTTAACTTCAAATACACCATCGCCGATTTCTAAGATAGATACATCAAATGTTCCACCACCAAGGTCATATACAGCAATTAGTTTATTTTCAGATTTATCCATACCATAGGCAAGAGCTGCAGCAGTAGGCTCATTTATAATGCGAAGTACTTCTAATCCTGCAATGCGCCCTGCGTCTTTAGTAGCTTGGCGCTGCGCATCGTTAAAATATGCCGGAACAGTAATAACAGCTTTAGTTACTTTTTCTCCTAAGTAGCTTTCTGCTGTTTCTTTCATTTTTTGTAAGATAAAAGCACTAATTTGACTAGGTGAATATTTCTCACTTTTTGCTTCGACCCATGCATCTCCATTTTCTGCTTTAATAATTTTATAAGGAACAAGATCAGCATCTTTTTTAGTGGTGGGGTCATCAAATCTACGACCAATAAGTCGTTTAATCGCAAATAACGTATTAGTAGGGTTAGTTACTCCTTGTCTTTTAGCTGGAGCGCCAACTAGACGTTCACCAGACTCAGTAAAAGCTACTATAGAAGGTGTAGTTCTGACTCCTTCAGAGTTTTCAATTACCTTAGCTTCTTTGTTTTCCATAATTGCTATGCAAGAATTGGTTGTACCTAGATCGATACCTAAAATATAGTTTGACATTTTTTACCTCAAATTGTGTTTTGTTTTAATAAATTCTAATTCACCAATGTATATAAGGTGTTTTTTTTAGAAAACAAGATTCAGGAGAATAATTTTTTATTTAATTTATTTTAATTCCTTGAGAATTATTGTTGCCGCTGTTTTGCTAGGTGAATTATCAAGGGTTAGCTTATCTAAGCTTGAATTAATACCATGTAATTGTTTTTGCCTTTGTTTTATATCAGTTAAGCGCTCTAATTCAGATGCAATGAGTTTTGCTTTGCATCTTCCTTGGATTAGTTCTGGAATAATTTCTTCATTTGCTATTAAATTTATAATGGTGGCATATTTAACTTTCAAAAGTCTTTTAATAAATCGGTATGAAAGCCAATTGATTCTGTGTGATACTACCATTGGGATTCTAAAAAAACTAAGCTCTGTAGTTATAGTGCCACTTTTAGTGAGCGCTAGATCTGCTGAGCTAAATAAGTCTTGCTTATCTTTTTCGTCAACTAGCATTATATTATGAGAATCTTTGGTATAAGTTTTGATTAGGTTGGTAACGTTTTCCTGGCTTGGGATTGCAATGGTGATGTTTTTCTTAAGTCTTTGCTGTAAAAGTTTTGCTGCCTTTAAAAAAATAGGAAGCAGGGTTTTAACTTCTTGTTTTCGGCTTCCTGGAGTCATACAAAGCAATAAGTTACCTTTAGGCACGTTAAATTTCATGCGAAAATATTCTTTTGATGAAATATGGAGATCTTCTAGAGCAGGGTAACCAACAAAATATGTGTCTAATCCTTCTTTAATAAAATATGTGGGTTCAAAGGGAAGTACTGCCAATAACTTATCATAAATTTCAGCAGTTTCTTTTGCTCTTTCTGGTTTATATGCCCAAACAGTTGGAGCAACATAATGAATTAATTTTGCGGATATTTTGTTTTTTGCGGCTTTTGCTACTCTGAAGGTGAATCCAGAAGAGTCTATTGTAATAACTATATCAGGCTGAACTTTAATAATATCTGCTACTGCTTTTCTTATTCGTAGCCACATTTTTGGAATTGCAGGTATAATTTCAAGAAATCCCATAATTGAAAGTTCTTTTGCAGGAAAAAGTAGGTTCATTCCAATTTCTTGCATTTTCTCTCCACCAATACCATAAAATTCTGAATCAGGATTTTGTTTTAATATTTCGCGCATTAACTTTGCGCCTATATTATCTCCTGATGCTTCTCCAGCAATTATATATATTTTTGGCATTTTTGACCCCAAATGAGTGATAACGATTCTGATATTAACATAGAATAACAGAAGAGCAAATATGTTGTTGAAAATATATATAAGAATTTTATTTAATGGAAGTGGTGCCCAGAGCCGGATCCGAACCGGCGACACAAGGATTTTCAGTCCTTTGCTCTACCAACTGAGCTATCTGGGCATTTCTTGAATAACGTCGGTACGAGTTTGTTTATAAAATAAAAAAACATCATTGTCTAGCTAAAACATTGAAAAGGTATGAGTTTTTTTAAATTATAGCTTGACCTTTTATGTCAGTATGATAAATATATTCTTGGACAGATGTCCGAGCGGTTTAAGGATCCAGTCTTGAAAACTGGCGTGCGCGCAAGTGTACCGTGGGTTCGAATCCCACTCTGTCCGCCATCTAATGGCAATTTAATTTCCGCTCGTTTCTTTGATATTTAATTTTTACAATTATATTACTTGCATTTCCTACAGTTTTTTATATATACCATCTTGTTTTTTGATAAGATCATTACGAGGGCCAGTTTCAACAACCTTTCCTTGATCAAGGACGATAATTCTATCCATATGCTTTAAAGTTGATAGTCGGTGGGCAATAGCAACTACAGTTGCTCTATTAGTTTCTAGAATTTCATTTATAGATTCTTGGATAAGCTTTTCTGTTGGGCTATCTAGACTGCTGGTTGCTTCGTCTAAAATTAAAATGGCAGCATTTTTTAAGATTGCTCTTGCAATAGCTATTCTTTGTCTTTGTCCTCCGCTTAATTTTTCTCCTCTTTCGCCAACGACTGTGTCATATCCTTTAGGCATAGACATAATATCATGATGTATTTTTGCTTTTTTACAGGCTGAGATAATTTTATCATCTGTCGCTTCATACTTAGCTAATTTAAGGTTATCCTTAATGCTTCTATGAAACATAGTAATATCTTGTGGGATGATTGATATTGAGGCCCTGAGTGATTCTTGAGTTATATTTCTGATGTCATGATTGTCGACTAATATAGCTCCATTATTTGTATCAAAATATCTGAGTAAACATTTAGTTATCGTGGTTTTTCTAGCTCCAGACTTACCTACAATACCAACGCGTTCACCTGGGGTTACTTTTAAATTAAAGTTATGTAGGATTTGTTTGCTATTTTCCCCATAAGAAAAGCCAACATTATTATATTCAATAGTTCCTTTGACATTAGTTAAGCTGCTTGCTCCCGGTTTATCCTCTGTATCAATAGGGGTATTAACGAATACATAAGAGGATTTGAGTTGTGCGATATTCGGGTTAATGTTAAAGAGGAGATTTTGCAGGAAAGTATCAAGTTGAGTGTGGATATTAAGAGTTAGCATAGCTATGAATGCAAACTCGCCAGCAGTAATCTCTCCGTTTTTATATAGATATGCAAGTAAATATATTTGTATGGCGCTCATTATTGTTACCATAACAGTGTCTGAATTATCAACGTAATAAGTATCAAATTGCAGTGATTTTTTATCACAAAGTTTCCATTTAGAAACGGCGGGCTTAACTTTTAATTTGAATTCAGTTAGTCAATTGCCAATAATTTTAATTCCAAAAATATTTTAAATTGAATCATTTATTATGCCCATTGTTTCTTGTCTAGCCTTAACATTTAGTGTTTGCAGGGTCATTTGTTTTTTTACGAGCAAGTATATTGCAGGAGTATAAATCAATATAAAAACTAATAAAACTAAGGCTGCAGATAAATGGACATGTATTAAAAAGAATACGCTAATAATTATTGTTACGACAATGTAGCAGCTGTGGAATAAATAAGTGACTAACGCAGTGATACTAATTTGGAAATCTGAAATTTTATTAGAAATTTCTCGCGATAAATGTGAATCAAACCAGTGTAGCGAGTGTTCCGCCGTTTTGCTATAGATATCAGTAATAGTTTTTTCTATGATTATTGGTTTATATTTAACGCCAAGAAGTTTGCTAATAAAAAAACTCCATGCTGCATTATTTTATAAAACACAAAAAGTCCAGGAAGGTAACTCAATTCTGCTGTTTTATCCTCTGAGATGGTATCAATAATTTCTTTTATCTTATAATTGACTGAGACATTGAGTATTCAGCTAAAATTGCTATCGCAGCAAGTGAAGAAATGTAAACTTTGAATTGCCCTATAAAATGCCATATATATTGGTTTAAGTTTGATTGAATTTTATTAGTTGAGGTGGGCTCTGCTATTCTGTTGTTCATTTTCTATCTCCGCATAGGCAAGTTTATTATATTGTATGAGGTTTAATTTAAGTTGTCATTGATTTAGAGTCTTGGTTTTATTTTAATTTTTAGATTGACTTTTAAAAGATATGTACTAAACTGCAGGTTCTACTTATTGTCGCGGGGTGGAGCAGCCCGGTAGCTCGTCAGGCTCATAACCTGAAGGTCGTCAGTTCAAATCTGGCCCCCGCAACCAACTTTAAGTTTCCCTCAGTATCTCAGTCACCAAAATATCTGAATAATAATGACACTAACTCTAAACATAGCAAGCTATTGTGGCATAAAGTATATTATATAGTTTATTAGCTGGTGTAGCTTACTTTAAATCTCTAAATTATAATTTTTTGTTTTAAAGTGTTGATGTTTGGTTTGCTGGTGTTTTTTACTGTAGATCCAGGTTAAGTAACTTAATTTATGTTAGGCGGTGTCATAATGATAGTTGTTACTGTTTTTAATAGAATACCTGGTATTTAAATAGTTGTGGTATCATCTTTACTATATGGGTTAAAGAAGATGTTATAGAGTTTATATTAGGTTCTCTTGCGTTTAATATTTTAGGATTGCATAGAATATTGACATATTATATTTAAATATAGATTTTGTTATATCTATGAGCTAAATTAGTTTCTTGCATTGTTTTGTTACTTTAAGTTGACAAGAGGTGCGCTACCTGTTAATATAAGTTAATCATTTAGTTGAAAAGAGTTATTTATGAGTTACAAAAATTTAATAAAGTCATCTGTTGCATGTGCGGCATTAATAATAAGCGCTACTGCAAGTGCAGAGCAAGATCAAAGTTTGCCTGAAACATATGGTTATGTGCAGTTAAATGGTGGGCCTTCTTATAACATGACTGGATCTGGAATGTTTGGCAATGAAAATGCTAGCACTACAGGAGTTTATGGTGTTGAGGCAGGTTATAAATTTGACGATTATACTAGGGCAAGTTTAAGTCTTGACTATATGCCAAGCAGTAGTTTTGATTTATCAGCAAGTGAAAATACTAGTGGAGAAATTGATGGAACTCCATATTCAGTTAGCTCAAGTAATAACTTCAAGGTTAATTCATGGGTTCTAATGTTTAATGCATATTATGATATCAAAAACTCAAGTAAGGTTACTCCGTATTTTACTTTAGGGGCTGGAGCGGCGCGTACTCAAGCTAGTAGTACTTATAATTCTGCAACCAATATAAATGGAGCTGTAGACAATGACTCCTCTGCTCTTGGAGAGGGCACAAAGCATAATTTTGCTTATAAGATTGGTGCTGGAGCAAGATATGATATTAATAAAAGTTTTGCTGTTGACTTGCGTTATCAGTTTGTTGATATGGGAGATATTACTACATCGGAAGGATCTTATGCAACTGGTGGTTCAACTATAGTTATTCCTTCTCAAACAGCTAAGCTTAAGGCTCAACAAATTTTACTAGGTATTGCTTACAAATTTTAACAATTTTATAGAGAGATATTTATGGTTTCACCATTATTAAATGCAATGAGAAATAAAATAGTAGAAAAAGTATGTAATGAAAAAGTTGCTGCTATTCAAAAAACTATATCAGATATAGTTGCGGATCCAATTAAATTAAATGATTATCAAAATTTTGCCTATTTAATTTATAAAGCTACGTTTGATACAGGTGATCTTAGTGTGAATCAAATGAACTTTGCAGAGCTTAAGCCACTTTATGGTGCTCTAGAAGGTGAATTTGGAACTGTCTTTAAAGATTGTTCAACTAAATATAATAGCCCAGAGAAGTTTTTTTATGAAGTTATAAAAAGCTATGAAGATTTCGAAGGATTTCATTGTATTCTTGAAAAAGCAACGAGTGATGGAATTGGTGAAGATAGAATAGCTTTCAATGTTAACGATGATAATTTGTCTGTTATTCAGCTTAATTGTCCAGGAGTTGACTATCCGTTTTCTTTTGATGATTAAAAGTTTTTTAGCTTAACTAGCAGTCTGTTGAGGCTGTTAGTTGAGGCTTTTATTATTCTTTTTTAATTAATTCTTAGAAGGCCCTGAGTTAAAATTTCTTGACAAATTATAAGAAATAATCAATAATTCAGACTATATAATCTTGCTTAAAACTTAAGCAGCTTCCTATTAATCCTAAAATTGAAGAATCCCAGTGAATGATATAAGAAATTTAGCTATTATAGCGCACGTAGACCATGGTAAAACAACGATGATTGACTCAATGTTTGGGCAATCAGGAATATTTCGTGAGAACCAGAATATGGCAGAGAGAGTCATGGATTCTAACGATCTAGAAAAAGAAAGAGGAATAACTATTTTAGCAAAATGTACATCAATTAAACTTGAAGATGTGCAGTTAAATATTGTTGATACTCCAGGTCACGCTGATTTCGGTG
>Ga0129324_10000881_pt1 | contig 20657 bp, 19 predicted proteins | sample CPBDNA_7_FD_96879 | JGI IMG/M metagenome (GOLD analysis project Ga0129324, IMG submission 96879) | Freshwater to marine salinity gradient microbial communities from Chesapeake Bay, USA - CPBay_Spr_15_0.2_DNA | ecosystem: Environmental > Aquatic > Marine > Coastal | place: USA: Chesapeake Bay... | reverse complement strand
TTAGTATCTGCAACATTCATGCGAAACGTATCACCTTTCTTCATAATCTTGACAATATGACACATCATACTCATCCTATGAAGACTTGGTTGTCTATTGAATAGAACCGCATCACCATCCATCATATGACGATGTACGATATCTCCATTTTCAAGACGGATAGACATTCTATCCTTATATCTTAGTGAAATATTCTCCCCATTTCTACGCTCTAAGATTTTAGCACCAGGATATTCCTCTGGTCCAGTTTGAACTAATTTCAATAAGAAGTCTTTATTACGATCATTTACAACAACTGGTTTTGTAATATTTTTAGCAATTTTCATCGGAACACCCAATTGACGAATGGAAAGATTTGGATCACCAGTAATAACAGAACGCGCGCTAAAATCTACACGTTTTCCCATAAGATTACCACGAATACGACCGCCTTTACTGTTCAATCTACCCATAATACATTGAAGCGGACGACCAGAACGCTGTCTTAAACTATCTGCTCCTTTTACCTTATTATTTACAACCATAGCAATGAAATATTGTAATTGGGTAGTTAGACCTTCAATCACATTCGGATTTGCATTGCCCGCAATCTTATCTGCCAAATCTTTATTGTATTTAATAATATTACTGTAAATATGTGTTAAATCATCTTCACTTCTTTGTTGTGCATCATGTTTTACAGAAGGACGCATTGCTGGTGGTGGAACTGGTAATACTTGACAAATCATCCACTCTGGACGAGACCATAGCGGACTAAATCCCATAAATGTAATGTCGTCATCACTAATCCTATGGAAATTTTTCAATAAGAGTTCAGGTGTTAGACGAAGTGTAATTGATTTGGATTCATTTTCACTATCTGTATCAATATTTTCCCATATTGCTTGAATAGTTGCCATGCCTTCCAATTTTACCTTGTCTGGTTGCTTACAACCACAACCATCTTCAATATTATCACCACAACGTTTTACTTTTGAAGCAATAGTATACACATAATCCCACCGTTTTTCTGATTTCATATCCATTGCATGTTTATGTTGGTTTTTATTTAATTTTAATTTACTACATTTGAAACAGATACACTTACTTATTTTCATAATTTCCTTGATATGTTGTATAAACAATACTGGTCGTGCAAGTTCAATATGTCCAAAATATCCGGGTGTATCAATATAAGTAAGACCGTCTGTTGGACATATTGTACGGGGTTCTAACACGCCCATGCGAGGATCAAATAAACCATTCGGTTCGGGTGCATTATTTTTATAAGTATCACGACTCGTTACTTCAACCACTGAACTTCTACGTATTTCTTCCGGAGACAACATACTAAATTGTACTCCAATAATACGAGAAGGTTTCTTGTGTTCGTTCATATTTGATACGTGTCCTTGCATAAAAGTTACCCTATAATTATACTGTTTATATTTTTTATATCATTCTTTCAATTTTCTACAAATGTCATTCTGTAATTTTTATTGCAAAAAATTGAAAGATTTATTGTCTATTATATCATTGTAACCAATCTACTAATTTATTAGTTTATTTAAATTACTCAATATGCCATCAAATAAGCAACTCAATCGCAATTCAAACACTCGGGTCAAGTCCAGTGATAAAAAAAAGAAACTCAACAAAAATAAGGGGGATTCGGATAGTGATAGTGATGATTATGAGACTATGTCAGATTCTACTTCTACATATGAACCGCCTAAACGTCGTATTCGTACCAGAAGTTCTGGTAATCTTGATGACGATGATGAAGAGGATATTCAAGATACCGATGATGAAGATGAAGATGATGAAGATGATCAAGATGATGAAGATGATGAAGAAGATGATGATGAAGAAGATGATGAAGATGAAGACATTAGCCGTGCTAAACTTCAAAAATTAGTTTCAGAAATGTTTCCGTCTAAGTATATGTCTAATCGTGCGAAACAAACAGAAAAAGCTGAAAACTCTAATAAGTCAAGAACTTCGTCTAAGCGATCTAAGCGTTCAAATAAAGGACGCTCGTCAAAGAAGAGCGAAACCGAAGATAGTGAATCATCGGAATATGATGAAGATTATGATGACGATGAAGACGAAAATACTGCCTATAATATTCTATTCTTAAATGGTGGAGATAGTGAACCCGCCGAAGATGATTATAATGATGAAGAAGATGATGTAGATTGCGATAGCGATGATGAAAAAATGTTTATGAAGGAAACTTATGAACAGGTTGAACTTCCAATAAAAAATACAAAACAAACTAAAAAGCAAATCAAGGCTAATAAAAAACGTGAAGCCAATAAAAAAACAGAAGAAGAGATTGAGTTGAACGATATTGAACAAGAATATCTAGACTTAGTTGATACAAAGAAAACTTTGTCTGTCCAGTTAAAAAAGAAACCTAATAGTAAAGTTTTACAAAATGCTGTATTGGATTGTGATACTTCTATTAAAAACTTAATTAAAAAATCAAGAACAACCAATGCAAAGTCTTATCATAAGTTAATTCATTCACATAAAAAACAAACGAATGAGATTGATTATTTCAAAAAAAACTTGTCAAATAAAGAACAACTTCGTGTTATGGAAGATTTGAAACAAATCAATAGCATTACCAATATTACTAAGCCTTACCGATTAGCATTATTAGATTCTAATATGCCTGCTAAATTCAAATCTGTTGCAATGCAAAAATTAAGTATATTACGTTCAATGGATTCAAGTGATAATGAATATTATAAAATCAAAAATTGGGTTGATACCTTTATGAAGATCCCTTTTGGTATTTATCGTGATCTTACTATTACAATGGATGATGGACAAGATAAATGTCATGAGTATATGGATAATGCAATGACTACATTGAATGATTGTGTATATGGTCTTAATGATGCAAAACTCCAAATTATGCAAATGGTGGGTCAATGGATTTCAAATCCATCCGCTATGGGCACTGCTATTGCAATCAAAGGACCTATGGGTACTGGTAAGACTACCTTAGTAAAAGAAGGTATTAGTAAAATTCTTGGGCGTGAATTCACATTTATCGCTCTTGGTGGTACTGGTGATAGTAGTTTTCTAGAAGGTCATTCTTATACATATGAAGGAAGTAGTTGGGGTAAAATAGTTCAAATTCTCATTGATAGTAAATGTATGAACCCAGTTATTTACTTTGATGAATTGGATAAGATTAGCGATACCCCTCGTGGTGAAGAAATTGTAGGTATCCTAACTCATCTAACAGATACATCTCAAAATAGCCAATTTCATGACAAATACTTCTCTGAGGTAGACTTTGATCTGAGTAAATGTCTATTTATATTCAGTTATAATGATGAGTCAAGAGTCAATCCTATTCTACGCGATCGTATGTATCGTATTCAAACAAAGGGGTACGATGCAAAGGAAAAAGTTACTATCGCTCGTAAATACCTATTGCCTAAAATTCAAGAACAGGTCAATTTCAAAGATGGTGATATTATTATCCCAGACGAAACATTAAACTATATTATTTCAAATGTTGCATTAACGAATGAAGAAGATGGCGTTCGTAACTTGAAGAGATGTCTTGAAATTATTTACACCAAACTCAATCTGTTCCGCCTTATGAAGCCTGATACCAAAATTATTGGCATTGATATTGACCTCAAAGTCACTTTCCCATTTACAGTAAATAAAAAGGATGTTGATATTATTATTAAACACGATGATGAAAAACAAAGCCAAAGTATGCTTGCTATGTATATCTAGATGTCAGAATGTGTAAATTACACAATAAAAGTTATTGTTTTGTTATACAAATATAGAGTTAATTCTATATTTTTATTTAATATGGAAACATCAAATAATGACAATATTATTGCATTTGAGCATATGGTTAATGCAAAACTGAATCTGGATGGATTAACTGTGGATAAACAAGATGATGAATATATTAACATTGTAAAATTAATCAAATCGTATTTAAGTAAACGATGTAACCATAATATAGTGTCTGATCTAATTGATATTAGCGAAACGTACAGCAAAACAATTTACTATTGTGATAATTGTTCTCTTACATTTGAGAACCCTTAACTGAGTTGCCTATATCAGTTTTATTACCACCACGACTGGATAATAATTTGGTTTGTTCTTCTGATAATTTTAATCTACATGTAGGTGATAAAATACCATGTTGTTGTTTTACTATATTTATATCACCATTGAATTTATCTAATAGTATTGGATGATGTTCAGGACTACAATGTAAATCTTTGAAACCATCTACTTTTATACAATCATTTGTTATCGTTATATTTTCAAAATTTTCTTTGTCCGCTTCCTTTTTATTTTTTACGGATATATCATCGGCACTTTTGTCACGAAGGAAAGTAAATCCTTCATACGGAAAGTCAATAGAAAATAATTGGTTTCGTGAATATGGTGTTACACGGATACATGTACTTAATGAAATAAGAATAATTAAATATATAAATGCTGCAATCAAAATATATTTAAAATCCAATTGCATTAATAAAGTGGATATTGTATACATACTACCAAGAAAATTTTGCATAACATACTAAATATATTGTTTATTACAAAATTAACATAAAAATACCACCATTAACTAATATATTAAGTGAATTATGGCTAACTTGAATGATGATGAACGATTAAATTTAAAGAAATTGGTCACCGAAATGGAAGGCGTTGATAATACAGACTCTATTCGTAAGGTAAAACATAGTATACCAATGCGTGATGATGTCCGTAAGATGGATACGCTTAAAAATACTCATTCTGACCTACGATTAAATAATCCAGATGAGTTTGCTACTCTATGTCAGACCGAATGTAGTTTTTTATACAATAATTATACCGATATTTTTAATAAAATGTTTAGTGACGAACTAGACCTCACTATTATGACAAAATTACTTACTGTATTAAAACTAATTGAAGATGGTAAGACGGACCAACACGAAGGTTCTGTTATGGTTGGAAGATTATTAAAAGAATTATATATAGATAGTGCTACCAAACGTTTGGATAATATAGATAAGGCAAATGATGGTAATTCAGTAGCCGTAGAAGAAGGTAAACCTATTTCTTGGCGTGAATTCAAAAATACCAAACTATAATAATGAATTGAATGAATATAAACATTTTTGAATATAGTTTATATTCATGACTACTATGATCGGTGACATTATTGCTAATATTACTGAAACTCGTATATCACACGACAATTGTGATAATTTTGCTATTCTAAAAATGGCTATTCCGAATGAAGAATTAAAATCAAAATACAATGACCTAATTACTAAACATAACCAAAATATGATGGGACATGTATTTCCAGATTCTGGCTTTGACTTATTGTTTCCAAATGATGTTCATTTTGATAACGAATTAATATCCAAATTTGTTAATTTAAATGTCAAAACTGAGATGTTATATGTTAATTGTTCTACACAAACCTTTTCTAATTGTGCGTTTTATGTATTTCCACGTTCAAGTATTTCAAAAACACCTTTGTTATTGGCTAACCATACAGGCATTATTGATGCAGGGTACCGAGGTGACTTAATTGGTGCATTTAGATGGCTAAGACCTAGTAAAGATGATTATGAATATTCGGTTCAACAATATACCCGGTTATTACAAGTATGTCATCCCACATTATGTCCTATTTATGTTGTTATTGTAGATGAAAGTGAGTTATCTTCATCTGAACGAGGTACTGGTGGGTTTGGTTCCACTGGCAAATAAAATTTTTGTATTACTATAAAATCGTCGGTTATTTTATAGTATTAATGTATGCAGAAAAAAAATTATAACATATATAAGGGACAACAGTTCTTTAAAAAAAGATTGAAACGTACATCACGAGTTATTGCATTTGATTTGGATGAAACCATTGGTTCATTTGCAGATTTAGAAATATTATGGTCAGCATTGCAAGAATATACTGATTTACAACATCCTGTTAATTTCAATCATCTATTAGACTTGTATCCCGAATTTCTACGATATGGCATTATTCCAATATTAAAGTATATAGTTGAGAAGAAACAAACTGGTGAATGTTCTAATGTCTATATTTATACAAATAATCAATGTGGTCCTGGATGGGTTGAAATGATTACCAGTTATTTGGATTATACATTAAAAACTGATAAACCTATTTTTCATCAGATTATTTCGGCTTTTAAAATTAATAATCTTCGTATTGAACCATCAAGAACTACTCATTCAAAAACTCATTCTGATTTTATACGATGTACACTTATGCCAAAAAATACAGAAATATTCTTCTTAGATAATGCTCATTTCCCTGAAATGAAACAAACGCGGGTTTATTATATTCAACCAAAGTCTTATGTGCATTATTTATCAACCAAAGATATTATTAAACGTTTTATATCATCCCAATTATGTTTAACAATTAATAATGCGAATAAATCAATGTTGAATTCTTATTTATTTACATATTTTATTCATGGTGATGCGTATAATAATGGCAATCCACATATTCATCAGTTAGAAACAGATATTTTGGTCGCACAAAAAATTATGTATCATTTGCGTGATTTCTTTTTTATAATCAATAAAAATGCAAAAACCAAAAAGGCGAAGAAACATATCGGTCGTACTACTCGCAAATTACTTGTCTAATGTGTATTTGTATGCCATCAAAATAACCTGTTCTTCTAATGATAATTTTTGAAATGTAATGCATTCATCAAATTTATATTGGACAAACCGGTTCATTGAATTCTTACATAATACTTGTATTCCATTGTCCATAAATTTTATATCAACTACAATGCCTCCCGTAGTTAATTTATTACTACCACTACGTAACCAACGTACATGTTTTCCTTTATGTAATTCATGTACTTCATCTACTACACGATATCCCATCAGTTTTTTACATATTTCTGTAATATCTTCTATATTCTGGATTTGTTCAGATACTTTTTCAACTATGTCATCTGATACCGATTGTATTGTTTTATTATCCAAATAATCGTTTTTTTCTGTCTCAATTGTATCTAGTAAATTATCTATGTCTATTCTTGAAAATAAACTGGGGTCTTTTAATGCATCTTCAAATATTTGATTTATATCAAATTCTTCCTTGTTCTCCATTTACAATAGTATAATTGCTTATCTTTATCCTATTACCATATCTATTGGTATTTCTGGTATGTACTCGGTTGGTATTTCTTTCCAATATCGTTCCACTATTTCGGCTAATCCTGTATTCAATAATAAAAATAGGGAACTACTAAATATGATTTTGGCATCATACTGTCTTAATACATGTGTTTGTTTTCTGAATGGATTAAAACGATATAACAAAAATACACAGACAAATACTTGCATTCCCCATCTCAGATCATTGATGTAATTTGGATTTATATTTATTATACCAAAAAACAATATTGCATATATTACATATAATCCAAATAATGCATATTGGTATCGTTTCCCTGCATAATCTACAATGTCATCCATAATATTTATTAAATTATTCATTTACTATACATAACATAAACATAATATTCTATATTACATAGATACATATGAACACTAAAATTGCAAATAAATACACTATATCTGAGAAAATTGGCGGAGGGTGTTTTGGTTCTATATATAGTGGATTAAACGCAAAGACAAATATATCAGTTGCTATTAAAATGGAACCTATGTCATCTGATGTGAAATTGCTAAAAAATGAAACTACTATTTTAAAATATTTATACGATCAAGGTTCTCGGAATATACCAATTGTTTATTGGTATGGAGTACATAATGAACATTCTTGTTTGGTTATGTCTTTGTATGACTGCTCATTATATGACTATATTCAAAAAAAAACCATTACTGTTGGTAAATTAAACAATATTATGGTGTCTTTATTAAATATAATGACATTTGTTCATAATAATTTGATTATTCACCGAGATATTAAACCTCAAAATATTATGTTGAAAAACGGAGAACTGTTTTTGATTGATTTTGGGTTCTCTACATTTTATGTAGATGAAAATTCAGAACATATACTTGATACTGAAATTCGTGAAAATATTATTGGAACACCACGTTATGTAAGTTTTCATATACATTGTGGTTCTCTTCCATCAAGACGTGATGACCTAATTTCATTGGGATATATGTATTTATCTTTAATTAATACATCACTTCCGTGGGATGCATTACCTATATCTAACGATGAAATCAATTCAGAATATGACGAAACGCATATTTTAAATTATAAGAACAAGCTTCGGGTTGAATTAAAAAAATTTGAGAATATCCAACCATTATGTAAAGACACAACAGAACAAATTGAGAACTACCTAAAATATTGTTATTATATTCAATATAATGATACACCCAATTACGCAGCACTTATTGATATATTCACAGATATTACATAGTAAACTATTTACCAAACCATAAACTATTTTTGTTACCTTTCAATAATTGTTTTGATATTGGCATAGTAGCCTTGGTCATTTTTGGACGTCTAACACGTTTATCCAAATACTTTTTCATAGGATCTTCTGCTATACCTAGACCTAGTAGTTTTGATTTACTTGGATCAGGTGGTAATGGTTTTTTTTCTTCTACTTCAATTTCGGTATCTAAAAAATCATATTCTCTAGTCTTCTTTATTGGGTTTTCTTTTCTTGATTTTGCATAACGTTCCATCATTTCTGCATTTTTACGTTCCAATGCATGGTCTGATTCTTTATCTATATATATTGAACTTTGCCATAGAGGCACTTTATGTGCCGATGCAGTTCCACAACAACCACTTTGTAATGCATGTAATTTTCCATCCTTTTTTTCTTCATATGGGTTCTTACAACATCCACCTGACATTGGTTGTAGTTTACCAAAACCTTCTGCATTCTTTATATTCGCTTTTAATACTACATATAAGCTGATTAAAATTGCTGCAAATAATAGAGATATACTAAATATAGTTGACATTCTTATTTTAGTTATTCCCGATATTTTCATTCCTTCTATATGTAAACACTATATTATTGCAAAGGGTATAAAACGATATAATATATATTATAATATACAATGAGTTCTGATAACGAAACACATTCACTGCGTCTTACAGGAAAAGTAAAATGGTTTAATAACAAAGCTGGTTATGGTTTTATTACATCAACTATTGATAATGAAGAATGCGATATATTCGTCCATTTTTCTGCGGTTAATGTTGCAAATTCTCAATATAAATATCTTGTACAAGGTGAATATGTTGAATTTGAACGTACGAAATCTACTAGTGGTCCTCATGAATATAAGGCTACGGAAATTACTGGCATTAATAGAGGTGAGCTAATGTGTGAAACACGTAATACTCAGCCTCGTAAACGTAAACAACCGGATGAAAAAAACGTTGTTGATGCCGATGATGGCTTTATCAGCGTTGGTAAAAAATCTGCTTAAATTTTATATTTTTCATAAATAATAATATTTTTATCATTATTTATGTGTTTACATTTTCTTATCTAGAAGAAGTTATTATGGAAATCTTGATTATTTATCTACAAGAACTTCTTTCAATACATTCTTGATTATTTTATCTTCAAATTTTCTATCCTCTTCTTTTCCACAGCCTCCTAGTGCCGACTTATAATATTGGAAGTAATCTTCATATTCGTCTGTTCCTATTTGATCTACTTCTGGTTGAGAACTATCAAACCATGGTTTCAACTGTCTATAATTCTTGTTCGCTATATTCTTTACTGCCCTACGTAGTAAAGTCTTATCGGTATCGCCTTTTTCCCATGCATCATCATTTTTGATATATATTGTTTCACGCTTCAAATCCGTACAATGCATTGGACGTGTATGCATCTCCATTCCTTTAATGCGTTCTACCATAACACTAGAAATACCGTCTACAAACCCAATTTTGCCTGTTCTAATAAAATCGTCCATTGTAACTTCAATAGAATTGATAAATTCATTCATTGTAATAGCATCCTTACATGTTTCATTTAAGAAGAAATTTAGATTGAACTTATTATTGTTTGTTGTATTATTAGTAGTATTATTTATAGTATTATTGCCTGCATTCTTAGCTAATTCTGTTATCTTTTCATTTTGATCTAATATGTGTCTATTCTGTTCTATCATCATATGTTTGAATTCACTATTTTGTTTGAGCAATTCCATTACAAGTGTCGCATCTATATTGTTCGTCATTGGTTGACTAATTGAACTATCATCATTATCAGAACATTGGAAGTGGCATATTTTCCGATGTGTAAATAACCCTTGTCTATATTTGTAGGTTTTACCACATTCACAGCTATATGGTTTGGAACTTTTTAGAACGTTTTCGTCATTATTTGTCATTCTGATATGTTTTCCAGTGGTTAAATGTCGGTCATATTGTGATTTACGACACGTATTATAGTCACATATAGAACAACAATAATTATGTATTGATTCTGGAACTTTTTCCGTCATTGATCTGTCACTCTATAATAATGACAGAAAAGGTTCCTAAATCATTTGCCGTATAATATACTTATTTTTTTCGGTAACAACTTTTATCCTTGAAAATACGTTTTTGCTGCATTATGGTAAGAACCCGTTTTTTAGAGATGTTTTTTACAAAACTATTCTGGGGAAATGAAAATTGGACATTTATTTTTGTCCATTTTTTTTGAGCGATGCCATTTCTTTTCAGAGAATTATCAAGAATAGGAAAATAGGAAACATTCAAAAATAGGGAAAATAACCAAGAAATTAATGTTGGTATATTGTAACAAATATGGTAAATATTATTCAATTGGATGAATTCTTGAATATATTTTCAAATAAAAATGATAAACAGAAATATACTGAGTTTAAAGAAAATGCCATTGTAAAAATAGGTAAGAATGAACGAAAGCTGACCGAATATATGAAATCAAAGAATATAGCAAACAATGATATAAAAACCTTATTTGAACATATCAAAAAAAGAAATGAATATTTAACGCGATTTTATAATATGTCGCTTCGCGTAAAAGACGCTAATTATCCAAGTCCTATGAAAAATAACATGATGAACAATAATGAACAACCTCTTTACAAAAACATTATTCGCAATATTCATTGGAAAGACATTTTACAGAATACAAAATCAGGAATTGAGAACATACCAACTTATATGGATGTGTTAAAAGACCTTTATTTGAAGAATATTATTGATTATAAAATATTAACGCCAAGTTCTCTCTTCTATATGAAGGAAGGGCGATTAGGTAGTGTATTTTCGTCGTATTATTTTAGAGCATCTATCATGAACCCCTATTTAGTATATTCATTAAACAAATCACTATTAAAAGGAACCAAAATATTCACGCCCACATTAGGATGGACGTCTTATTGTCATGGGTTTTTAGAATGCTCAGAAGTAACCGAATATGTAGGAACTGACGTTATTCCGAATGTATGCAAAGTAACCAAACAATTTGCGAAAGAACATTCACCTGATAAAATAGTAGATATTTATTGCAAACCGTCAGAAAAACTATTAAAAACCAAGTCATTCTTAGATAAATACGAGAACCATTTTGATGTAGTGTTTTTCAGCCCGCCTTATTATGAATTGGAATTATATGACGGGGATAACCAAAGTACTACAAAATATAAAGATTATGATACATGGTTAGAAAAATACTGGGAAGCAACCGTACAATTATGCAAACACGTATTACAACCCGGAGGTAGATTATGTTATATACTTTCGGGATATGGTTCTGATAATACAACCAATAAATACGATTTAGTAGAAGATATGAATAAAATCACGAAAAAGTATTTCAAATTAAAAAGTAAACAACCGATGTATAATAAAGATGTCCATGTAACAAAACATAAAGAAACGGATGAACAAATCATGTTATTCACTAAAAAGTAATAATCTATTGTCAATATATATCACAAATGGATACATATATATTGATTGCTTTACTAATTTCATTAATATGGGGGGCATCGCCATTGATACATAAGCATTTACTAAGAAAATATAATGAGATTACAATTATCGTATTGTCAGGGTTTATTTATTTTACTTGTTTGATGTTACTAGGACTCGCATATTATGATACAATTAAAACAGATTGTTCTAATATGACTAGGTTTGATTTGGTTTGGTTTACAATAATCGCTTTTTTTGCATTTTTTATAGCAAACCTGTTACAAACCAACATATTAAAAGATAACAGTAGTTATATTGTAACTACATTAATTTATTCTTGTCCTATTTTCACATTATTATTAGGTTATCTATTATTTGATATAACAATAGATTCGTACGGTGCAACTGGTATTATATTAATTATGGTAGGAATATTATTTATAGCAGCAAATAAGAAATGTAATAATACAGGCGAGATAATTGATTTTGACAATCTAAGTATGGTCAAACGACTGAAACGATATATTTAGATTACCAATCATGTAAGTTATTTCAGACTTTCTAATATTTCAGCAGGATAATCCATATCTTTTAACACTCGTATCCCCCCTTTAATTTTTGATATACCCTTTTTCATCTTATACTTATAATCAAATGTACCATCAGGCGATATATCAACCACCATTTTATAATTACACACTGATTTGGACGATTTAAAATGTTTACAAATCTTTACATAATGAGTGGTCAACATATAACGCACATTATCGTATTTTGATAAATAAGATAAAAATGCTTTTCCTGCCTCAGATGCTTCATCTGGGTTTGTACCAGAATATAATTCATCAAATATACAAAAATGTCTATATTGATTTGTATCATTGTTCTCATTGATAATATCAATAATCTCCTTACATCTTCTTGATTCTGCTTGGAATAAACTGTCTCGTTCAGATGTGTCTGGAATATTCAAATAAGAATGAATATGTGTATATGGGTTGATCTCCGCTTTTTTATAAAAACCACAACCAACTTGTTGTGAGAAAATAAGGTTAATAGTCGTAGTTTTTAACATGGTAGTTTTACCCGCTTTATTTGGAGCAGAAATGATAATATTATTTTTCATAGAGCAATCATTCTGAATATTTGTTTCGTTTATTAATGGTGGATAACATTGTTTGGTAATTTCACATTCTTTACTGGTATCAAATATAGCAAAACATACATTTCCATTTGATACATTATCACATACACCTAATAGATTATTTATATAACCATCAAATCCCATAGAATAACGAATACATTCTTCATAATCAGGATTCTCGTATAGTTGATAGAATTGTTTCAATAATTCACCATTATTCAATAATGATCGTGTAGAATGTGTAAAAGGCGTTATATGTATCAAGTCGGCATGTAATTGTTTGAGGCGGTCACATTGTAGTCGCGTGTTCTTACAGAAATCATTGTATGTATCACAATTATTGGTTATTGTCAAAAAGTTCTCCATGCTTTTAATAGAATGTTCTGCAAAGGCACGTGTATCTAATGCGATATTCGTGATTTTACTCATATTTCTATAATAACGAATACAAGAATTTGCGTTTTGATATATTTGTAATCCATATAACCCCAATGTAATTAGGAAATATACAATCTTATCCCAACTAAATGACTGCATATTTAATAGAGTTTTTCCAATAAAATGGTGTTTTGCAATATTTTTAAGTACCTCAATATATGCAGAAAATGTAACAGGGACTCCTTGTATTTTCAATAGAATGAATGGAAAAATAATGAAAATAACAGGTAATAATAGACTAACTACTGGTGACATAATATTCATAACAGATAATAACTGTAAAAAACGAGGTGACCGATTAAATTGTTTCAACATATCCCATTCTAAATACCCATAGCGTTCCGTGAATGAAGTATCCTGTTTTATTGTATCCCATATATCAAACATACGCTCACATGTGACTGGGTTCTCGTCGTTCATATTTTCTTTGTATGTATTCATGTTTTTTATAATATTTTGGGTATCATTTAAATAAATAGTATTTGTAGTATATGTTTCACTCCATTTTGGTATTAACATTTTGCCGAATAAATTCGTAGGTTGAAATAAATAATCATATATACATGGTTGTTTGTGATCCACCGCTTGATTAATTAGTTCTAAGTCTGATGATACTACGGTTGAAAGAGTAAATCTATTAGATGGATCTAAATAATCAATCGGCATTTTAAACATATGTATTTGTTCCATGTGAACTGGTTTATTAATATAAGGAGCATCAATTGACACACATGATATATCTGAATTATGTGATATATCTTGATGTGTAGTATTATTGGTATATGCTACCGGAATTATATGTTGAAAAAATTCCATATTAAAATATGGAATTAGAATAAATATGTGGACTAAACGAATCTATACTTGAAATTCGCAAATGTTTGTATGGTAATGTTTTTCAATATATTGCATTTGTCTAATATCTCGCTTTGTAACGAAATTAATAGCCAAGCCTTTTCTTCCCCATCTACCACTACGTCCAATCCGATGTAAATAATTATGAACATCATTTGGTATATCAAAATTAATAACGGTACTCACTTGTTGAACATCTATACCACGAGCAGTAAGATCAGATGAAATTAATACACGAGTACCTCCACTTCTAAATGTTTTGAATATGGCTTCTCTATCTGATTTATCCATTGAACTATGAATAGCACATACTGAAAAACCATCGTTTGTCATACCTTGATATAATTCGTCAACTCTACGAACACTATTGCAATATATAATACATTGATTAATACTTATACCATCGAATAAATGTTTCAACATATCAAATTTGTCTAAGTCACCGTTTAATGCAATATATTTTTGTTCAATACATTCAAGTGTTAAATTCTCTTTCTTTACAATAATTTTTACGGGATCTCTCATAAATTTTTCGGTTAATTCTAATACTTCATTTGGCATTGTAGCACTAAAAATAGCAACCTGTACATCTTCATTAAAATGTTGAAATATATCATAAACCGTTGTTTTAAATTCACCTGATAACATTACATCAGCCTCGTCTAATATAAACAAACGAACCGTGCCTACATTTATTCGGTTACGTTGAATCATATCACGAATACGACCGGAACACCCGACAATAATTTGAGGTGTATTTTTACGTATACTTGCAACATCCACTTTTATAGATGTTCCACCCACTAAACATTTTACACGTAGTCCGTTGATATTGCCGCCAATCGTGGTTAAAACATTATGTATTTGACAAGATAGTTCTCGTGTAGGAGAAATAATGAGTGCCTGTGTTTCGTTTACTAACGGATCAACCATTTGTAATGCACTTATTGCAAATGTGCCGGTTTTACCGCTTCCAGATTGGGCTTGTGCAATAACATCCTTTGAATTTATTACTGGATAAATAGCCTTTTTTTGTATTTCACTTGGATTTTCAAATCCATATGCATAAATGCCTCGCATTAAATCGGTTTTTAAGTTTAAATCATCCCATGAATTTATTACAGGTTGTTCGTTCATAATTTAACCAAATCTATTGTATAATGTAATAAAGTTTCTAAGTGGCTTTCTATATTATTTACATAACTAATTGATATAAAAAATATTCATTATTATATAGTAACTGAGTTTATAAATTATTGATATGACCCAATTATATACAATAGACGATTACACACAAATAGCATTTAATGGGGTATCATATCAATTATCGGACACAGTTTTATCTACAATAGAACGTTTGGGAAAGAAGATAGGAATATCAACAATAATTTCACCAACCGAACCACATGGCTCAAAACATTCCCGTTCTACAAATAATCGTAAAGATCGTACATCAGCAACATGGGATAAACAAAAGCCTTTTAAAACTACTACGATTGTGAAAAAAGAGGGACTTGATAAGATTTATACTGATATTAAAGGTTGTTTAAATAAATTATCCGTAAAAAATTATGATATTATTAAGGAAAGTTTGATTGAACATATAGATAGTGCATTAAAATTGTCAGACGAAGAATCAGATATTAAAACTATAAAAATAGCGAATTTGATATTTGATATTTCTTGTATTAATAAAACCTTTTCAGAGTTATATGCAAAGTTATACAGAGAATTAGTAACTGATTATCCAGCATTTAATCACGAGATACCAAAATTAAAACAAAAATATTCAGATGGATTAGACAATATTGTTAATGCTGATCCAGATCTAGATTATAATAATTATTGTGATGTTACAAAAGAAAATGATAAACGTAAATCATTGTCTTTATTCTTAGTAAATTTAATGATTAATGATTTAATATGCAAAGATGAAATAGTAGAACTAATGACAATAATAATAGACAAAATAGTTTCTTTTACAGATGTAGCTGGACAGTTATTTTATATTGAAGAAATAATAGAAGTATTATCTGTATACATAAAATCATCTCAATCATATTTACAAGATCATAGTGAATGGAACAATATAAGTAATCATATTAAAGAATATAGTAATTATAAGGCGAAGGAACACGTCAGTATATCAAGTCGCATAATATTCAAATATATGGATCTGGTAGAAATTATTACAAAATAAACAACAATTTGATTTAGCGCATACAGTATAACAATTGTATGCAAAATAAAATAGAAATGTACTCTATAATACTATATATTACATTTAATGGTGAAATCACGAATTCAACATGATAAAATAAATTATAATGAAAATAAGGTAGTAGATGATGAAGATATTGGTTATGAGTCATCATTATATGAAACAACTTTATTTAACAATCCTATCCAAATTGGGGGAGGTAAACCAAAATATACATATTCTGCACATAACGTTGTATATTATTCGCTATATTTAATAATTAATGACGAAATTAAATCAAGAATAGGTGTAGTAGAATACGACAGTAACGATGTAATAAATAGTTTGGATGAAGATGGCGATCTAATATTAGAGAATGGTAATATAATATTTTTTATATCAAAAGATGAATTAATAGATATTATCAATAGCGAGAATAATAAACAGAAAGAGCGAGTCAATGATCATGATCACGACGATCAGTCCGACGATGATTGTGACAGTGATGATGAATATACAACATTAGATCCAATTATAATCAATGATGAAAATGTTTTATTGGATAATGACCCAGATATGATGGTAATAAACGATGAAAATGATATCACTTCAATTAATATTCCTGATGAAAAAAAGACAAACTCTGTCAAAGAAAACGACAAAATATTAGAACATGGATTATTTGAAGATATTGTTGGTATTGAGATACCGGATTTATTGTTAGAGGAGACCAAAGAAATCTCGGAAGAATTAAAAAGTAAATTCTCTCCATCTCCTAACCATAATTGGGTATCCAAATTTATGAAAAACCCTAATTATGGTATTATTGATAATGAAGGAAGAGGTGATAGTTTATTTGCTACTATTCGTGATGCATATGAACAAATCGGTAAAAAAACGACTGTTTCCAAATTACGTACAGTTGTATCCGATGAGGTTACTGAAAAATTATTTAGTGACTATCAAACCCTCTATAATACCTTTCTAGGACAACAAAATGAAATAGATATGGAGATGAAATCATTAAAAAAAACAGGTAAAATGTTAAAAAAACGAAGTGAACAAAATGGTGGAAATAAAGATGAACAAAAAATGATATTAGATCAAGCCAGAGAAATTGTAGACAAATATAACACATTATCAAAAGAAAATAAGGATGCAAAACAATTAGTAGGTGAATTTGATTATATGAAAGATAACAATACGATAGATACCTTCAAAAATTATATAAAACAAAGCGATTTCAATCCGGATTCGTGGTCAATATCAATATTGGAACGAGCATTAAATATGAAATTAATTATATTATCTGAAAAAACATTTAAGTCCGGTGATTTGGATGCAACATTACAGTGTGGTAAAACAAATGAAAGTGATTTGGAACGACAGGGTAATTATAAACCAGATTATTACATCATGGTGTCTTATTCAGGTTCTCAGTATAAACTGATTACATACAAAGATAAGCATATATTCAAATTCTCTGAAATTCCATATGCCATTAAAGCACTTATTATTAATAAATGTATGGAACGTAATTCAGGACCATTCTATTTAATACAAGATATAAGAAATTTTAAGTTAAAACTGGGATTAGATGCGAACGAAGGAGAACCACAAGACAATGAAGATGAGTATGTACAATCCGATCTATACGATAACAATATATCATTTATGTTTCATTCATTATCGGATGCATCACCTCGTGCAGGAAAGGGTTCTGGTGAATATATACCAGATATGGATGTATTCTCATACAATGATTTAAATAAAATACCTGAATGGCGTAGAAAAATTGATGATTCTTGGTCATGTCCATTTACAGTTGATGATCATAGATGGAATTCGGTTGAACATTATTGTTTAGGTTCTCAATACAAGAAGGGATTCCCCGATTTTTATAATCAATTTTCGTTAGATAGTAATAGTGAAATATCCAAAGATGTTAGTTTAGCAAGACTAGCTACAAGCAAATCCGGTAAATCTAATGAAAATGTATTACGAGAAAAACATATTACACCTGATCCTGATTTTTTTGAAATCGGGGTTAATCCAAGACATAAGCAAGAACGAATAACCGCAATTATAGCTAAGTTTAATCAAAATCTTGACCTTAAAAATATGTTAGAGAAGACAAAACGTGCAAAACTAATAAAATTCAATCGCGGTAGAGAACCTGAATTAGATTATGATATTATGAAATATAGGAAAGAAATCACAAATATGGTAAAAAATTGAAAGATTTTTTATTGAATATATAATTGTAACCCAAGTACTCATACTTACTTATTATAATGGCTTCTTTCAATTATACACAACAGCAATCGGATTACGGTATGTATCCTCAAAAATCGTCTGTCCATTTCAACTCTACGACAACGGTAGTATCGGACGAAAAGTTTGAACATCCTCCGATTAGTTTACAAATCATTGCATTACCAATTGAATATTCATCAGAAGAAAATGTCGCTGACCTTGTACAAAATATTCTTGTATTAGGTGAACCAGAAAATATCAGAATTATTGACAAAAAAAATTATAATCAATCATTAAAAACAAATATCGTAACCAGAACTGCCCTCATTGATTTTAAAACATGGTTTAATACAGACGTTAGTCGTGAACTATATGATGTTCTCCAAACTATGAAGGATAAATATGAAACTCGTATTAGTGTAACCGCTTATATTAATAGCGCAAAATTACATTGGGATAATGGTGACATAATGACACACTTATCATTACGTGAAGCAAGACCTGGATCTGGTTTGGTTGTAGATAAAAAAACATTCGTTTCAAATGAAAAATTAACTCTTACAGAGGAAGATTGGACAAGTCTCTATATTCCAATTCTTCCTAATAGCATGTATTTACTACATCCAGATCAATCTGTAAATGCATTTCAACCAAAATATCTGCAAGCCTTTATTGAAAATGAGCTTAATCTAGGCAAAGTATCTCGCGTAGATTTCATTGATAGAGAACTTGAAAATGGAACTACGGCAAAGGCTGTGTTTATTCATTTTGAATATTGGAATGATAATGCAAATGCAAAACATATTCGTGATAAATTAAATACAGATGGACAATTTAGACAACGAGGATATTATGATGGTAAATATATGCATAAATTCTTAACTCGTAATGATAATGGCGATAAAGTTCCAGGATATTTTGTATTCAAAATTAACCATAAACCAATCCCAGAGGTTAGTATTGATTTGAATATGGCTCAGTTAGTTGCGGCAAATAAGGTTTTGACTGAAAAGATGGTAGAGAGAGATGAAGAAATTAATAATTTAAAAGAACAGTTGAGAATTATGCAAGAAAAGTACGAACATAACGAATAATAAAAATAAAAATAGAAATAGTCAGTTTTACATGTAATAATCGTAACAAAATACTTTTTTACGATTAGGTTTTAGAAATTGGTAATAGTCATGCGTAGATTTTGTAATGCATATTTATTCCTGTTCGTTTTTTTTATAGAATGGAATTTATCGTGCATTTGTTTCATTATAATTATATATTCAGGACTTAGGTAGTGTTCTCTAATAAGATCACAATATTTCATCATTTTATCTTCAATATTAGTATCTGCTGTTATCTTAGTAAAATTAATAGATAGATTATTATTGCGAGCACACCAATGAATGAAAGTATCTATATGAAATAGGAGAACGGATTTAATTACATAATATGATAATGCTTGTGTTTTTTCTTTATAGTTACAACGTGGGTTCTCATTACTACTTATTATATTTGTTTCAACCAGTTTCATATAACTTATGTCATAATGTGAAAGTAGTTTTGTTGCCTGGTATAAGGAATGTTTTATTTCATTCACTAATAATAACTCTACTTTATTAATCATTTGAGGCACTTTTGTAACAATATTATCAATACTTGTATTATAACGCATAGACTTGTACGTTGAGAACATTATATTCATTATTTCACCCCACATTTCACAATAAGTTTCGTATAATCTTATATCAATATCTACCGGGAACATAGTAAACATTTGTTTGTCCACAATATGATTGTCAAATTCTGAAAAATCCAATCCCATTGAATGAAAT
>Ga0129324_10000880_pt1 | contig 20676 bp, 18 predicted proteins | sample CPBDNA_7_FD_96879 | JGI IMG/M metagenome (GOLD analysis project Ga0129324, IMG submission 96879) | Freshwater to marine salinity gradient microbial communities from Chesapeake Bay, USA - CPBay_Spr_15_0.2_DNA | ecosystem: Environmental > Aquatic > Marine > Coastal | place: USA: Chesapeake Bay... | reverse complement strand
GGGTAGCAAAATCGCGATAACTTCAGATCGCCCACAGACAACCCGTCGGGTGATTCGGGCAATCATTACCAGACCCGATGGTCAGTTGATTTTGGTTGATACCCCGGGAATTCACCGCCCTCGAACCCTGCTAGGCCAAAGGCTCAATGACGAGGTTAAGGACACTTACTCGACCGTTGACGCCGTCGCACTGTGCATTCCAGCCAATGAAACGATCGGGCCGGGTGATCGATTCATTGCTACCTCAATTGCGGGATTGTCAAAAAGTATTAACTTTGCACTTGTTACAAAAACAGATCTCGTGAATCCTGAACAACTCATGAAACAGCTTCTGGCTGTTGCCAAGTTGGGCGAGGAAGTCGGGCTAAATTGGAACTCGATTATTCCGGTGTCTGCCAAATCAAATGATCAGGTCGACGTGGTGGTCAATGAACTGATGAACGCTATGCCACCGGGACCGCAGTTTTTCCCCGAAGACACCGTGACTGATGAACCCGAAGAAATTTTCATTGCCGAGTTAATCCGTGAAGCGGCATTGAAAGGTGTCCAAGACGAGTTACCGCATTCAATTGCTGTCACCATCGAAGACATGTCATTGCGTGAAGATCGTCCAGAGAATTTCCCTCTCACAGATATTTATGCGAATCTGTTCGTCGAACGCGATAGCCAAAAGGCGATTGTGATTGGTAAAGGTGGGTCAAGACTTAAGCGAGTTGGGACGGAATCCCGACTTGAAATTGAAAAATTTCTCGGTACGGCCGTCTTTTTGGACCTGCGGGTTAAAGTGGCCAAGGATTGGCAGCGAGATCCCAAGCAGTTACGTCGCCTTGGGTTCTGACTCTGGTTCTGATTCTGATTCATTTCGATCAAGAATAATTTCAACCGGCGTTCGCATTCGACGGGTCACGGTTCGCTTTTCAACCTCTGGGTGAAGTTCGTATCGGTGGCCATAGGCCTCTACAACTGCGGTCACAATCGCCACCAGTGGGATTCCGATTATTGCCCCGATAGGTCCAAAGAGCGCAGCACCAACGAAAACTGAACCAAGGGCCACGCCCGAATTGATATCCATTGTTGCGGTTGAAATTCTCGGAGTGAAAACGTAATTTTCGACCTGTTGATATACCGTTGCAAATATTACGATCCACAAAATATCAATTGGTTGCTCAAAGGCAGCGAATAATGCGGGGAGCGCAACACCGATGTATGTGCCAATAGTGGGAATGAATTGACTGACCAATCCTGCAAAAATTCCCATGGGTAACCAATAAGGAATGTCGATTAAGTAGAAGAATGCGACATGTGCGGCAGCTGAGAGTGATGCAAGAGCTAGTTTGGAGATCAGGAATCCGCCGGCTTTGCGTACCGAAATATCCCAGACATTGATAAAGACCAATTGTCGATTGTGGGGGAGCCAACCAGCAATGAATCGCTTGATTCGTGGGCTATCCGCGGCGAAGTAGAAGCTAAAGACCAGGACGGTTAGCAAACTGAATGCGACACCAAGAACGCTGAACACGACTCCGAAGATTCCGCCGGCGAGTGACCCGGCGATTACCGTGATCTGTTCGGTTGTGAGGTTCAAGTTTGAGGTGATTTCAACGGGGTCAATATTTGCCTCGAATGTTGAATTGAGCCATCGAACTAGGTCCAGAATCAAAGTTGGAATGGCAGCAATGAGTTCCGCGATTTGGGTTGCCAGTGCTCCGCCAAATAGGGCAATGAACCCACCAATTAAGGCGATTCCAGTGACGGCCACAATCGTGGTGGCGAGCCCGCGTCTCATGCCTCGTTCGGCGAGTCCGGTGACGATTGGATCGATGGAGATGGCTAGCAGCCAAGCGAGTAGCAGGTTGAATAAGAATCCGGCAAGGAGCGAGAAGGACCAGGTAACTACCTGAAATATCAGTACACCGATCAGAATAAAAAGAATGGACCTTCTCAGAAACTTCGGTTCAAAGGCAATAAACGCAATATTGCTCTTGAGATGTTCGGAATCATCCTTCGGATCCGTTTCCTGCTCAGACATGCCACTCCTGACTGGAAATATGACGCGGATATCTGGTGCATAGCCGCCTAGAATGTAGTGTGCCAGTTTATCGTGATGAAGCAGTAGTTCTTCGCGCTCAGAAACTAGGCGAGTCCGATCGAATCGTGACGCTGTTAACGCGTAGCCATGGCCGAGTTCGAGCGGTTGCCCGTGGGGTTCGTAAAACCTCGAGTCGAATCGGTGGTCGGTTAGAGCCATTCGCCCATGTTGACATTCAGCTGTACACGGGAAAGTCCCTGGAGAGTGTCACCCAAGTTGAAAGCATTGCTGCAATGGGTGGCCAACTTTCATCAGATTATGTTGCTTGGACCTCGGGCACCGCAATGCTAGAAACTGCCGAGCGACTCACTCCGCAGGAAGGTGAACCGGCTGTTCCTCAATTCGCATTGCTTGTCTCGGGGCTTCGATCACTCACGGCCAGAGAGCACGACCCACGGCTGATACTGGACAGCTACTTACTTCGCTCACTCGCCGTTGCGGGTTGGTCTCCCTCATTTCATGACTGTGCTCAATGCGGGAGTGGGGGACCGCATCGCGCTTTCGCAATTGCCGCCGGCGGGATTGTCTGTGACGTGTGTCGACCACCCGGCTCGGCCGCGCCCAAGCCGGAAACAATCGAGTTGTTGGGAGCGTTGTTATCGGGTGAATGGGAGCGAGCAGATGTAAGTGAGTCACGTTCACGCACCGAGGCAAGTGGACTGATCGCTGCTTTCCTACAGTGGCACCTTGATCGAGGACTGAAGTCGCTGCCATTGGTTGACCGTAAGACTGCGGGAGTTAAATCCGTTGGGGGAGTGGCGTGAAGAAGCCCTATGCGCTGCCCCCTGCTCACGTAAGTGGTGCGAAGCCACCACAATTGCCGAAAAATCTGATTCCTGCACATATTGCAGTCGTTATGGATGGCAATGGGCGATGGGCTCAGGAGCGTGGATTACCGCGAACGGCAGGTCATGAAGCGGGTGAGGCCAGTCTCCTTGATTGTGTCCACGGCGCCCTTGAGCTGGGAGTGGGCTGGCTCTCCGCCTACGCGTTTTCAACTGAGAATTGGCGCAGGTCACCGGAGGAAGTTCGGTTCCTCATGGGGTTCAATCGTGATGTAATCCGTCGGCGCCGTGATGAACTTAATGACCTTGGAGTGCGGATCCGTTGGGCCGGTCGCCGACCAAAACTGTGGCGAAGTGTGATCAAGGAACTCGAAGAAGCAGAAGTACTAACCGCGAAGAACAACAAGTTAACCCTCACCATGTGCGTTAACTACGGCGGTAGAGCCGAGATCACCGACGCGGTTCAGCAAATTGCAGCCAAGGTTGCAGCCGGCAAAATTAACCCAGGAAAAATTACCGAGCGCACGATTGCATCGCATCTCGATGAAAGCGATATGCCCGACGTGGATTTATTCGTGCGCAGTTCAGGTGAGCAACGAATGAGCAATTTTTTGATATGGCAGTCAGCGTATGCTGAATTCGTTTTCCTCGACACACTCTGGCCAGATTTTGATCGCAGGCAATTGTGGGAAGCATGTGAGATCTATGCATCCCGAAATCGGCGCTATGGCGGCGCTAGTTAACTGCAGTTGGGACAAAGTCCAAAGATTTCAAGTGTGTGACTTACTTCAGTAAAACCATGGGTTGTTGAAATCGACTCAGCCCAATGTTCTACGGCTGGTCCTTCTACTTCCACGGTAAACCCGCATTTGCGGCAGACTAAATGATGATGATGCGCGTCACTGCAGAGTCGGTACACGGATTCACCATCTTCGCGCACAATAACGTCGACGTCTCCCGCTGAACTGAGTGACTGCAAAGTGCGATACACCGTTGCCAGGCCAACACTGTCGCCACGCTCCCGCAGGTACTCATGGATTTCTTGCGTTGATCGAAAGTCGTCTAACTCAGTTAAAGCTTCTGCGACTGCTGTGCGCTGCTTTGTGGTGCGAACTCCTACGGTTGCCATGTCAAAGACCTTAATGCGAATGATCGTCTAGGTGGTGTTCGGTGGGTAATAGGAAATCCGTGGCCTTGTGTTCATGGAGTGATCCCAGACCGTATGCATTGGTGAGATTCTCCGTGGTCAGGACATCTGCAGGTTTACCACAAGCAACAACTCGCCCGGCAGTAAGAATCACGTGGTCAGCGGCCCTAGCTTCCTCAAGATCATGGGTGGTCAGAACAACTGAGCAACCGCGTTCTGGTTCCTCGTGAATGATCGAGTCAATTGTTTTAGCGGAAGTAATATCTAAACCGGTGAGGGGTTCATCCAATAAGAGAATCGCATGGTCTTGAGCGATCCCTTGGGCAACATAGACCCGTTGCCGCTGCCCACCCGAGAGTTCAGTGAGGTGGCGTTTGCCGAGATCTGTTATTTTCAATCTCTCCATGGCGGAGGCGACATTCTTCTTATCCTCTTTGGATGCTCTGCCAAAAAGTCCTAATCCCGGGTATCGAGCCATAGCAACTGCCTCGGCCACGGTGAGCGGCGTGCCGGTGGGCACTGTCGTGTACTGCAGAACATAGGAAATCTGAGATTGGCTGTTTAGCGGAGTGTTTTCAAGCACGGTGAGCGTGCCGCTGCTCACAGGGAGCAGACCTGCAATTGCGTGAAGAAGGGTTGACTTTCCACTGCCATTGGGTCCGATAATCGCTGTGATTTTTCCCTGCGGGATCGTGAAATCTGATGCCGCGAGGGCAATATGCGAACCGCGAGCAATGACAACGTCGTGGCCAACGACAACATTAGACACAACATTAGACACGACATTAGACACAACATTAGACATGGGATAACACCCTCTCGCGTCGAAGTGTTCGCAAACGAGTAAACGCCAAAACGATGAAGAAGAGCACTATGGGGACAATTGCCATGGTGGCGGATCCCGCCGTGTTGAGGTGGTAGCTCAGAGTGAGACCGATCCAAACGGAAAACACTGAAATGATCGCTGCGGTGAGCATCATGCGAGGAACGGTTCGCGAGATGAGAGCCGCTGTCGCGGGTGGCCCAACGAGTAGGCCGAAGACGAGAAGTGTTCCTACAGACTGGAAGCTTCCAATTACTGCAGCGGCGATAAGAACCAGTAGGGCGGCGTGTGCTCGACCTGGATTTAGGCCCCACAGTTGTGCTTTGTCAGCGTTAAATGACAATGCGAGCAACGGTCGATAAAACAGGGTGGCCGCCGAGATCACAACAACAGCCAAAGCGGCCTGAATCATCAAGTCTTGGGCGGTTACCCCGAGGGCGTCGCCAAACAGGATGGTGGTGAGACTCCCCGAGTATGAATCAACCCTGGAAATAATGATCACGCCGAGTGCGAGCATTCCGACGAAAAGCAAACCGATCGAAGTGTCTTCACTTAGCGCCGTTTGCCGGTTCACCAGTTCAATGGCCAGCACCATGACGAGTGCTGCTGCGGCAGCGCCGAGAAGTGGATTGACGTCAAAGACCACAGCCGCTGCAATGCCAGGAACTATCCCGTGAACAAAGGCGTCACCAAAGAAGCTCATGCCGCGAAGAACCAACCACGTTCCGACAACTGCGGTCATGAGTCCAGCGAGGATGCCACCGGCTAAGGCGCGCTGTTGAAACCCAAGAGCAAACGGGTCAAGAATCCATTCCACCAGGTCAGCCTTGCAGACCCTCCGCTATCAGCTGTGCATTGGTCCGCATCATGTCAATGTAAGTGGCTGCGGGTGAGCCTGGCTCCCCAAGGCTCCCGATGTAGAGTGCAATAACGTTAATGTTGGTGCCCGACTCTGCTGCAACGGCTTCAGCCAAGGCGGTTGGCGAAGATGTGTTCGAGAAAATTGCAGTAATGCCCTCGGCTTTGATGGTCGCAACCAGTGCGGCCAGATCTGCTGAACTGGGCTCAGCCAAGGTGGTTCCTGCTGGGATCACCGTTCCTGCGATCTCGTAACCGTAAGCATCGGCTAGGTATCCCAATGCTTCATGGTCGGTGACAAGTATTCGCTTGTCGGCAGGGACTGACTCGAGCAATGCGCGAACTTCACCTTCGGCTGCCCGGATTTCCGTTGCCGTTGTCTGAGCACATGCGGTGTACGCCTCATCACCTGTCGCTGTCGTGAGTTCGGCACCAATGAGCTCAGCGGCTGTTGCCATGCGATTCATGTCAAACCAGAAGTGTGGATCCAATGATCCGTGATCGTCGTGACCCTCTTCGTCTGAGTGACCCTCTTCCGAATGTGATCCAGCCCCAAATTCAATGGGGTCAAGTAAAGGTGCAACTTCGAAGATATTTGCGCCGTCACTCCTTGCATTTGCAAGCGAGTCGGTCAATCCACTTTCCAGATCTAAACCATTAACTACTACCAGGTCGGCGCTGATCATGGATGCGATCTGATCTGATGAGGCCGAGAAATCATGGGGGTCGACACCATTGGGCATCAGGACGTCAACGTTTCCGCCGGCGCAGAGAACAATTTCACTCGTGACATCCCCGAGCATGGTGGTGGTTGCTACGACCCAGGCGCTTGCAGCGACTTCCGCAGACTCTGATGCGGTCTCGATGGCACTTGGAGCATTGGTTGGCTCGGTCGTGGCGGTGTCAGAACTTGAGCATGCGGAGAGGATTAGGGCTGAAGCGGCAAGGGCGCTTAGGAGAGCAGTTTTTGTCGGAGTCATGATCCCAACATAAACTTAATGATAATGATTGTCAAGTGCAATAAGATTTAGAATGATCCACCGAGTTTGAGGATTGACATTCCCACCAAAGCCCCAACGACCAGAATTCGCATAAAGCGACGACCCGAACTCAACAGTGGCCAAGACAATGCCAGGAGCCAGCCGAGGAATGCGGCGACAATGAGTAGGAAGATCGCGCCCAACCAAGCCCATGAATCACTGAGAACCAAACCGAGAAGCAATGAGGAACCCAAGCCCACAACAAGGAGCCAACGTGGGGCTGCGGTCACACGTGCCAAGACGGGGAAACTCTTGCGCTCAAAGGCAGCCCGACGTGGGCTTGATGAGTATTTGGGTGCCTTGGGAGCGCGAGGTGCCGCAGGCTGATTGCTCCCTGATGTGAATTGGGGACCACGGGGACCGCGAACACCACCGGTTTTTTTTGGATCCTTTTTGTCCTTGGCCACGGCTATTCCCTCCTAGTGAAAGCGAGTCCGAGTGAAAACCCGGCGCTAGTCGAACTCTAGTGCGCGTTAATGTTCACAGATGAGCCTGCCAGATTTTATGAATGTTGCACCAAATGCCATTGCTGTTATTGCTCAATTAGTGGTGCCAGCGGACGCGAGAGATCATTTTGATCAAGGTTGCGATCGCATGGTGGAACTGTGCGCGGAGTCACCTGGATTTTTATCCAGTGAGCTTGGTCAGTCCACCGATTCACTCGAGGATTTCACTTTGATTCACAGGTGGGCTGACGTTGGTGCGTACCGAAAATTCCTGAGTCGATACGAAATAAAACTTGAAGTAATTCCTTTCCTATCAATATTTACCAAGGATTCGGTTACGGTCGAGATTATTAGGGATTCTCAATCGGATCAGGTTGAACGTGGAACCAGTTCCCTTGCATTTGATGCACAAACATTTGATCGAGGAAGCATCCACGGTGAGCGCTAAATTTGAGAACCTCTTTGACGCTGGAGTTGAACTTGGCTCATTGCTACGCGAGCAACACCTGGACCTAATTGCCGATGTACTCATTGCGTGCATCATGCCTAACGGCGTTCCGGTTGCACTTGGAATTGAAAGTGTTGTTGGTGCGCGTGATTTGTTTGGCATCCAGTTGACCCGAACGGGTGAAACCGCAGAACTTGATCCGGATTTTCGATCCAATTTTGACGAAAACCTAGTGAAGGGTAGACGAGTAATTCTGGTTGACGACGGTGTTGAAACGGGTACGGCGGCCACCATCTGCGGTCAATGGCTCAGATCTTTAGGAGTTGTCGACCTGGTGCTCGCGGTTCCGGTTTGCCCACGAACCGCAATGAACCAATTGCAGTTCCTTTTCGCCAATATGGTGTCGGTGCAGTCACCCTTTGGCGCAAGATCCCTTGCCTGGCACTACACGGATTTTGACGTTATCGATCTTGAGAGTGCGGCAGCCCTCCTTAAACAGCGATCGAAAGCAATGGGTGCCTAAAGCTCACCATTAGACTCAGCCCATGGATCGTGTTGACGCAGTCGTAAACCTTGCCAAGCGCCGTGGATTTGTTTTTCAATCCTCAGAGATATATGGCGGAAGTCGCTCCGCTTGGGATTACGGCCCCAATGGCGTCGAGCTCAAAGAGAACGTGCGCAAGCAGTGGTGGCAGGCGGTCGTTCGTCAACGCGATGACGTCGTGGGACTTGATTCCTCGGTTATCTTGGCACCACAGGTGTGGGAGGCCTCAGGTCACGTCAATGCATTTGTTGATCCACTGACCGAATGCAAGAACTGTCACAAGCGCTACCGGGCCGACCAGTTACTGGAAGCGTATGAAGAAAAACATGGCAAAGAAGCCGCTAACGGTCTTGCTGACATTAATTGTGTGAACTGTGGCACGAAAGGTCAGTTCACCGAACCCCGTGACTTCAATGGAATGTTGCGCACATCTATCGGGGCCGTCGAAGATGCCGGTGCAGTTCACTACTTGCGTCCAGAAACTGCCCAAGGAATTTTTGTTAACTTCCTTAACGTGATGACCGCGGCCCGTAAAAAGCCACCATTTGGAATTGGGCAAACAGGAAAAAGTTTCCGGAATGAGATTACGCCGGGTAACTTCATTTTCCGCACCCGTGAATTTGAGCAAATGGAAATGGAATTTTTTGTAAAGCCCGGAACCGATGAAGAATGGCACGACTACTGGCTGGATCAACGCTGGAACTGGTACGTGGATCTGGGTATGGACCCAGAGAACATGCGGCGATTTGAACACCCAAAGGAAAAGCTCAGCCACTACTCAAAGCGCACTGTTGACATTGAATACCGATTCAAATTTGCGGGGAGTGAGTGGGCTGAACTTGAGGGCGTTGCAAACCGCACCGACTTTGACCTCAAAACCCATAGTGAGCACTCGGGAACCGATTTGAGTTACTTTGATCAGGAATCTGGTGAACGCTGGACACCATTTGTTATTGAACCTGCCGCAGGTCTGACCCGTGCAGTATTGGCATTCATGCTGGACGCCTATGACGAAGACGAAGCCCCAAACTCAAAAGGTGGCGTTGACACCCGGACAGTATTGCGTTTTGACCCACGCCTAGCACCCGTGAAAGCTGCGGTATTGCCACTCTCTCGGAATGCGGATCTTGGCCCGAAGGCACATGCGATTGCGGCAGAGTTGCGCAAGCGCTGGAATGTTGATTTTGATGACGCAGGTGCGATAGGCCGTCGCTACCGCAGACAGGACGAGATCGGTACGCCCTACTGCATCACGGTCGACTTTGACTCACTCGAGGATCAGGCAGTCACAATCCGCGATCGGGACACTATGGCCCAAGAGCGCATTGGCATTGATGCGCTCACCGGCTGGTTGAGTGAGCGAATCCCTGTCTAGTCGTTTTAACTCTCGCTGGGTGACTCTTTAGGCGGTTTATAACCCTCAGATTCAATGCGGGCCGCATTTTTGGGGAGTAAGAAGCTTAAGAGCAGGCCAAGGAAGACGAAGAATCCAGCGACAATGGAAACGGACTTAATCGCAGTAACGAATCCCTCAGAAGCTCCAGCAACCAGCTCTTCACCATTGGGCTGCGCGGCCAGTGATGGAATCGCTTGCCCTGCGCTGTTGGCCACCGCGTCGCTGACCTGTTGTGCCTGTGCTGCTGGAATCCCTCGATCTTCGAGGTGACCTGCGGTTGACCCAAGACCAATGAGCAAGGTCGTTCCAATGAGCGCAGTACCAATTGCGGCTCCGACTTGACGCGAAGTTGACTGCACGGCACTTGCAGAGCCAGATTCAGCGACGGGGACTTCAGAGAGGATCACTCCGGTGAGTTGCGCTGTGGCAAAACCAACACCCAATCCGTAGAGGAACAACCACGGTGCCATATTCCAACCGGTCACCGTTTCAGAAACAATAATTCCAAGCCCCACGATTCCAATGACTTCTAAAACCATACCGATTTGCAAAACCCGCACAGGGCCAAGGCGTTGCGACAGTGGCGCGCCAGCGCCAGATGCGGCAAATGAACCGAGAGCGAGTGCGGTCAGGATAAAACCTGTTTGAAGTGCGTCGTAGCCTCGTGTTGCTTGAAGAAATAATGGAATGGCAAAAAGCAAACCGAATTCACCGAGGCTGACAACAAGTGCGACCCCGTTGCCAGCGCCAAAGCTTTTAATGCGGAATAGGCGTAAGTCGAGAATCACAACCTTGCCGGATGCAATCCGCTGCTTCTCAACAAAAACCATGAGGATGAGAGCAATAATTCCCAGAATCCCGGAAACCAGCACGATCGACACGGAGTCAAGGGGCCACGTCCAACCGCCCACTGCGAAGTCAGCAATCGGGGTGACCCAGCCGTAACGTTGTCCTTCGATCACGGCAAAGACAATTCCGACTAAGCCCAGCGTGATTAACAAAGTACCTGGAATATCAAATCCCTTACGGGCATGAATATCGCGCGTCTCAGGAACTACCGCTATCACACCGATAATGACGATGATTCCAATCGGAACATTGATCAGGAAAGCCCAATGCCAGGATGCGTAAGTGGTGAGGTAACCGCCAACAAGCGGTCCAAGGGCCGCCATGCCACCGATTGTTCCTCCCCAAACCGCAAAAGCCACCGCGCGCGACTTGCCAACAAAAACAGCGTTAATCACTGACAGGGATGCGGGCAAAATCATTGCGCCACCAATTCCCTGGAGCGCCCGCGCCGTGATAAGCGTTATTGAAGAGTCGGAGGCAGCAACGAGTGCGCTGGCAAGAACGAAAGTGACTACACCGACTATGAAAAGCAGTTTTCGACCAAAGCGATCGGCGAGGCGACCGAAGAAGATTAGAAGTGATGCAAAAGTCAGTGAATAAGCAGCATTGACCCATTCGGCGTCATTGGTGGTCAAGTCCAGATCGGTGACCATGGTGGGAATTGCGACGTTCACCACGGTGGCGTCGAGAATAATCATGGCCACACCCAGTGACAGGAAGACTAGGGCGAACCATCGTTTTTTCCCTTCCAAAACCACATTGTGAATCGGTGGGGTGGTGGGATTCGCCATTATTCTCCTTAGGATCGCCTCAGTCTGCCCTATGCAATGAATTAATGAAAATCAGACATGCAAAACTTGTGCAGTGTCAACCAAGTCTGCCGAGCTTGCAATCGGATCTTATGTAGTTGATCCACCTGTCGTGCTGGCCCCAATGGCAGGAATTACTAACCGAGCGTTTCGCCGACTCTGCCGTGAAGAAGGCGCAGGACTCTACGTCTCCGAGATGGTGACATCACGTGCACTGATTGAACGCAATGAAGCAACCATGGATCTGGTGAGCTTCGCAGCCGATGAATCACCGCGATCAGTACAGCTCTATGGCGTTGACCCAATCGTGATGGCAAAAGCGGTCTCCATAATTGTTGACGAGGATCGCGCCGACCATATTGACATGAACTTTGGTTGCCCCGTTCCCAAAGTCACCCGCAAGGGAGGCGGCAGTGCGCTGCCGTGGAAACGCGATTTGTTCCAAGAAATTGTTGGACGAGCGGTTGAGGCTGCGAACGGCAAGGTTCCGGTCTCGGTAAAGATGCGGAAAGGGATTGACGACCAGCACTTGACTTACTTGCAAGCGGGGGAGAGCGCCGCTCGAGCGGGTGTTGCCTGGGTCGCATTACACGGGAGAACAGCCGCGCAAATGTATGGTGGGAAAGCCGACTGGGACGCGATTAAGAATTTGAAGGATCACCTGCGTCAATTCAATACTCCGGTGCTCGGCAACGGTGACATCTGGACCGGTGCGGACGCATTGGAAATGATGGCGCACACCGGTGCGGACGGGGTAGTCGTGGGCAGGGGTTGTCTGGGACGCCCCTGGCTGTTCTCCCAACTGACCGCTGCTTTTGCTGGCGACGAGTTGCCCACCGAGCCGCGCTTGGGTCGCGTTCTTGAGATCTTGCGCAGGCATGCCGAATTACTTTCTCTAGATTACGGTGAAGCCAAAGGATGCCGCGATATGCGCAAACACATGGCCTGGTATCTCAAAGGGTTCAGCGTTCCGCACACGGTTCGTCAACCATTGGGAACGGTGCAGACTCTCGCGGAACTCGATGCTCTCTTAGCCCAGATCAATCCTGATCAGGACTTCAATTCTGAGGTTGGTTCAGGTCCCCGCGGTCGAACTTCCGGAGGGCGCAGGCCGGCCCTCCCCGATCGCTGGTTGGAGAGTTGCGAGTTAACCGCCGAGGACCGTGTAAACGTTTCCCTTGCCGAACTTTCGGTCAGTGGTGGCTAACCTCACATTTTGAGCGCTGCAAAACTGCCCATCTGCACCGCTTGAGTGACAAACTGATCGGGATGCGTGAGCCATCACGTTTCTGAAAAGGAGTGGGCCCCGGTGAAAAAATATGTATACGCATTTGCCGAAGGTGATCGCAGCATGTCAGACCTTCTCGGTGGCAAGGGTGCGAATCTGGCCGAGATGGCCTCACTTGGATTGCCAGTCCCACCAGGATTCACAATCACGACCAGTGCGTGTCAGGAGTATTTGGAAAGCGGTGCGCAACCCGTCGAACTGAAACAGCAAATCGATGCAGCTTTGGCTGATCTAGAAGATTCGATGGGCAAAAAACTCGGTGATGCATTTGATCCCTTACTTGTTTCAGTGCGATCGGGCGCAAAGTTTTCGATGCCCGGCATGATGGAAACAGTTTTGAATATTGGTCTCAATGATTTAAGTGTTCAGGGGCTGGCAAATACCTCACATAATGAGCATTTCGCTTGGGATTCCTATCGCAGATTGGTTCAAATGTATGGCAAGACGGTTCTTGATATTTCCGGTGAACCATTTGAGGAATGCATTGACGCTGCCAAGGCTCGAGAGGGAGTTGACACAGACGTCGAACTCAGCGTTGCAGCAATGCAGCAACTTGTGGGGGAATTCAAAGGGATTATTAATAAGCAAACAAATACGCAATTCCCGCAAGACCCAAATGATCAACTCGCGGGAGCGATCCTCGCAGTTTTCGACTCTTGGAATACTGAGCGTGCCCGTATCTACCGTCGTAGGGAACACATCCCGCACGATCTTGGAACCGCCGTAAACGTGCAAGTAATGGTGTTTGGCAACGCTGGTGTCGGTGAATCAGGGCTTGGGTCAGGATCGGGGGTGGCCTTCACCAGGGATCCGGCTAATGGCGATCAGGGCGTTTATGGTGATTACTTGCCTGATGCCCAAGGCGAAGATGTTGTTTCGGGTGTTCGCAACGCGCACCCCTTGGACTACCTCAATGAGTTAGATCCGAATTCGTACTTGGCTCTCATGTCGAACATGAAAAAACTTGAGGACCACTACCGCGATCTCTGTGATATTGAATTTACGGTTGAACGAGGAAAGCTGTGGATGCTGCAAACGCGAGTCGGTAAGCGGACTGCCGCAGCCGCTTTTCGCATAGCAAACTCATTAGTCGATGAAGGGGTAATTACCCTCGACGAAGCATTGTTGCGAGTTACTGGAGCCCAATTGGCCCAATTATTATTCCCACACTTTGATGTGGATGCTGCTTCGACACTAATCGGCCAAGGCACCAATGCATCTCCGGGAGCGGCGGTGGGTGAAATCGTCTTCTCATCACAAGCCGCAGTCGACAGAGCTGCTTTGGGTATTGACGTCATCTTGGTGAGGCGTGAAACGACTCCTGAGGATCTCGGGGGCATGGTGGCGGCCACGGGAATTTTGACCAGCCGTGGTGGAAAAACTTCACACGCTGCAGTTGTCGCGCGGGGAATGGGGAAGACGGCCGTTTGTGGAGCAGAGTCTTTACGGATTGACACGAAAAAGGGTGAACTCACAACTGCTCAAGGTGAAATCCTCACCGCTGGAGACATCATCTCAATTGACGGTAGTACGGGCGAAATTTTCCTGGGCAGTGTTCCCGTTACGGCAAGCCCAATTGTCAAACTTTTTGAACAGGGCAAACAGGCAGCGTTAGTAGGGGTTGATCCGGCAACAGCGGACCTTATTGAGTCGGTCGACCGGATCATGGTTCATGCGGACGCCAGACGGCGCATGGGAGTTCGCGCTAACGCGGATACTGGACCCGACGCCGAGCGTGCGCGCCGCATGGGCGCTCAAGGTATTGGACTACTGCGCACCGAGCACATGTTTCTCGGGCAACGCCGCCAGTTAATCGAGGACTTGATTTTGTCCGAGTCCGCTGAACAAAACAAAAGTGCATTGGAAGCACTTATGCCACTTCAACGAAGTGATTTCACGCAAATCCTTGAGGCAATGGACGGGCTGCCCGTCACCGTTCGATTGATCGACCCACCACTGCACGAATTTCTTCCCGACCGAGTTGACCTTGCAGTGAAAGTTGCCGTTGACACAGAACGTGGCGAAGTGAGTGAGACGGACATCAAGCTGTTGGCCGCCGTTAATCGGCTCAGTGAGCAAAACCCCATGCTGGGACTGAGGGGCGTGCGACTGGGCTTGGTACTACCCGGACTTTTTGCGATGCAAGTTGAAGCACTCACCCTTGCGGCATGTGACCAGAAACGAAACGGTGGCAACCCACGGCCCGAAGTAATGATCCCGCTGGTCGGTTCGATCATCGAATTCTCCATTATTCGAACTGAAGTGAACAAAGTTATTGATTCTGTTCTAGCCCAAGAAAAAATTGAGTTAGAGATCCCTGTCGGCACCATGATCGAGCTCCCACGTGCCGCGATTACGGCAGGGGACCTCGCCGAACTGGCTGAGTTCTTCTCATTTGGAACGAATGACCTGACCCAAACAGTGTGGGGTTTCAGCCGCGATGACGTCGAGGCCGCATTTTTTAGCCGCTATTTGGATTTGGGAATCTTCCCCGTCTCACCATTTGAATCAATCGACACCGAAGGTGTTGGTGAACTTGTGAAGCAGGCGGTCATCAAAGGTCGGGCAGCACGCCCAGGCATTTCATGTGGAGTGTGCGGTGAGCATGGCGGGGATCCTGCATCAATCCATTTCTTTAATGCAATTGGTCTGGATTACGTTTCCTGCTCACCATTTAGAGTCCCGGTCGCCAGACTTGAGTCGGGGCGGGCAGCACTGTCTTAGTCATCCGTGTGCTGATCACTTGTTCACATGTGTCGCACCACCGAACTCACTGTTAAACATGTGAACATGGGGCAGTGTCTCTGGAACCGGTAACTTCACCAGCGCGCATTTTCACCTTTGCCCTCACAGTCGGAGTCAGTTTGCTCCTACTGATCCCAATTGGGGCGGCTGCTCAGATTGTCCTCACTTCGCAGATTGAAGATGAAACCCCGACTCAAGTGATCGTTGTGATGGATCCAACCGGGGCGTGGAATAACCAGAAGGCCGCCAAAAATGAGCGGCTTGAGCGGGCATCGGAGTTGTACGCGGCGGGGGTTGCTCCGGTGATCATGGTCACCGGACCTCAGCGAGCCTTTGAGAAATCCCAAAAAGAATTAGAAAAATTGGGGATTCCCGCTAATGACGTGATTTACCAGCCCACGGGAACTGACACCCTAGGAACATTGGCCGTGGTTGCCACACTGCTCGAAGATCTAGGTTGGAGTTCGGCCACTATTGTCACCGACCCGGCTCACTCGGCCCGGGCCCAAGTAACCGCTGGAAAATATGGGATTGATGCCCACATGACACCCTCATCGGTTGAGGGCGCGTCATCACTAACTTCCGAATACGTCGCTCGCGAGGCCATCGCTCTGGTGCGGTACTACTTATACAATCAATGGCAGGTTCCACAGATCCTTTCAGGCCAGTAAAGTCACACCTGTGGCGATTCCTGCGGGTTACAACGAACACGACGTTGTCCGTCCTGTGGTTGAGCCGGTCAAAGAAAATATTCGCAGTGCATTTGCCCGTGATCGCGCCCGCGTATTGCACTCCTCAGCTTTACGTCGTCTTGCCGCCAAGACGCAGGTCCAATTAGCCGGAGTTGCTGACTTCCCGCGTACCCGACTGACCCACACCTTGGAAGTTGCCCAGATTGCCCGGGAATTGGGAGATGCATTGGGTTGTGACGCTGACTTGGTTGAGGTCGCAGGCCTTGCCCACGACCTTGGCCATCCACCTTTTGGTCACAATGGTGAAGAGGAACTCAATCGACTCGCCGACTCGATCGGTGGCTTCGAAGGTAATGCCCAAACATTACGCGTTGTCAGTCGCCTTGAAGCAAAGGTTTTTACCGAAAGTGATGAGTCTGCGGGCCTGAATCTCACTCGTGGATCATTGGACGCATCCTGCAAATATCCGTGGGCGCGCACCCCGGGGAACCCTAAGTTTGGTTACTACGAAGATGACGCTCAGGTTTTTGCTTGGTTGCGTGAAGGTGCACCGGGAACCCAAACGTGTCTTGAAGAGCAAGTGATGGATTGGGCAGACGACGTCGCCTATTCTGTTCATGACTTTGAGGACGCCGTTCACTCAGGCCTGGTATCTATCCTTGAGTTCGGTGACAAAAATGTTACCGATGAACTGTGTTTAATTGCCCAGCAAAGGTATTTACCTGAAATCTCGTTGCAGCAATTACAGGAAGCAGTGTCACGGCTGCGCAACCTCGACTATTTCCCCAGTTCATTTGATGGTTCCATGCGCAGCATGGTGATGCTCAAGAAATTCACCAGTCACCTGATCGGTCGTTTCAGCGTTTCCGCTCAAATCGCCACCCAGCAGCAATTCGGGGATCAGCGTCTAACGCGCTATGACGCAACATTGATTGTTCCCCAAGAGGTAAGAGATGAAGTCGCGGTCATGAAATCTGTCGCCGTCAAGTGGGTCATGAACCGACCCGGCGCCGATCGCGCCTATGCACGTCAGCGAGAAATTATTGCCGAGCTAGTGCACGCGCTGGTATTGGACGCGGGACGCAATCTTGAACGTTGGCTCAAGCCAACATTTGAAGAGGCAACCACCGATGCTCAGCGTTTTCGCGTAGTGATCGATCAGGTCGCCAGTCTTACCGACATCAGTATCGAGCAGTGGCACACTCAATTTTGCCGTTAACAAGAAACAACTAGTTAGTTAATCCGCGCACTAGAGTTACGCAACGTTCGATTTCTTCACGGGTATTGAAAACATGCGGAGATACTCGGACCAGTGAACTCACCTGGTGGGCAATGTAATCAACCTGTGAGTATTCGGGTGTTCCCATGGAAACATTGATTCCCGAGTTTTTCAACCCCGCAACAATTTCGGCCGCTTCAACCCGCTCGTGGTTGAAAGTGACGATTCCACTTTTTTCAATGCCGCGATCAAGTACGCGAACACCGGAAACCTCAGCCAACAGCAGGCGCAATTCATAGGCCAGAAAATCAATTCGCATCCGAATCGCATCCATGCCGAGTGCGAGGGCGTAGTCGACTGCAGCACCAAGCCCAAGCAAAGTTGCATAACTTTTTTCCCAGGCCTCGAAACGCTGCGCATCGGTGCGCATGCTGTAACCGTCGGGGTCCCAGTTGGCTCCGTGTAAATCCGCGGGGAAGGGTTCCAGTTCAGCCAAGGCTCGTGCGGAGCAATACATGAAGCCGGTTCCGCGCGGACCCCGAACAAACTTGCGTCCGGTCACGCTTAAGAAGTCGGCGCCAACCGAAATGGCGTCAACGGGGAGTTGCCCAACCGACTGGCACGCGTCGACCAAGTACCAAGCATTTGACTGTGCCCGTGCAAGCGCATGGCCAATCGCGGCGACCGGATTGATCAACCCATTTTGACTTGGACAGTGGTTAATGAGAACAACCGCAACATCGTCATCCAACATTGACTCCAGTGCAGCAACATCGGTTACCCCGTTGTTGTCATCGGGAATAAATTCAAGTTGAACACCATGGTGGCGGGCTAATTGCATCACCGGCAAAACATTTGAGGCATACTCCGAGGAGGATGCCAGAATTCTTGTGTCGGGACCGAAGTCTCCAGCAAAAGTGATCGCGCTAAAAGCCCGATCCCACGAATCGGTGGCAGAGGTGCTGAGGGCGATATTCGAGCCACTCGTGTCTAGCAGAGCGCCGATCGAGTGGCGAACCGCATCAAGGCGCTCGGCGGCGCGAGCATGTGCTTCATACCCTCCCTTCATTTCCTCAAGCCGCAGATGCTCAATCATCGTGTCAACAACGATTGACGGCGGCAGGGCGCTACCAGCGTTATTGAGGTGATCCACCTCAGAGCACCCGAGGGTGTCAGCGCGAAGCTGTGCAACATCAAGTCCGGATTCGTCGTTAGCCATGGGAGCATTCAACCTTGGATCGAAGGGCCAAGCCTCACCGGACGTAGACTGCACACATGGCGGGCCGAATCAGAGACGAGGATATTGCCCTCGTTCGTGAACGCGCCCGAATCGACCAGGTTGTCTCCGAATACGTCACCTTGAAGTCTGCAGGTGGGGGGTCCCTCAAGGGCTTGTGCCCATTTCATGAAGAGCGCTCACCCAGTTTTCACGTCACCCCCAGCAGGGGCATGTGGTACTGCTTCGGTTGTGGTGAAGGTGGAGATCTACTCAGTTTTGTTCAAAAAATTGATCATCTCAGTTTCGCCGAAGCGGTAGAAAAACTGGCGGACAAAGCCGGAGTCCAACTGCAATACGTGGATGGGGGAGCGAGCCCCAATAAACAACAGGGTCAGCGCAAACGTCTAATCGAAGCTCATAAAAAAGCAACAGACTTTTACCAAGCCCAGCTCCTCACCCCCGATGCGCAAACGGGAAGAGAGTTTCTCACCCAGCGCGGATTCGAATCAGAGATTTGCGCCACATTCAGTGTGGGATACGCACCCAAAGGTTGGGATGCACTCACCAATCACCTGCGTCAAGCGGGATTCACCGATCAGGAACTCCTCGCAGGTGGACTAGTCTCCCAAGGAAACCGAGGAATCTACGACAGATTCCGTGGCCGGCTGGTGTGGCCGATCCGTGAACTCGGTGGTGAAGTAATTGGTTTCGGAGCCCGCAAGTTGTACGACGACGACGAAGGACCCAAATACCTCAATACTCCCGAAACACCGATATATAAAAAGAGTCACGTGCTTTACGGTCTCGATATTGCCAAGCGACTTATTTCAAAAGAGCAGCAAGCCGTCATTGTTGAGGGTTACACCGACGTTATGGCCGCGCACCTTGCTGGCGTCGGGACAGCGGTCGCAACGTGTGGCACCGCATTTGGCGCCGATCACATCAGGGTGTTGCGCAGACTCCTCATGGACGACGACCGTATGCGTGGACAGGTCGTTTTCACTTTCGACGGAGATGCGGCAGGGCAGAAAGCCGCTTTGCGAGCTTTTGAGGAAGACCAGAAATTCGTTTCCCAAACATTTGTGGCAGTTGAACCCGGCGGGCTGGATCCATGTGACCTGCGACTGCAGAAAGGTGATGCTGCGGTAAGAGCTCTCATTGAGAACCGAGTTCCACTTTTTGAGTTCGCAATCAAATCCGTGCTGGCCTCCTACGATTTGAATACCAGTGAAGGTCGCATTGCTGCACTGCAAGAAGCTACCCCGATCATTCGCAAAATTCGGGACTCGGCACTGCGCCCGGAATACTCGCGAAGGTTGGCGGGTTGGTTGGGCATGGACCCTGCAACCGTTGTCAAAGCAGTCGGTGGGAGTGCGCCTGCATCAAATCAGTCCCGCAAATCCACGATCGGGTCAAGTGTTGAACGCGAATCACTCAAGGCCGCATTACAACTTCCCGGTGCGGTCAGTGAATGGTACGCATCGGTTGAGGAGTCAACCTTCATTCACCCTAAGGCTGCAGCGGTTCACGTTGCTATCGCAAAAGCGGGTGGGCCAACCAAAGAACGTGAAGGCATGACTTGGATAGACGCGGTGCTCGCCAACGCAGAAAACGACGAAGTGCGTTCCACTATTCGTGAACTCACCGTTGAACCAATGCCAACCGAACCAGGAACAGAAGATCGATACGCGGTTGGCATGATTGCACGTTTGCTCGAAGTGGATTCATCTAAAAAAATTGATGAATTAAAAGGCCAACTCACGAGATCAGAAGAAAGTGGAGATCCAACCCAATTGTTGAATCAACTTGTTGAAATGGAAACTTATCGGCGCTCACTACGTGAGATTTCATTCGGTGAAGCCTGATGTTTGGTCGCAATCAATTCCAAAAGCAGCTTGCCGCTGACGCGAAATTGCTCAAAGTTCCCAAAGGTGAGCGTATTTTGGCTACGGCTCTTGGCCCCAAGAATTATGAACCACCGGTTGTGATCGCAACCGACGCTGCTCTCTACTTTGCAACGAACACCGAGCCTGACCGCGTGGCCTGGACCCAGATCGCCAAAGCAACCTGGGAAGAGCCCTGGTTGGAAGTGACGACCAATGAAAACGTCGTGATCAAGCTTTTTCTTGATCCGTGTGGGCAAGTCCCACCCATAGTTCGGGACCGCGTCACCGCAAGTGTTCTGTTTCGAGAGACATTAACCCTTGATACAGGTGGCAGTATTACGGCTATTGGGCGGCGGGACCCCAATAGCACCGAAATCTCGTGGCTAATCGAAT
>Ga0129324_10000879_pt1 | contig 20693 bp, 27 predicted proteins | sample CPBDNA_7_FD_96879 | JGI IMG/M metagenome (GOLD analysis project Ga0129324, IMG submission 96879) | Freshwater to marine salinity gradient microbial communities from Chesapeake Bay, USA - CPBay_Spr_15_0.2_DNA | ecosystem: Environmental > Aquatic > Marine > Coastal | place: USA: Chesapeake Bay... | reverse complement strand
GGATTCATGGATCACTGAGGATGATGTCACCGATAGATTTTTCAAAAAAGTTTAATGAGGGAGAGGTAACTATCGAAAATGTTGTAGCCTAACTAAGTTGTCCGGAATAAAGGGGTTGACCCGAATATTGGCACAGTAATAAGCTTTTTATGGGTCATTTTCATTTGTAAAGATGCAGACAATATCCATCTCCCAGAGCCTAGTACAACATATTTTATATTTATGGGTATATCTTTAATTATAATTCACTCAATTGCTTATCGTTTCTACAAAGATAGTGCCCACTTAACTTTCACAGTAATAAACTCTTTTCCAGTTCTAGCTTGTATTACCATAATCGGGGGACAGGATTATACAAACCTTACAGAGCTTTCCAACAAAAGCCTCTTTGTTATACTAGTTTTACTCTTAACTTTCATTTCATCTGCACTAAGAGTGCATTACGAAAGGAAAAATGCTAACAAACCTCTTCATAGTCCACAGTACTCTTAAATTTCAATTTATTGATACTCCCTAAACTTAACCATCAACACTGTGGAAATATTGAGCGTTAGGCCTTCATCGGCTATTGCTAGGAAAAATATTCAATTCTCGGTAGTTTTTCCATGTCGCGAAGTAGATTCATACAGAGTAACTGAACTTGTCTTTAATTCGGCGAAGTTTTATATTGATCCTGTTGTTAGAAACATTATACAGAATAGAAAAGATTTTTCCGATGACTCTATGTTGAAAATTAAGTTTGTAGGACTTAACGTATCAACTGCGATACAAAGCATACTTAATAAAGACGAAAAGCTAACGAAAGAAATTCTTTCTAGTTTAAATAATGACAGAAATTTGGAAAATGATATTGAGAAAATTCCAGAAACTAGATTTCAAAAGGTTCTAGAAAAAAGATTAGCCCTTACAAGCTTAGTAATTAATGAGTCAAAAAAAACAGAAGATCTTGGACGTGTGAAATTAGCAAAAATTTTTTACTTAGCAGACCAGCATTTAAACTTAGGAATGGAAGGGAATTATACAAGAGAAGCTGCAGGTCCTTTAGATCAGAGGCTTATCTATAATGAAAATATAGGAATTGAGGCCCAAGGAGAGAGATTATCTTACTTCAATACTGTAGAACAAAATAAAAGACAAGGGATGAGAGTGAGATATGTCCCTTCAACGAATTTTAAATACATTCTTGAGCGATCGGAGAAAATATTCATTGATAAATATGTCAATGTATTAAGTTTACTGCGAAAATTAATACCGCTTAATACAGAGCAATCTGAAATTGTAGCTACTCTGTATGCCTGCTGGAATGATTTGCTTATTCTTAAGAAAGAGGTGACAGATGAAGAGATCATTTTTGACTTTCTTAATAAATGGCATTCTTCAAAAAGTCGATTTAAAAAAGAAAAACTGTTTAAGGCCCTAGAGTGGATGCGAAATGAAGAAATCGTTCCTTTAGGAATAGGAAGAAGAACACTTCAAAAACAAGATAAAATACCGTCTGGTTTTTAAAATATTTGTTTTTCGAATTATCATTATAACCAACATGTTAACTCAATAGTCATCAATCAGTAGTAAGCCTGAGTAAGTTAGGTCTGGGGTCCGTTTTTTTCATTTTACTATTTTTCGATAGTTTTATTAGTAATGGTACTCATCACGAATGGACGAGAACTTGCTATCAATATAATCAATTAGCAGTCGAACGCAATTATAAATACATCTCAAACAAACGCAACACTATACTCCTTGAAACCAAAAGACATAGTTGACTTCATGCAGACTTTCAGTCTGATCATTAAGTAACCCAAGTCACTATTCTTAAAAGGATCCTGATGAAAGAAATTGATAGCAGTAGAAATAAAGAGTGAGCGGCGTAACCAATAGTTTTCATCTTTTTCTCCTTTAAGAAGTTAGCTTGTCTACTATAAGGGAAAAACATTCAATTTCTATTAACGCCTGCACAATAAAACCTTAACCATAGGCCAAATTCCTTCATTTTGTGTAAAATATTTCATAATGAAACAGCGAATCTTGATGAAATTTATTCAGTGTTCTTTTTTGATTTTAGTCTTTGCCACACCTACTAGAGCGGGAAAGTTTACTACTGGACTTGGCTACCTCTACCCTGAAAAATATCGCCGGGATAATGAGATCAACCCCCTCCCCTTTGGTTTGAGTGTCGTGCCCATGATTGCCTATCGCGGTGAGCGCTTTTCCCTTCTTGGTCCCCGTATGAGCTATCGCCTGGTCAAAGGCGTAGTAGGACTCAACCTCAACGTCAATATTGCAGGTGACCGCTATAAGGCGAATATTTTAGATCAGAGAGACACCGCCATTCATGGCGGCTTTTCTCTTCTTTTGCCCTTTATTAGTCTACGTTATGAGCAGGACCTCTCAAGCACTCATAATGGAAATCTTGTAAGAGCACAACTACGCCTACCCCTTCCTCTAAGTCAAAACTTCTTCCTTAGGACTTCATTTGGCGTCGAGTTTGTAGGTGAAGAATTTAGTGATTACTACTACCGCGTAGACTATCACGAAGTTGGTCTTTTCTCCTACTACAACCCAGGTAAAGAGAGGAACCTACTCTTTAACCTCAATGCCACTTATACCCTAACCCCATCAACGGCCCTAAGTCTGAACTGGAGCCACAAAAGGTTTGGTCGTGAAATAGCCAACTCCCCCACCATTCGCTTAAAGAACTTCAATACTATTGGTCTCTTTTGGAATTACACCATTTAGACGGTGATTGTCATCCTTAAGCGATGAAGCAGGTCCTTCGAGTTAGTAAATAAGCAACCTAGGTTTTAAGCTTCTTATTAAGCTGAGCGAGCTCATTGTCAATGGCGAAGTAAGGCTACTGTCTTAAGTATTTAACAGTCGTCTTTTCACTACTATTCTTTCGAAGTGTGATCAACCATTTAAACTTAAGCTTAAAAAATGGATTAGGTTTGAAAAATTGCTCTAGTTTTAATTTCTCTTGTTTATTGCCATTAAAAAATTCATCCTTATCAATGGTTACAAAATAGCGCGTCTTTGTGGTCCCTTGTAAAGTTGAAAATCCCTTAACTCCACGAAGACGATCTTTTGAAGTAGTATCCATTACCCTAATTCTTGATGATGGATCTTTATCTAAAATAGGCCTAGAGAAGACTTTTCCCTTGTAGCAACCTCCGTAATTCAAAATAAAAGTAAGTCGCAAAGTATAGGGTGTTTCAGTTACTTTACTACCCGAAATCCATGAAAGGTGTTTATAGTCCCTTTTATCGCAGTCGGCATATCGTGGGCTTTCGTATTGTGCCGAGTTAGCAGTAAAAGAGCTAAATGTGCTAAGTAGTGTAATAAGAAATATTACGTTACGTTTGATCTTCATAACTCTCCCCTTTGAAGATGAAATTGATTTTTTATAATCCGAGTGCTTTGTTTAGCAGCCTGATTTCATTTTTATTAAGTTGTGCTTTAATTTTTTCTTTATGAAGTGAATAGGTCCCGTCGTTGTAAATAACCACTAATTCAATTGACGCATCACTTGAGAGTAGTGTTTTATTTTCAACTACAAATTTTTCACCTATGATCCCTGTCCCACCAAAGACTTGAGCAAATCCCGCAATTAACCCAGGAGCGTAAACATATTCATGTTTTGTTTGATAATATTGGCCAGCATAAACGCCAATTGTTTCCCAAGGCCGCACAGTCTTGCGATAAGATGCTAAAGAACCATTCATACTATTTTCGATAAAGGCATCTCTGGCTTTTAAAAATCTTAGGTTTGGTTGATCAAGACTTGATATTAGAATTGATTGGACTTGGTCTTGGTAATAAGGATCTAAGGTAATGCCAAATAAGTGGCCGGCATGGCCTAGAGAGTTAGAGTCTCTAAAAAAGGCGCCTGTACCGAACATGAGCTTGGTAATTTCAAATAAATGATCATTTTTTATTTGTCTTTTAGGGAGGTATCTAACGATATCATCTTTCCCTACGAGGTAATCAGATTTCTCATAAAACTTGTGTATGGAATCGAAGAGAGTGACAGTGAAACCATAGTGTTTAGATTCACCATTTACCGGCGCTAGTTCTTCAATTATCCAACCGTGATCTAAGGAGCCCTTAAGATCACAGGTGTTGAAGATTTTTTCACCGTAAAAATTTTTTTCCGTTTTTAAGTCACTAGAGTTGATTTTTATTTTTAAGCAACCTTCCTCATTGAGGATCCTCATGTCTATTTCGGTTTTTGGCAAGATTTTAAGGTGAAAAGAGGCCAACATATTTTGATCACTTATCGCTGAAAGAGAAACATCAAGACCTGCCTCTATTTGGGCACTGTAAGTACTATGGAAATAAAAACCAAGAATAAATAACAAAATATAAGATTTAATTTTCATAATGCACCTTTTTCATTTGGCAATTCCTAACACACTAACTCAAAGGAAGGACAGCTATGTACAAGTCGTGTAACTAATACAAGGGGGTGATCAAAATAACTACAATCAAAGAGAGGAGAAGTAGGAATGTCGCATTTCAAACAGGAGTTGTAAAAAAAACATAGTTCATAGGATCTGATAACAACCTGAATTATTCTTGGCGACAAACCGGACGAATCAAAGGACTAATACTATGAACCGTATTCTTATCCTCTTTATGCTTATGTTTTCTCTTTCATCCCAAGTATGGTCTGAGCCAATCCCAAAGGCGCTCTCCTATCAGGAATACACCCACAAGCTAGAAAGCTTGATTCAACCACTTCTTGAGGCTTCACACTATCTTGAAAAGCCCAATCAGAATACGAACGTTGAACAATACAAGGCCAATATGGCGATCTTTTCTTTAAGAGTGGAGAATCTCTATACTCAAGGTTTTAAGGTATCGGAGGTACATCAACTTGTTAGCTCCTCTATACTTATACTGGCAATGTCTGAGGAGTTTCAAAGACGAATTGCCTCTATCGATTCAGACACTCTTAAGTTCTTTGAGCGTGATATTGCAAAATCTGTCGACCAGAGTATTCCTTATAGAAGCTTAAAAAAGAGCGGTGCTATAGTTTCAGGAGTCATTGCTGGTTTCGCGATACTCGCTGTATCTAATATTTTCACAAAAGCAGAAAATTACTCTCTTCAACACCTCATAAATATTGGTACGGGGTTAATTGGTGGTGTAGCTACTTATGAGTTGATTTCAAAGGAAATTTTTCTTCTCAACAAAGTCTATGAGGAAGTTAATCTCACTTTAGACCCCAAATTTCATGATTCGCTTGAAAGAGAAATCATAAAGGCGGACCTATTAAAAATTTAATTAAACTGGTCAAGAATGTATCACTACCTTTTTTACTCGTTATACTTCCTTGGTTAAGTATTCAAGCTTCTTTTGAATCTGCTCTAGAGCTCGCCAGCGCCAAAGAGTTAGATGCCGCCTTAAAAGAGTATCGAAGGCGTCTAGACTATCTTACGAGTGGCGACCAGCTTATTGCAGATTATGAAAGGTCGCAAAAAAGAACTCAAAATGTTGAGGATCTTGTATTTTCCTTAAGGCAACTTGAAAAGAACCACTTTAACTACTCCAAGTTCATCATTAGCTTAGATCAAGATCCATCTAGAAAGATAGCTCCTACATGTATGCAATACTTAGGAGCTTCCTACCCTGTCATGGAACAAACTTTATCTTATGCTAACTTAGTTGTCGGTAATTCTATTTCTACAAACAATACCTCTCAAAATAGAGAGGTAGTCATTCCAGGGATAAAACTTGAACTGGCCCTCTCTTATCTCATTGAGTATCAACTTCTTCTTCAAAAAGATGACCTTAGTGCAGTCTCTTTTTTGGGATTTGAGGGCAATTTATGTGGTAATATAAAAAGTGATAAGCTCACAAAGTTGAATGACGATCTAATTAAGGGCCTCTCTAATTTGAAATTTCATCTCTTTGGCAAAAGAGGAGTGAATGATTTTGAATCTCTACAAAATGTGTTAGACCCCTTAGCCAAAAAGGAGCGAAAAAAGATAATTCTATCTAGTTTAGCAGTTCTTTCTACGGGTCTCATCCTAGGACCGATGGTTATACCTTATGCCTATGCCCAACTTCCCATAATGATGCGTTTAGTTTCATCAGGACTTATCGTATCGACCATACCTTCCTCTTACCAGACGGCCAAAACAATTTTTGATTTAGTGAATGAAGACAATTTTAAGATGATAGGTCATTCACGTAAGCTTTTAGAGACTCTAAAAATGATTTTGTCCCCGGGCCTATCACTCCAAAACCTTATGCAATTGGTTGTCATTTATGAGAGTAGCCTTAAAAAAGACTTTGAAATCAACCATCCCCTAAAGTGGGGAGAAACGTGGTTATCTGATTTGAAAAAGAAATATTCTCGTCAAGAAATTATTGATTTGTATTTAGAGCGCCATCAAATTATATCAATAAAACTAGAATCTCTTTAAATTCCAGACTATCCCCTTCTTTGTTAAGAACTTTGTTTTCCGTAACTCAGGCGTCTACTGTTCTTGACGGGTAATTCAATATTCGAATGTAAAAGATCTCGTGATGGCCACTAGACCATTTTAAAACTTTCAATTTTCAAAAGATAGAGGGGCTTGAGACCTGAGTTTACCCGTCTCTTGCCCAGACAAGTGGAGTTTGAAGCTCCTTGCCCTCATGGTGGCGGATCGATTGATCCTTGAGGAACCGTCTGGGATTGAGTTTCAAGATTTTACAGGTCTCAATGATTGTGTAGAAGAACATCGCAACATCTGCGCCATTAATTGTCCTAAACCCAAGATAATTGTCTCTTCCCTTCACTGGATTTCTTAAAGCTCGCTCTGCCATGTTGTTCGTCACCGGAATATAAGGATCTTCTAAAAACTCAGATAATCCCTCCCAGAGATTAAGGGTGTAAGCCACCGCTTTTCCAAGTCCTGAACGAGGTAGAGAATCCCTCTCTAACTTTAAAAGAAGTTCAAAAGCTCCTCGTGAATCTTCCTACTTTTCTTGGTTCTGAGAGACTTAAGCCTTTTAAAAGACCCCTTAGATTTTCTCTCTATTTTAAACATCTCATCGATTAAAATGAGTGCTTTCTCAGCTTTCGGGTAGTTTTGAAGGCATTCAAAGAACTTTCGCCTCACATGGCTCCAGCAGTGACAGACCTTGATTTCTTTCGTCTTTTTAAAGCGATTATAGCCACTAAAGCCGTCGTTAATTATACAACCCTTATAACTTCCGAGCATTTCAAGGGCGACTTCTCCTGATCTTGTCGTCTCATATTGAAAGTACGCCCCATAACAGTTGCCCATTGCCCAGATATAACCGTTGGTATTTGTTGAGAGAATCTTTCCTCTAGTCTCATCAATGTGAACATACCCATATTTTAAAATCTCTTCTTTGATTAGATCCATTATGGGAGCGAGATTTAAATAAAGCGCCTCCGTCTGGGAAAAGAGAGTTTTGGTATCAATCTTTAGCCCCTGTTCTTGAAGCTTTCTCATGATTCTCTCTAAAGGCGTATGGTAGTCAAACTTTTCGACAGCAGTATTTATGGCAGAATCAAGGGAGTACTTCGCCTTCGGGCGAAGTTTAGCAGGTCCCTTCGCTGTCACAATAGACTCACAGGTTTTACAGCGATACTTCTTTCTCTTGTGCTTTAAAACTCGCGCTAGCTGTGCCCGAAGATCAATTTCTTCCGACTCCTCGTAAAGCCCTGTGATCTCTTCAAAGTCTGGATTATTACAGCCTGGACAGCACGCCTCCTCGTGAACAACTTCTACAATTGGGAGTTCTCTTTGCTTATCCGGAGCAACCTCTCCCTCAAGGGGACATTTATTGTGAGGAAGAAGTTCTCTTTGAGTCTCACGTCTTGGACGGTGCTTGTTTAAAGACTCAGAACCACCGAAGGCCTGCTTATTCAGCATAGCGATCTTATCTTGCAGCTCGATTAGTTCACTTTGTGAACTATTTTGAAGTAATTCCAGCAAAGTTTTATTTTCTTCTTTGAGAGCAACAATTGAAGAGTCCATGACCTTAATAACTTCATTAAGGTAATCAGGGTTTGTCTTTAAGTCCTCTCTTAGATTCACCATGAATATACTTCCTCCCACGTTTTTGAATTCTAAGACTAGCACCGTCCATTAGCAAGGCCAACTCTGAGATGGTTATTTTTTGAACTTTTCCGAAGGCGAGAAAGTTCATGATACTTCCTACCTCCATCCTTTTGTGAATAATAACCAAACCCGAGCCATCAAAGTAAATTGCCTTACAAAGCCGCCTTGATTTATTAACGAAGAGAAAGATGGAGCCTGATAAGAGTTCAAGGTTCATCTCGGACTCGACGATGCCCGCGAGCCCATCGTGCCCTTTTCGCATATCAACGGGTTCTCGATAAATATAAACCTCAGTTTGGGAGCTAAAGAACATGAGAAACTATTGAAGGAGCCCTTTAAGATCAGAGAGTTTGAGCCCTGTGACGACAGTAACTTTAATCTCGGGGTTGTCGTCAACGATAATGGCCTTGGAAAAGGAAAGTGCTTTTTTACGTGGACCATTTTTCCAGCCAGAAAGGGTGGTTGGGTGAATATTGAGCTTCTCTATAAGTTCTTGGCGTGGAACGCCTTCGTTAAGAAGCTCTACTGTTCGCTCCTTAAGTTCTCTGGGGTAGTGCTTGGTGGCGTTGGTCTTACGAAATTTTTTGAAGTCTGCGACGAGTTCGTTGAGCTGTGACATCCTTGTCCTCCTATTTTTGAATGTTTGCTTCAAGTCTAGGAGGCTAATTTATTGACTTCAAGAACCTGCTTCACGCCTGACGTACGAAATAAAATTCCCAACAATTGAGTCAATGCCCATTTGCCTAAGGTTTTCATATTAGAAACTCCTAAGCAGGTTTTTGACGATCTCAAGCTTGGAATCATCTAGGAGCTCGATCTTCTCTAGACATGAATCAATAATGGTATCTCGTAACTCTGCCTTGGATAAATTTTCTTCAAAGTCTGAATATTTATACCCGTAGGACTCAACAATATGCTTGGCTCTCTCCTTAGATATTTCTATTCTGCCATTTTCAATATGACCTATTGTGGGACGAGAATAGCCACATAGCCTTGAAGCCTCATCTTGAGAAATCTTTTTGATTCGTCTCATGGAACGTAAGACTTTACACTCCTTAGTGATAATTTTTTGGTAGCTTCGACGATCAGAATTACTAAGAACATGCCTTACAACCTGCTTTCCTTTTTTATTTTTTCGCTCCTTCTCAATTAATTTTTTCTTCTTAAGAAAATCTAGGTAGGTAAAGTCATAACTTTTAACAATCTCTTCAATTCTGGATTTATCCAGACAAACCCGACCATTCTCTATGGCCCCGAGGCCTTTTGGCCCAATCTTTAACTTTGCACTAGCCTCTGTCAGAGTCATACCAAGTTCAAGTCTCAGCTCTTTTAGAGTTTGGTATTCAATTGCTTTAGATTTGGTTTCACATTTTTTCTTTGTCTTAAAATTCATCTTTTGTTCTCCATTCATTTTTTTTAATTAGCCTTAACCAGCGTTATGCTGGTCAATGTTCTTTAATAAATTTGAATGGTTGCGTTTACGAAAACCCCAAAAGGCTAATCCATTTTTGTGACACGACACGATGGCTAATCCTCGTAGCCAGATTTTTGGCTACGAATAGCCAACTCAAGTCATCTCTAGTCACAATGGTTAGTTTGGGCAACAGTCGAAGCGTGAATCAAACCCCAGATATCAAAAGTTGTTAAGTTTTTGATTTCACAAGTATTTGGAATGTTATCAACGATGTCTTTTTTGAGGCTTTTTGAATTTTGGGTAAAAAAAAAGGCCTTCAGAAAAGACCTTACGAAAATGGTGGATTACTCGCGAATCGAATATTTTCAAATATTTAAAATTTTCAATAGCCAAGGCTAGCTAACTACAGAGATGTGAGAAGATTCAAAGAGACTTTTAAGTTATTTACTTCTTAAAGCTTGCTGAAAGTTTTATTAAAGTCACTTTATAAACAACTCGAGGGCGACGATGTATAGAGCCTGATAAAACATGGCCTTGGTCGATACTGTCGTAAGCTTCTCCACCAAAAAACTGGCATTCAATGATAACTTCTTCTGTCGTTGCAGTAGTGAGTGCTAGGAAGATTGCATCAGTAGAAAAACCCATTTTTGTAGCAAGCTCATTAGTGATAACACATTCCTTATTGTAGTCACCTTTAATTGTTAGTTTGCCAGCCGCATAATCTACACTTGAAATTCCAACTTTTTTTATATCTGATGTATATGTACTTGTTGTTCCAACATCAGTTAGCTTAAGGTAAGCGCTTGACATTGCATTTTTAGAGAAAATTAATATTGTAAATAAAATAAATGATTTCATTAAGCTCAACTCCGATATATGTATACTTTAAGCTTTTACCAATTATGGAGTTGTAAACCAATAGACTTGTAAACTATTTATAGTAGGAACGTAAGGTTAGTTGATTTAAGGGTGAGCTGCGTAACCAGTATCTGTACTTGAAGTTACTTCTGCTCTACTGATTTGTTCGTCATCACCATTTACTTTTTCATTTTGAGTTAAAGCGACGATATCAACACTCATGGATATTTGCTCAATTTCATTGGAAATAAGGTCGTATACTTTATTGATTCTTTTAAGAATAGAAAGACCTTTGAAGTCATTTGAGATGACTTCAATCGTTATTGATTCTTCTTGTTCATTAAGAAGATTTAATGAATTTGGATTTAGTACTGAGAGTTTCTCAAAAACTAGTCGACTAAATTCTTGTCTATCCATCTCACAAGTCCTTCATAAGCATCGAACATTTCATCCATATCAAAGGGGTCAATATCGAGCTTTTCGTATCGTTGGTGAGTTTTCCAGAAACTACCAACCTGAGTATAGTATTTTAGCATGATGCTATTTGATTTAATTTTGTTATGTAAATATTTCCTTCCATTTACCTTTGTGTTTGCTATTTCGACAAGGTCGTGGCCGCGCTGACCTGATGTCGGTGGGTTACCACCCTCTTTGTAAATGGCCGATTTCATGATCTTTTCGAGGGCATAATGGCAGTTCTCAAGAGAAGTGTTGTAAAGCTTCTTCTCAAGTGCCAATTCTGCTGTTTGGAGGTTCTCCAAAGCTAATTCTCTAAGGTCTCTAAAATCAACCAATTGTTATCCTTTTAGTAAAAATGGGGGACAAGTGAGTCCCCCAATTACTTACTTTTTTAAAGCGATTATATTTGCAAAATCATTGCTAGGCAAAACATCTAGGGCATCGCTTACACCCTTAACGTCAATTCCGGCCATCCTTATGTAGATTTGAAATGTCTTTAAGTCTGACCATCCTCCCATACGCATGACTTTCATGGCCTCTGCACCAGTTGCTAGTAGGTGAGTAGCAAAACAAGCTCTAAGAGTGTGAAAGGTAACATATTTCTTGATACCAATTTTTTCTAAAAATTCTCTTAGTACTCTTCCAGCTCGTCCATTTTTCCATGCACCAATGCGAGGAAGAACATATTCAGTTTGGGGGTAATCATTTTTTAGTGTTAACAAGACCTCTCTTAATTGTGGAGAAATATTAACATTTCGCCACTTTCCACTTTTAGTGGATTTTAAAATTTTATTGCTCTTGTTATAAGATTTTGTCACTTTAATGATTCCATTTTCCTGATCAACGTCTTCCCACTTGAGAGCATAAAGTTCACCACTTCTCATTCCTGATAAAATGGCCATTGCCCAATGGGGGTACCAAGGATGCATTTGCAGTCTTGCCTCAAAAAGAAGTTTCCTAACCTCATCTAAACTAAGTATTGGAGGAGTCTTTTCAGACTTTTCTTCAATACTCAAACCATAAACAGGGCTGTGATGAAGGATACGATCAGTTGATTTAATAATCCCTTCTTCAAGACCCCATTCATAAATGGTGCTGATTGAGTTTTTTATCTTCTTTAAAAGACTAGTGCTTGCACCCTTTGATTTTGCAAGTTCGAGAACTTGACGGCCGTCACCCTTCGTTAGTTCTGATGCCCGTCTTTTAAGCCACAACGCCGTATGATTTCTCACTCTTGATGAGTGATCTCTAATCGTAAAGCGTTTTGTTTTTGAGCCTAAAAGGTTGTTCATACAAGCAACTTCCCAACGGTGAATGACTTCTGACCATAACAGTCCAAGTCCTTCAAGTTTGGCGACATTCGTAGCAAGTTCTCGAATAAGTCTCTTTTCTTCTCGTCTCGCAGCAGTGAGTGTTTTTATTCCCTTAAGTACTTTTTGTTGTCGGATTTTTTTGTTCGTTTTACCTCGCGCTTGTACATAAACTTGGTAAAACTTTTCTCCGTTAACTTCGTAATCTGAAATGGCCATTAATACCTCCTAATAAAATGAAGTATCAACTAGCTCGTGTAATTCAGATTTCTTAAAGTAAAGTCTGCCATGTAACTTTCTTGCAGATATGTGCCCTTTATAGAGCATCTGCCTTAAAGCATGGTTCGACTTTCTTAGAAACCTCGCCGCTTCCTCTGTGGTTAACCATATTAAATTGTCAAAGATCAACTCAGGTGATTCTTTCGTCACGCCCAAGCCCAATTCACTATATCGTTTAGAGGATGGTTTGTAATTGTTATTAACATCAAATTTCATTACAGCTCCTTACATGTTTGGAAAGCCAATAAGACTTGCTTTTATCTCATGGGCCACTCGTTCATTGCCATCGTTGTCTTTGTAAGGTCTGTCATTTATACGGCCCTGCACAAAAACTTCTTTACCTTTGTCGAGATACATTTGGCATAGCTCCGCTTGTTTTCCCCACTCTATGACTTGCTTCCAATCGGCTTTCTCTCGCCCTTCTTTATTGATAGCTAACGCTAAATAACAAACAGGCTCGCTCTTTGGTGTGTATCTAAGGTCTGGCTTTTTTCCTAATCTTCCTATAAATAATTGTTTCTCAGTATTCATTTTGATTCCTTGTAGTATGTTAATTAATTGAAAGCTTCTTAACTAAGAACTCGCCCATAGTAAGGCTCGTTTTATTCTTAAGGTTGTACTCATCAAGAGCTTTCTGTACCTTTTCCATTTCAGAGAGGCTTTGATCTTTAAGCTTGTCTATGTCCTTGTCTGTTATCTTCTCTATGGCAAACAACGCCAGTTCCTTGAACCGAACTTCGCTCCCAAGCTCCTTGTTATTTGACTTAGCTAAAAGATCAAAAACTCTTTCCAAAGGCAGCTTTTCCTTAGACAAGTCCACAAAAAACTTCGTCTGCTTTCTGTTTACCTTATATTCCTCTCCCTTCTTATTATTACCATGCCTACCCATAGACCCGCCTCCTTTCTCTTCTTTTATTTCTACTTCCTTATTCATTTTATTATTCTCCTTAGTTTTATTTTCGCCCCTGCCTAATCTCATCTATCTGGTATTGTTAGAACTATTATTGACCATTCCTACTCAACTGGTTGGGGAGGGATGGTCAATAATCGTCTCGGTAAATACCCGATACTATTCATGAATTTGGCAGGGGCGAAGGTTTGCTTTACCCAGCTTTACTCTTACTTTACTCATCATCTTGATTATTTTTATCTGAGAATAGTCCATCAAAGCTTGTTTCTATTCCGTTATAAAAACACTGTCCTTTCTCTATCTCCAAGTTTGAGACACTTAAGCTCTTATTAAGCATGAGGATGATCGCTTCTTGAGTCGCGCTATTCATCTCTAGCAAGTACCTTTTATAAGCTTTAAAAAGTGTCTCTTTATTTGTAATAAAAAAAGCATAGTTAAAATTGTTATCACGTCCAAAACGTCGATACTTTTCTTTGACTCGACTTTGTGACTTTTGCGTTAGCTCTACCTCAACAGCAAGTTTATAGGTCTCTTTATTTTTGACTCCTACAACTTGTGCATCTGGTAATAAATGCTCAACTGCAATCTCATGAAACATTCTTCCATCAATAAATTGTGGCATTGCAATAAGCTCCTTCAAGACTTTTCCTACAATAATATCGTGAGTGATATTCTCATCGCTAATCTCATAGGTATGATCATATGGAGTATATGTAAGCCCTTTATTCGTTAAGAAAACATGCTTAGACTTCTTTCCCAAAAGAACACTCTTGATAAGCCCATGTGCTTCTAGCTTTCTTACCTTCTTACAAAGATTAAGATATTTAAGATCATAGTTGTTAAGGTCACTAAGGCTTTTTATGTCCATGACTTTCCACTTACCAAGAATATTGATAATGTCTTCGTATGCACCGTATGGCACAAAATCCATAGCCATCAATGCCCTCCCAATCCAAGGGGCCCTCTTTGATGGGCCTCAGTATGTTTATTTTTATGTTCTTCCTCCTTGCTATTCATGAGCTTAGTCTCATTTCCTATGTACTTGACGTTATTCCAAAGCGTCTTAGGCTCGATATATTTCACGTTAAGAAGATCAACTCTTGTTGGGTAGTGGCGTAAAAGTACACATTGTCCGATGTTTAAATTTTTGATGATGTTGGGGTGACTAATAAGCTCTTCAACCATTCTTTGTGAGCCTTGGTCTTTTTCTTCACCGCCCTCAAATCTAATTGTTTGTTTCTTAGATTCAATAGTTCCTATTGCCTCGGAAAATATCTTTGCTCCATCTTCAATCCTTTGCTTAAAGACAAACCAATTAGCAGAGTTCTCAAGAACTTGAATACATAACTCTGGATCGTGTTTTGCTATGTCACTTGGAGATTGAAAGGCAAAGGTAATCTCCATCTTGGCACCACGACACTTATTAAGAATTTCAATAAACTCGTCAGTGATGACTGCTGATAGCTCATCAATGTAGATACCCATACTTTTAAGACTAGCTGTATCCATGGGATCAATTTCACGATAGGTCTTGTAAGCACAATAAGAGATATCACCCAAAATGACTTTGCCAAGAGAACGCGCTATTTCAGCATAGCCTAGAACTGATAAACCAATGTAGACGCATTTATTACTCTCTCTTATGTCACAAAATGATAAAGCATCAACACCTTTGAGTTTGCTACCGAAGTCTGATCTCATGATCTTTCTTAGACGAGACAAGATTCCTTGAATGTCTTTTCTCGCAAAGAGACAGTCATCTTTTAACTTAGGGTCACTAATTTTGATAAGCTGATTATAAATAGACTCAATAGAGACTTCGCATTCATTTGCTTTAAGAATTAAGACCGCTTCTTCAAGGGCGTCATAACAAATCTGAGCATAGTGTTCTTCACTCCATTTAAACGAGTGGAAGAGTCGATCAGCTATGTGAGTACTCGTGCCATCCTTAACACTATTTAGCTTACAAGCCCCTCGCCATTCCAATACTCAGAGAAGATATAAAACTCTCGCCATGTAAGCTTACAAAGGTTGATGAAGTTCAAAAGTGTCTTTCTGTCTCCCTTGGGGTCAATGTAAACGACAGGCTTATTCTCTTTCATATCCTCATACATAAGAGCGTCTAGTAAAACCGTTTTACCTGAGCCACTAGCTCCTACGATTGCTGTATGCGCTTTTTTATTAAGATCGCTTCCTAGAAGGTTCTTCTTAGACGTTAGAGAGTACCCAAGTGCTTCATCTTGAAGAGTACTTTTAGTATTAGATAAAAGGTCACGACTAATCTTTTCAACATTATTAGGTTTCGATTTCTTAAAGACATATTTATTTATTCCTAAATGAAACCCCACCGCCATTAAGTCCATAACCTTCATAATTAGAATTGAGAATAAATCCATTATTGGGAGGATAAATTCACCAAGACCTAAGTCTCCTGATTCTTTTTTCTTACTCATAGATTTTCCTTTGACTCACTTTGTGCTGAGTCCGGCGTATCGCCGTATGTGTGTTCATAAACGTCAAAAGCTGGGATATAAAAAGTCTTCACGCCTTTTTTTACATATCTTTCTTTTGACTGATATTTGATGAGGTATTGCTTGTTAACTTTGCCCTTAAGCTTTTCTGGAAGATTTTTAACAGGAACTTTGTAGGCCTCTTGCTTATTTAAGTTTGCGTCAATTTTGAGATTACCTAAACCAATCTCTAAACCGTTTGGATTCATTTCACTAAGTGGAGTCTTAGGGGGAATAAGCATATTTTTTAGTTTATAATTTCTAAGGTCATCTTTATAAAGAGCGTAACCAGCAAGGGCCGCAATTCCGGCCCCCAAGACGCCAAATAGAGCTGCGTTAGCTCCTTTGCTCTCTTTATTGGGAGAAAGCATTGCTCCTGCTGTGGCCGCTGTCATTCCTCCGGCCAAAGAACTGTAAATAAGAGTCTTTTTCATAGATGAACAAGACGTGGTTACTAGTAAAATTAAGACTATCGTTAAATGTTTCATTGTTGTTTCTCGCTTAGGTTTAAGGATTTATTAAAAAAGATCAGAACTTCTTTTCCAGAGTTCATATAAGAGATCGTGAGGTTTCTTTCTCCTGACTCCATGATCTTTTGTCTTGCGTTGTCTGATATTCCAAGTAGGCCATCCATGATCTGATTCTTAGCTGTATTTTGGTTGATATTGCCGATGGGGGTATTAACGCCACTTTTGGCCACTGAAAATGTCGAACTAAGAAATGAAGCAAAGCTGCTGGTAAGAAAACTCTTTTCCTCTCCTGAGTAGTAATAATCCGCAATGATTCCTTCTGCTCCATCCATATCCCAGATATCGACGTCTACTTTAAACTCTTTCTCATCAAGAACTAGAAGATCGCATTTAGAGGGCACACGCTTTTCAAAGCTAAAACCAAGACACCTCAGCTCAGCACCAAATAGATCATGCCCTTCATCAGAAACACGAACGATATACTTTGATGGCTTAATGTTCATCGCAAGAACGGAATTGAGAAGAGTTCCCCTTACACGCGTAAGAGCAATGACCTTATCATCATGTTTTTTTACAATGACGTTTCTTTCTTGTTTCTTTAAAAGCTCATAAATAGCTTTATCTTTAGCAAGAAGAGCATCTAGTTCTTTATTTACTGAACTTCTCTTAATCGTTTTACGCTTTCTCGTCTTAGTGACTTTAGTTTCTTTGTAATTATAAAGAGAGCCATCTGAAACCTCCGTGAAACCAGCAAAACAATTTATAGAGATCAATCCCATTAGTATTAATCTCATAAAGCACGCCCCTGATAATAGATAAGCTTTTTACCTAGATAAATGGGAGGGCCTTTAGAAAGATAGCTCTTACTCTTTACGCTTAATTCATTTACCTTTACGGGGCCCTTAAGTTTGTTAATAAAGAAGAGCGACTTCGGACACTCAAAGAGCTGATAAGACTTAGTTTCTTTTAAAAGAGTAAAGTAAGTACAAGTCTTAGCCTGTCTGATCACAACGTCCTTATTTGAGAAGTCTTCATTATAAGAAAGGTTAAAGTGATACTTCCCACGCTTCATAAAGGTAATAAAGTTTCGGCTAAAGCCTTTTTGCTTTGGCTCAAAGACAAGACTTCTAGCTTTATTAAGTTCATAGATTTTAAAGTCTCCCTCTTGCCCTCCAACATAATCAGTAATCTTCGAATTAAAATTTACTGACGTTAGGTGTGCCATAGATAAAAAGATCGTAAAGATATGCCCCTTAATGATGTAGTAGATCATAGCTTCTCCTTCCACTGGTAAGGAGAAGCTAGCCTTTGTCCCTTTACATCAATAATGCGATAGAGATGAGTAAACTTAGGGTTCTTTTCAAGCCTTACACGATAACTTCTATGACCCTTATGATCTTTAGCAACAACATCACAGTTATAATCACCAAACATTTTAATAAGAGATAAGCTTTCAACTTCAAAAGTTTTATCCTTTACGTCTTTTAAGACAGTCTTATTGAAAAGCTCATGGTTTGGAAGATTACCAAATAGTCCCTTCATACCTTTATGACAGACTTCAAACGCGCTCATGTGATCCGCCTTTTCTCTGTTGAGATAGATTCCGGTGCCTAGGATAAGAAGATGTGTCACTGCGCTTATGAGGGCGATGTATATGAGAGGTCTTTTGAGCCTTTCGATTGACTTCGCCATACTTTGATAGTTTTCCATTGTTTAAACTCCTATTGCTGTTTGTATTTGATTTATTAAAGCTCTGACTTTGATTTTTAATGACACCACTTGAACTCATCTTTTGTGGTGCATCTTTATAGTCTGCTTTGAATGTATTATTTGCTGCATAGTCACGAGATGCTGAATTATAAGCTGCACTTGAAGAACTACTCATGTTACTTGGCGGGCGCATTTTCATTTGAGAATACGTTTCACTCTTTCCTGTATCATTTGTAGGTACTGACTTAGAGAAAAGGTTTTTAGCATTCTTAGCTAACTTGTAACCTTGATTTGCTCCACCTTTGGCCAAACTCATTTTAGGCCCTAAAGAAGCCCCCGTTAAAAGCATTGCTCCGCTATTAATAGTATTCTTAGGTAGGTTCATCACGTAATTAGCACCAATACTTGCGATAATGCCTCCTGCTTGAGAAATACCGCTGCCATTCAAAATCATTGAGCCTATTAAAGGTGTGAATGCTACAAAAAGCGTGAGAATAAATAAAAGGGCCGTACCCATCATTGAGCCGCCAATGATCTGCCCCGATACATAGCCTCGATTAATTTCACTACCAATTAATGAGATTATAAAAACCAAGATATGAGGAACGATTAAGCACCATAGATAACTTAAGACTGCTCCTCGCATGACGTTTCCCATACTCGGAAATAAGTAAATCAAACAAGGAATACCAATAAGTCCATAGCCCAAGTAGTAGACTAGAGAATAGACGACTTTTAAGATCAGAAAACAAAGCTTAGTGATAAAGTAAATGGTTACGGTAAAGCCATCATTCACAAAAGATTCAAACAAGTGATATTTCAAAAATGCGAGTGTACCTGTGAGAACATTTTTATCTTTGTAAAAGTTGTGCTTAGTTTTATCGTGCCTGACTTGATCCCATTTTTTGATACCACTAAACATATCCATCATTAAAATGTTGCCGCTTACTTGGTTTTGCATTACCTCATCTGCCGCACTCATAGAAGCGTCAATGGTCTGAGTATAGAAACTTGTAATACTAGTTAAGATCAAAACTGAGATGAAAGCTCTTTTCACTAAAGTAAAAGGCTCTAAGCGATCAAGGTACTCAATAATGATCGCCAAGATAAAGACACTAGGTAAAAGCCCAATGAAAAAGAGACGATACTTTTCAATTAAAAAGCCTAAGTCTAAGCTTTGAATGAGAAGAAGGTCTTTCATGATGTTATTCATAACTGACCACCTCCGCCACCACCGACAGCAGGGCCTTGACGATTATGAACACCAATCCAGTTTTTATAAAACTCTTCTCGTCTTAATTTATCAACAGAGTTACTTTTCTTAAGACCTAGGTCAATTTTTTGATACTCAAGGTTATCTCTACGAATTTTTGTAAGAGTTTTATTGCTAAGAGCAGTATTCATTGCTGTATTTTGGACATGCTTACTCATGTTTCCTTCGCTGGCACTCATAAGCTCTTGTCTCTCGGCTTCTTTTTCATCCATCATAGAGTTTGTGACCTTATCCCAGTAGCGATCAACAAAGCCTTGAGCTTCTAAAACATCCTTGGCCATAAAGTCGATATTGCTTTTAAGACCTTGAAGATTCATTTTAAGATTGAGTAACACTTGATTGATTTGAGCAAGGCCTTTTGGCTTCATCTTCTTAGCTGCCATAATATCTCTAGCGTGTTGCTCGATACGCCTCGCTATAAAATAGCGTCTCATGGCAATGAAGTTATACTTATCAATCTTGTCACTCGTTTTCTTAGCTACATCTAATATCTTCATCGTGTTACCGACAGTAGAGGCCGTATTTGAAACAAGCATAACAAGAGCTGCTGTATCGCTATCTGGCATGAACAAAGTGCTCCCCATAGTTTTGATGTTGATTAGAAAAATAAAAGGAATTATTAACTTCATCATGGATTAACCTCACGTATGCATTGACTGCTTCTTGATGTGACTCAAAGTAGTCTTTAAATTGGTTTAAGAATTGATTAAATTTAAGGTCGGCTCCTGCTTCCGTATGAAACAATTGCAATTCTATTGGGCTTAAGTAGTTCCGAATGGTTTTACGGTAACGATTGTCACTAGTTTTTAAGTAGCATTCTGAAAACACGCCTTTTTTAAATTCAAGTGTATTTATATTAGCGATATCAAAAGAGGCTATGTCGTTAGTAACCTCTAGTTCTTGTGGAAAGAAAATCTTAAAGTAAGAATTATTCGTGATTGAACTAGCAAGATCACTATTCAGGTGAGAAAAGTCTCTAAGTGACTGTGAGATAGCGATAGGAAAAGCACCTGTCTTTCTAAATGCTCTAAAGCACTCGTCAATAAAGCTAGTATGATCTTTTAAAAAGCTCCAACACTCATCAAAAACAAGTATTTTTTCATTTACTGGGATTCTTTTAAAGTACTCTAAGATGAAAATGATGAGTGGTGTAACGATACCTTTCGGGTAGTCTTCAATATCGACATAGAGAATGCTTTGAAAGTTCATTTCATCATCAGTGAAGTAGTCCTTAATCTCCTCAAAGTAGAGATCAATATCTTTAAAGTGATCTTTTAAAATTGTTACGAGATCATGAAAACTTTGGCACTGATCAACATTATCTTTTATGACTTTTAATAGTCTTCCACGCTCAAGTTTATTAAAGCTATCTTCATCAACTATAGAGAGGATGATTTCACGAAGGTAAATTGGGTCTTT
>Ga0129324_10000878_pt1 | contig 20740 bp, 21 predicted proteins | sample CPBDNA_7_FD_96879 | JGI IMG/M metagenome (GOLD analysis project Ga0129324, IMG submission 96879) | Freshwater to marine salinity gradient microbial communities from Chesapeake Bay, USA - CPBay_Spr_15_0.2_DNA | ecosystem: Environmental > Aquatic > Marine > Coastal | place: USA: Chesapeake Bay... | reverse complement strand
TGTAGAACTCATGAAAGCACAACGAAACTTTTCAGCGAACGCAAAAACTCTTCAAACTTCTGATGAAATGTTACAGGAAGTTCTTAGCATTAAGAGATAATTAACTAGGATGGTTAATTAACAATCAGAAGAAGAGATCGAAGGGAAACCCCGCTTGCAGGCGGGGTTTCTTTTTTCGTGCTTTAAAAATATGGCACTTTTTAAGATTTTTTGAGCTCTTATGTGCTTGTTTTTTCATGAGCTGGTTTTGCCTCGAAAAAGGTTTAAAATTTCATCGTTATGATTTATGAGGAGCATGAACAATGGAAGCACAGTCAAAACTTATTAGGGTTATTTCAATTGTGGCCTTCTTATTAATTACTGAGCCTTTCTTTAAAGTGGCAGTGATGAAAATACAAACCGGCTTAGAGTGGAGTTTGGTGTGGTCAAATATCTTAGAGAACTCTCATAGCTTTTCACGCTTTTTTCTATTTTGGATATTGTCTCCACTAACTGGTATTTTTCTTTTGACCTACTCTTCAGTGGCCTATGCGCTTTACTTCTTACTGAGTGGCTTTAGGCTTTACCTCCTTTTGAATTATACCCCTTTTGATTGGCCCTATTTCTCCACACATCCTCCCTTTAGTGCTTACCTTTTTGAAATCGTTAATATCACCTTGTTTTCCTATCTCTTTTATCCATTAGTGCAGCGATTTATTCTAAGCCGATATCTGAGAAACTATTGGGACGCGAGAGGACGCATTGAATGTAAGTTTGACGCCTATCTCTTTATAGAAGGTTTTGATTGTGCGCAGTTGGGTATTGTTAGAAATATTAGTAGTGGTGGCCTTAGTATTGAAGTTCCAAAGCTTGATCATAAGGTTGAGATGGGAAAAGTTTCGTTTATTGACCCTTTTGGTGTTCCCTTCTCTTGTGATTTTAAATGTGCCAGTAAGAGAGATAGTGGTGGTTCTGTTACTCTTGGTCTTGAGTTTCAAAATATCACACCTAAGGAAAAGATCTATCTAAGGTCCTCCTTTAAAGAGTTCTTACCTGTCGAAAATTTAAACGTATAAAATTCTACACATTTTTCAATAGTATTCGTTTTACCAAGGGGTTAAGAATTGCCTCCTGGTGTCTTTATTTCACGTAAGTGACAAAAAGTTTTACAATTAACTTATCACTACAACCTGTAAACGGACTTTTACAGGTTTGGTTTCCGGTTTTTCTTGGCATGATTTTTGTATCAATAATTGTCAGAAAGAATCATCCCCCACGGAGGAAATATGAAAAAGTCTTTAATTCTGGCCCTATTTTTATCATTCACTGCACCTATGGCCTTCGCAGAACAGGGCACACTTCTTTTAAGAGGTGAGGTTTTAGAGGTTCTTTCTATTGATGTTGTTGCAGAAGCTGGTGCCACGACTCTTGATTTGTCTGCATCTCCGACAAACCTTAAGGTTGCTACTGTACAAGAGGGATCCAACTCGAAAACGGGATATAAGATTAATATGAGCTCTGCTGGTAACGGTTTTCTTAAAAACGGTACCTTAGATTCTTTGGCCTATGAAATTAACTACGGAGCCTTTGGTTTCATTACTCCTACAACAGCTGGGACCGATGTTAAAACTCAATTAGTAGGTGGTGTGTATGGTGTGTTTACCGACGTAAACATTAAATATACTGGAAAGCCTGCGGTAGAGATGACTGAGGGTATTTATGAAGATACATTAACCTTCACAATTTCAGCTAATTAGAGAGTCAAATTTTAAGATCTTAAGTTTATTATAGAAATACCCGACCAGTTAAGTATGACTAATCGGGTATTTTTGATTTTATTCCTATTTATCTTTCATTTTACGGCCAGTGCGCGTGGCACCGCCAGCCTTCAGCTCGCTGCTAGGGTATATTCAAGTCTAAGTGTTACAGGTGGAGTTGTTGGAGGAAGAAACTCTGAAGCTAGCGCCTCTAATGCGCGAATTAAAACAAATATGCCGATTGGAAGCTATATTGTCTATGAAGACCAGGGGTCTAGTCGAAATCAGTATAAAAAAGAAAAAGGCTATCGAAAATTGATAGTGGAAGTTAAGTAACCCTTAACTAAGGTTTCCAAAACATTTAAAATATTAAAGAAGCAAGAGCATGGATTTCTTGTAATCGCCTATGGACAGGTAGCCTTTATGAATAAATATCTTAAATATCTCACGCTCCTTTTTCTCTTAACGACCAATTCATTGGCCTTCGAGTTGAGTCCCATGACTTTAGAGTTGGTTCCAGATTCTGGCGAACGAAATGCTGTTTTTACGATTACGAATGATAGTAAAAAGCCAATAGCCGTTCAGATCCATTTAACGAAAAGAGTGATGAGTGAATTTGGAAAGGAAACGAATCCAGATGCAGGAGATAAGTTTTTAATTTTTCCCGATCAATTAATTGTTAAGTCAGGGGAGAAGAGAGCGATTAAAGTTTCCTATTTAGAAAAAGGAGAGATTAAAGAGGAGGAGGCATTTCGTTTTGTAGCTGAACAATTACCAATTGATTTAGATAAATTAAAAAAAGGTCAGTCCACTAATATAAAAATTTTACTGAAGTATCGAGCAGCATTTTATTTAAGCCCAGAGAAGGGTGAGGGAAGAGTTTCTTTAAACTCTTATGATTTGAATACGAAAACTCAGAAATTAAAGATGAAAGTTGAAAATAAGGGGAATAAGCACATTCTCTTAAGAAAACATGCGATTGCTTTTAAAATTGGTGAGATTAAATATATCCTAAAAAGTGAGGAGATGGCGGGCTTCTTTGGTGAGAATATTCTTGCTGGAAGCAGTAGGATCTTTAAGCTTAAAATCCCAAGGCGCTTGCTCACTCCCTTAAGTAAGACACGAAAGTTTAAGGTGAGTTTAGTAAAAATTTGAAAAACCTCTCAATCCTAATATTTTTCTTGAGTGTAGTGCTTTCAATGACAGCAACTGCGCAGGTCGATCTTTTTGAAAAGGTTTTTCAAAAAAAGACGGAAAAGGTTGTTTCTCTACCACTTTTTTTTGAGGGAAGTTTTCTTGGCGAGGTGCTGGCCAAAATCACCAACGGAGCGAGCTTAAAAAGTATAGAGAAGTCCTCACTCAAAAACTTAATCGAGAATAATCTCAGAGAGGAAATTGTTTCTAAGATATTGGTATCTGATAAGAATTATTTATCCAAAAAAGAATTAGGGTCATTGGGAATAACCACAGGCTTTGATTCTAAGAATCTTTATGTATTTATCGAAATTCCAAGTCATCTAAGAAGATTAAAAGGAGCAGATCTTTCGTTCAATCGCATACCTCGTTGGGCCAATGGAGCCAAGAAGTCTCAAGGGGTTTCTGGTTTCCTGAATTTATTTAATTACTATAATGACAGTGATCTCGTGGCCAATGATTCTTATACTAGTGATCAAAGTCTTAATTTAAATTTTGGAAATTTGTCCCTACTAGGTCAGACGAGTTGGCAAAGAGATAGTGAAAGTCGCTTTATACGACAAGACTTTAGACTAACATATGATTGGCAAGAACATCTTATTAGGGCCCAGCTTGGAGATTTAAATTACCAGGTATCAGATTATCAATCATTTCAATCAGGTGCTGGGCTTCTTGTAAGTACCAATTTTAATTTAAATCCTTATCGTCTATTTAACCCAATGAGTTTTAGAGAAATAACATTAAATGCACCGTCGAGGGTTAGGGTTTTTATCAATGAAGTTTTGGTGCAAACGCTAAGACTACCCTCTGGAAGGCATCGTTTAGATAACTTACCCCTTAACGAAGGCATCAACAATATTCGACTTGAAATTCAAGATAATCGTGGAAGACAGGAAGATGTTTCTTTTACGGGAACGACAAGCTTTTCATTAATTGGTCGTGGTCTGCATGACTTTACTTATGGGGGGGGAGTACCAGCAGAGGATGCTCTTGGTGACCGTAGATATGATACAAATTATAAGAAATACTTTTATGTCGCGAATCACCTTTATGGCCTTAATGATTCTGTGAATGTTGGCTATGGTTTAATGGGGAACTCCTTACAACGTTTACTTTCAGTAAAAGGATTGATGCAAAACTCTTGGGGACTTTCCACTCTTAATGTCTCTGGAGCTCAATTATTAAAACCATCTACTGGCAATGGCGGGGTGGGGAGTGCAGCACGCTTCACTCACTTGTTTAGAGATTATCAGAATAAAGAACGTCGTTTAAGGACTTTTGATCTAGCGTTGGAATACCTAGGGGTTGGCTTTGTGCCAATGGAGACACTTGTTGAAAGACAGGAAGCAAGTGTCAGACCAGAAATTGGTTATACTCAGTTTCTAAGTGATTATTTAAATGTGCGATTGAGAGTCTCGTATCGATTTAACTCAAAAAACACGAATGAAAACTTCTATAATGGGTCTCTTGCCAGCACTCTTTTATTTAAGCGCTTTTACCAGATTAGCGGTCAATACTCTTTTTCGGGATTCCGTTCAGGTGAAAAAGACCATCAACTCCTCTTTTCTTTTAATTGGTCTCTTCCATCTTCTGGTCAAGTTATAACGACTTCCTATAATACCAAAACTTATGAGTCTACTGGGCAGATGTCTTTTACTGGCCAGGGGAGACCTAGTCGTTGGCGAGGTCAAGGAAATATTCGTAAAAGCCCCCAGCGAAAGCAATATGAAGTTGAGCTTGGTCGTGAGTCCCAAAGGTATAATGCTAACTTTAGTTATTTAATGAGAGATGGTAATGATGGTGTAGATTCTCGTACTAAGACAGCGAATTTTAGTACTGCTTTGGCCTTTGCAGGCGGACAGTTCTCATTAAGTAGACCCATTAATGAAAGTTTTGCCTTGGTCGCAACATCTGGTGCGATACGTGATTACAGTTTGTATTTAAATAAAAATAGTGATCACTATGAAGCAGAGACTGGAATATTGGGCAGCGCTGTCTTGCCAAATTATCAAGCATACCGTTTTTATCCTATTCGTATTGATAGTCGAGCTCTGCCATTTGGGATGGAAGTTCCTCCTGAGGAAGTCGTTGTTGAAGCCCCTTATCGTGGTGGTGTACTTATTGATATTTTCTCAAAGCAAACTAAGGCCCTCGTCGGGAAAGTAAGCGTGAAGGGAATACCCATTCCTTTGAAAACGGGGCGGCTTGTTGGCGCTGATAAGTCTAGTTATAACTTTTTTACGAATCGAAAAGGACGCTTTCTCGTTGAATCTATTTTACCAGGGAAGTATCAGTTATCTATTGAAGGACGATTTCTGGGAGAGCTGAATATTCCTAAAGAGGGCGATTCAGTTACTAGATGGGAGCATAATTATGAATAAACTTTTTTCTTTCCCCATTGTTTTAATGTTTTTTGGATTCAATTCGTGGGCCCTTACTGACTGTGGTCTTAGTCTTGATATTAATAATATTTCCTTTCCTTCTGCGGGAACCTCTCAAACCTTTACTGCCAATGTAACCTTGACGAGAACAAACACTACCGGACAATGCAAAAAATTTAATATTGGTTTCTCAACAGGTACTTCGGGTAATTACATGCGACGGGCCTATAGTGGCAGTAAATATATTTCTTATAACCTTTATAAAGATAATATAACGAATGTCTCATTAAAGTCATTGGCAGATAACTCAAATAAAAATGAATTGATTAAAATTAACTTCAAAAAAAAGTCAGACATTTCTAAGAGCGTCACCTTCGAAGCTAGGTTGCCGGTACCAAATGATGGACGCTCTATATTAGCAAAGGGTAACTATATTGATACAATTCAAGCCACTGTAGAATCTAAGAATGGTCAGGCACAAAGTGTTGCTAAAAACTTTCAAGTTGCGCTTAACATTCAACCAGAGATTAATATTTCCTTAGCAAGTCCCTCTACTCCTTTTGATCCGACTTCTACTTCTTATACGCTTGAGTTCGTTCCTATTGTTGAAGGGGATTCTCGTCAAGTTGATCTTAAAGTTAGATCCAATGCTGGTTACACAGTATCTATAGAGTCGTTTAATGGTGGATATCTCAAACATAAGAATGATGGAAACTTTACCATTCCTTATCAGTTTACTGTTGAAAACGGGGCCGCGCGCTCTTTTGGCGGGGCAAATATTCCCATTACTCTTGGCAGTTCTTCTGGAGTTACACCGCTTGATGGAGTTAAGTTTGGTTTAAGCTTTATTATCGGCAGCCCTGCCGGAAAAATGGCCGGGGAATATGAAGATACAATAACTGTCGTGGCCACTAGCACTGATTAGTTTTGCTTATGACAACTTGCTTTGTATCTTATTTTATTTATTGAACATCTTTAGCTAATTTATCCCTAAGTTAAATAGGGAGGACATATGTCTAAAGATTTGAGTCGAAGAAATTTATTAAAAAAACTCGCGGTCGCTATTCCAGTGGGAATTGTGGGAAAGTCAGCGCTTGCTAAAACATGTGGCATAACGCCAGAGCAAACGGAAGGGCCTTTTTATCCCATTGCCGATCAGTTAGATAAGAATACTGATTTAACGAAGGTCACTGGCCGTTCGGCACAAGCACTAGGGGAAGTCTGTTTTATTGCTGGTGTCGTTCAAGATGAGTTTTGCCAACCAATTCCTGGGGCACTTGTCGAAATATGGCAGGCCTGTGTAACAGGTAAATACAATCATCCTGCAGACCCTAACCCCGCTAAAATTGATCCAAACTTTCAGTATTGGGGACGAACAGTTACAGACAAGAACGGTGAGTACCTTTTTAAAACAATCGTTCCTGGTGCATATCCAGCTACTTCGACTTGGGTAAGACCACCTCACATTCATTTTAAAGTACATTTACGTGGTTACGAGGAATTAACAACTCAGATGTATTGGAAAGGGAATCCATTGAATAAGAACGATCGAATCCTCCAGTCTATGAGCATGAGGGAGAGGGAACTCGTAGAAGTAGACTTTAGTGATAGGCGTGGATCACCGTATGGTCAGTTTAATTTAACTCTTAAAGCGCTCTAATAAATGGCCCTCTATTAAGGAGGGCTTTTTTTATTTTACTAGATTTTTCTTATTGAGTGTTTTTCTCTAAGTCATTGAAAATACACTTGTCAGTTGTTGTAATGATTATCCGAAGGCTAGGAATCTATATGATGCTGTGCGAAGGTTGGCCAGATAGAACAGCTCCATAGCATCATTTAAGTAAATGTTAGCAGAGGCTTGAGGCAACTATGAGAAATAATCTTATTCTTATCTTTATAATAATATCTTCAATGAGCAGTGCTTGGGCGGACGTCCATGCTCTAGATAAGAGTATTGAGAGCCTAGATAATTTAAAGACCCAGATTAATGAGTTGAGCTTTCAAAAAAGTGCCGGGCCTATCGCATATTATACAAATCTAAAAAATATTGGCGAAGAGTTAAAAAAGATAGCACCTGATTTTCATAAAGAAGTTCTTCGTGATCTTGAGGTCGAAAAGCCCCTCCATGGTGCTCAGTTAACTCTACTTCATAAAATTGTAGGTGTATTTGTAGAACTCGATTATAAGTTGATTAAAATATCAGAGGCCTCTATTAATCAAACACTAAGGGTACTTTCTCTTTTTGATCGTTATGAGAATTTCAATATAATTTATCTTCCTTTCTACAAAGAAAAAAAGTTTCGAAGGTTAGTAAATGCTGAAGATAGCTCTTATGAAGTTGAAAGAAAGGAATTAAAACGCCAACTTAGACTTTTGATTAATAAAAAAGAAATAGAAGCAACAAAGGGCCTCTTTCATAAATTTAAGGAAAAAGTTAGAAGAGGCGATATTAGAAGATCTGATCCACTTGTCTCTGTCACTCTTAATCATTCCTCTGGGAAGCTTATCAATCAAAAGAAGTTTTGGAGTAAGTGGCGTCGTAGGTTAGTGGGCCAAACTCTTGCCGACTTTGGATCAAGGGTTGGTTCTAATATTGTTCACCACCTAAGTGGGGCCTTTGGAAATAGTGCTGGATCAATTCGTTGGCGTAAGGGTTGGTTATGGAAGAATGAAAAAATTCGAAAAGAAATCCATGGGCAGCTAAAACCTCTTGATATCATCACTGAAAAAGTTAGCTACACACCGACAGACTTTTTTATCCCAGGTCATTTTGGTCATAATGCCATCTGGCTGGGGACGAAAGAACAGCTTGAGGCCTTAAACTTATGGAATGGCCCTACTATTAAACCCTATCAAAAAGATATCTTGGCCGGTCGATCAATTATTGAGACTGACCGTTCTGGCACTCATCTTAAGTCTCTTGAAGATTTTATGAATGTAGATGAGTTTGGTCTTTTAAGATTTCGTAAAGATACACTTGATGTCCAAAGCGAAAGAGAGAAGGTTTTAAAAATTTATGAAGTGGCCTTGGCTCAACTTGGAAAGAAATATGACTTTAACTTTGACGTTGAGACAACTGATAAGCTGGTATGCTCTGAACTCCTCTATCAATCATTTGGTTCCGTAAATTGGCCAACAGAGCCTTATGTTGGCCGTACAACTATTTCTCCTGACAATGTGGTCTCCCTTGCTCTTTTTGAGAACCCTCCCATCGATTTGATTTATTTTGCAAAGGGAACAAAATCAGGTCAAATCGTTTATAAAGACAATGATGATCTTGCGAGTGACATTGGTTTTGTTGAAAAAGATGGAGTCTATAAGAGGCCCTACAAAGTTTGTAAGAACGAGAGAGTCAATAAGCCTGGTGAGCGCGGCAGCGAGACCATCAATAAGAGAACTTGTGAGACAAAGCTTGAGGATTTGATTTATATCCCTCATCGCCCTCTGCCGGACCTAACTGTCAGCTTTTAAAAGTAATCAAAAATTTGTCTTAAGTTTTTAAGGGCCTAAAGTTGATGTGTTGGTCTGAAGAATTGGCAAAAATTCTTGGGATTTCCGTTCAAGATAAATGATTAATCGTCTGCCCCATTAGAGCCTATGGCCTCAACAGGACATGCTGCCAATGCCTCAAGGCACTCTTTTAGGTCCTGTTCAGTTTGGGGCTGGGCCTTAACAAAAGCGTGGCCATCATCATCGTTCATTTCAAAGAAGCGAGGTGCCTCACAAACACAAGCATCACAAGCAATGCACTGGTCATCAACATAGAATTGACCCCGTACATTTTGCTCCCACTTTGCTGTTTTATCTGCCATGAGGACTTAATCGATTGTTAAAGTTTAACGTATTGTTTTACAGCAACTTCGTCCCCAATTTCTTTTAGGACGGCCTGCTTGATTTTGTTTGATAAAACCATTTGTAGCCCATTCTTTTCTTTCTCGCGATCAAAAGGAGGAAGATCTTTGTTATAAGATTTCTCAATGGCCACAATAAGATTTTTTCCCGTTATGTCGAAATTATAAAAATTAGCTTCTTTATCTTTAAGACCGTTGAAAATATCTTTGTTTTGTTCTGCTCCAATATTGATTTGACCAAGAGAACCTTCAAAGCGGTTAAACTGCACATTCTCATCTAAAGCAAAACCATATTTCTTCTTAAGCTTTGTGACCTCTTTCATATTTCTACTTTTAAGAGCAGAAGCAACTTTTTCAGAAACCTCTTTCATTAAAGCTTTTAGCTCATCTTCTTTTGTTTGGCGGATGAGCTCTGTAGCGATCTCCTTTTTAAAGTCACTGTATTTAGCTTCCTTTCCTTCTACTCTTTTTTCTACATAAATTAGGTGGTAACCGAAATTAGTTTTTACTGGTGCTGAGACTGATCCTGGACGTAACTTAAAAGCTACTCTTTCAAACTCAGGTACCATTTTTCCACGTCCGAAAATACCTAAAGAACCGCCCTTTCCTTTTCCGGTAGGGTCCTCAGTATATTTGTTGGCCATTTTCTTAAAATTGCTTGAATTAACTTTCTTAGCAATTTCCTTGATTTTTTGCTCTGCTTTTTCAGTTTCACCACCTGGTGTTCTGATCAGAATATGTGATGCCTTCACTTTCTCTGGTACATCGAGGGCAGACTTTCTTTCTTTGAATAAGTTCTCAGTTCTGGCGTTGTTTGCTTCATTTTTAAGGTATTCATTTATTTCACTCTGAGAAACGGTAATAAACTTTCTCAGGCCTTCTTCATTAACCTCGGCAACATTAGCGTTGTAGCGCATGGCCTTGAATCTACCGATCTCATCAATGTAACGATCACTTACTGGGTATTTACTGAAAAGCGTTTGAGCGTTGTCGGTGTAAACTTGATTCGTAATATCTTTCTCAAAGTCTTGAGGGCTTAAGCCATTCGCCGCAAGAAGACTCTTGTATTTATTAATGTCGAATTGTCCGTTTGTTTGAAAGAAATCAAATCTCTTAATGGTTTCTTTTATTTGCGTCGGGGCTGCAGTAATGCCTGCTCTATTGCTGAACTCAAGTTGAAGTTTAGATTGGACTAAATTTCTGAGTGCAGTATCTTTAATACCGAACTTTTCTATATCTTGGCTGGTGAGATCTTTTCCACCAAAAATAGCATTCTTAAAGAAGTTTATTTGGCGGTTGTACTCCATTTGATATTCCCGCGCTGTAATAGGGAAGCTCCCTACCTTTGCGACAGCATTAGGAGAGCCTTTCATGGATTCGTATCCTGTGAACATAAAGGACACGACAATTAGGCCGATAAGAAAAGTGACGAAAAAGTTGGAAGTTGTTTTCTGAAAAGTACTGCTCATTTTAAATTACCCTTTTATTTCACAAAGCTGCCTTAAATGGCTTAAAATCGAATCATCATTATGAAACAGGGTCGCCTTTTCGACAAGTTGTGCTTTTGGTTGACTGCCTGGTTTATAAAGAACTTATTTTAAGGAAGAAAGGTTCTCATTGTGCGTCTAATCGAAGACAAAGACCGCCGTCAGCGGGCAATTTTAAATATCATCGTTTTGCTTGTTGCATTTGTTGGTGTCGCTAAGCGTAGTCAGACACTCGAAGAGACATCTACCTTCGAAAATATCCTTATAGATAGCTTTTCGCCCATTCAGACGTCTGTGACTAGCGTACGAACCCAAGTATCGAGCTTCTTTGACCATTATTTGGCGAATATTTCGGCATCACGGAAGAATGTTGACCTGCGCAAAAGAGTTGGCGACCTAGAAAATAGCATCAATGGTTTTGAAGAACTCGAAAAAGAAAATAAGCGCCTTAAGGATTTACTACAATTTGGGCAAGGCATTGGTTATAAAAAAATATTGGCGCAGGTTGTTGCGTGGGATGCGTCAAGTGACTTTCGAGTAATTAGAATTAATAAAGGTCTCTCTAACGGGGTGCGGCTACAGTCTCCTGTCGTAACTTCTCAAGGCCTAGTTGGTTACATCTATAGACTGACCGATCATTTTGCCGACATCCTCACAGTTCTCGATAACAACAATAGGGTTGATGGCCTTATTCAAAGGGTGCGCGCACACGGTATTGTTGAAGGCTTCAATAATGAGAAAAGTATCATGAAGTACGTCTCAAGGGCCGAGCCAATTATTTTAGGTGATGTTGTTATTACCTCTGGTCTTGGAAATATTTATCCCAAAGGCATACACGTGGGCACTGTCTCCAGAATTGAAAGAGAGAGCTATGGGATAACTCAAAATGTTGAGATAACTCCAGCGGTTGATTTTGGTCGTCTAGAAGAGGTTGTTATTTTGTCTGCTGAAGGCGATGAGCAGAAAAAGCGTGAGTGGGAAGCTTTGGACCAAATGGATGAGGCCCAAGAAAATCAATCTCGTAGTAATTCAGGGAGAGGTCGATGAAAGGTGATTGGTTAAAACTTATAAGACCTCTCGGTATTACTCTTCTTATTTTGATTGTCTTAGAGATCTTTTCTACGGCCTTGGTGCCGATGCTTGGTCTAACAAAGTATCGTATACCTTTTAATATCCTTATTATTCTCTACTTAGGTTTTAAGTTGGAGACTCCTTATACTTCGCTTTTAATCTTTGTCCTTCAATATACCCATTCCTTCTTCTCTATTGAAGGCTGGGAGATGGGTACGATTGCAGGAGTCATTATTTGCATCGTCATTAGTTATTTAAAAGATCTGTTACATTTATCTTCAAGTATCATTACGATTTTCATTACTCAGGTTTTCCAATTTTTATGGTTTGTCATAGTTTCAGTTCTTCTTTATCTAAAAGAGGACAATTTCTCTTATATTGTTGAAAAGTTTTGGCGCTTTTTACCGGAGAGTATTGCTATTAGTTTATTAGCTCCTTTCTTCTTTGGAATTTTAGACGTTATTTGGCGTACTGAAACAGACCGATCTCTCGGAGAAAGCGTTTAAGGACAAGATATGTTTGGTGAAGATGATCTGGTCCGACAACATAAAAGTCGGGCCGATACCATCGGTAACATTATTATTTTATGCTTCCTCCTTATCCTTGCGAGGTTATGGTATTTACAGATATACCAAGGCGACCTCTTTCATAAATTCTCTCTTGAGAACCGTCTAAGAAAAGAAGTTATTAAGGCCCCTCGTGGCATGATCTTTAGCCGAAATAGTGAACTTTTAATTCATAATATTCCAAGATTTGATGCCATTATTATTCCTCAATACTTAAAGAATAAGAAAGTCACATTAACGAAGCTTTCAAGTGTTTTGGGGATGTCCTTCGCCGATATTACGGGAGTTTTGAAGAAAAACCGTAGTCAGGCACGTTACCGTCCGGTGACGATTAAAAAGAATATATCTCTTAAAGAAGTTTCGATTATTGAAACGGAGAATTCTAAGATGCCGGGGGTAAGGGTTCAGACCTTTATTTCAAGAGAGTATCGTGATGCAAATGCTGGAGCCCATCTCTTAGGTTACATTTCTGAAATTAATCAACGCCAACTTCCTCGTTATCGAAGTCGTGATGCCTATGATTATAAACTTGGTGATTTTATTGGCCAAGCGGGTATTGAAGAGAAATTTGATTTACAACTTCGTGGTGAAGATGGGTATGAGTTTGTTGAAGTTGATGCCAACGGGAGGATGAGAAGAAACATCCGCTCTAATGTTCTCTTTACTGGTATTGAAAATAAGCAGGCCCGGCCGGGACATAATATTCGCCTAACTGTAGATAGAGATATGCAGATGGCCGCCTTTAACGCCCTTGGGGAAAAGGTTGGCTCCGCCGTCGCTGTAGATGTGAACACCGGCGAAATTTTGGCCATGGTCTCAAGACCTTCCTTTAACCCCACCAACTTTAGTAAAGGTTTAACAACAGAGTATTGGGCCTCACTTACTGAAGATGATCGCAACCCACTACGCGATCGCACAATACAGGAGCACTATGCACCTGGCTCAACATTCAAAACATTTACAGCGATAGCTGCCTTAGAAGAAAAAATTGTGACAGCAGAACAGGAATTAAAGTGTGGTGGCACTTATCGCCTAGGCCGTCGAATCTATCATGACTGGAAACGTGGTGGTCACGGCCTAACGAATGTTTATAAGGCCATCAGAAGATCTGTGGATGTTTATTTTTATCAAATTGCCACTCAACTAGATATTGATATTCTGGCCAAGTACGCCAAGATGTTTGGTTTTGGTGAAAAGACGGGAATTTCTTTGAGCCGGGAAACCTCTGGTCTTATCCCAACAAGAGAGTGGAAGAAGAAGCGAAGTGGTGAAGATTGGCAGTTGGGTGAAACTCTTTCTTGCGTTATTGGTCAGTCATTCGTTTTATCAACACCATTACAGTTGGCCATGTCCTATGCCACTATTGCGAATAACGGAACTCTTTATAAACCTTACTTAATAAAAGAAATCTTCTCTAATAGCGGAGAAATTATAGAAAAATACAGTCCAGAAGTTGTCGGCGTTGTCGATGTTAGTAAGAAAACTCTTAAAGCTGTTCAAAAAGGTCTCTACCAAGTCGCTAACAATCGTCGAGGGACTGCTTATTGGTATAGAGGCATTGGACTTGAGATGGCCGGTAAGACAGGAACAGCTCAAGTGAGATCAATGTCTAGTAAAGAGCTTTTTGCACGTTGTGAAGACATGCCCTATAAAGATCGACACCATGGAATATTTGTAGGTTATGCGCCTTTTGATAATCCAAAAGTTGCCGTTGCCGTCGTTGTTGAACACGGTTGTCATGGCTCAAGTGCAGCGGCTCCAGTTGTTAGGGACGTTATAACCACATATATGAAAAAATATATGCCCGATGTTCATAAGAAAAATTCAGAAAGACAGAGACGTGTCTATCGTCGTCAGCTTCAAGAAAAGAAAGAGAAGGAAGAGCAGAAAAAACTTCTTGAAGAGGCCGCAACACCGGAGAAGGAAGTGATTGATGAACCGTAGTGCAATTGTTGATTTCCTAAAAAGATACGATTTCACTTTCTTTGGGATCTCCTTAGCGATTTTTATCATGGGTGTATTTAACTTATACTCTGCTACCCATGCTTCAAACTCAGATATAATGGCCGGGCTTTTTAAAGTTCAGGCTGGTTGGTTCTTTCTGTCTCTCTTTGTTGGTGTTGCTGTTAGTTTTATCAATCCCAAAAGTTATTTTCGTTACTCCTACTTTTTCTATACTGTAGCCGTTGCCTTACTCGTTCTTGTTTTAGTCTTAGGGCACAAGGGCATGGGAGCACAGCGCTGGATTCTTTTGGGTCCGGTGAGACTTCAGCCCTCTGAAATTACAAAGATAGCCGTTATCCTCGTGCTGGCCCGTTGGTACGCACGAACGAGTCCAGAAAAAGAGTTAGGCTTTAAAGAACTTATCATACCCGCGATTCTCACAATGGTTCCAACAGTCTTGATTGTTGCTGAACCAGACTTGGGAACAGGGCTTTTGGTTCTACTTATATTTCTCGTGATAAGTTTTTATCGACGGCTCAAATGGAAAACGATTGGGATACTTGCTGTCTTGGCGTTGGTGAGTGGTGGGGTAATGTATAAATTTGGTCTGAAAGAGTACCAGCGGAAAAGAATCGTTACCTTTCTAAACCCCGGCTCTGATGCAAGAGGCTCCGGTTATAACGCTATTCAATCAAAAATCGCAATAGGTTCAGGAAAGTTTCTTGGTAAGGGATTTTTAAAGTCTTCCCAGGCTTCTTTGAATTATCTGCCAGAAAACCATACGGACTTTGTTTTCTCTATTTTTAATGAAGAGCATGGCTTTATCGGCTCGCTAATTTTGATTTCTCTCTATTTAATTTTGTTTTTTCGCTTTATCTGGCTGGCGCAATCTGTTCCAAGGATGTTTGACTCTATTGTGGCCGTGGGAATTATGTCGCTGTTCTTCTGGCATACCTTTATCAATATGGGCATGGTCATGGGAATAATGCCAATTGTTGGTCTTCCTCTGCCTTTAATGTCCTACGGGGGATCCAGTCTTGTGACCTTCGGGATTTGTACAGGTATTGCGACTTCTCTTTCCAATGCCAGAAACCTTTTTTAAAAAGACAGATCTATGGCCCCTCCTTTGCAATATTAAGAAGTAGGAAGACTGTTAAGTACCAAATATTAAGGGGTTAAGAATGACAAAAGTGTTTAAATTTTCAACATTTGTGACCAAATTATTACTATTTTCATTTATAGTAGCCTCCTTTGCTCTATCGTCAGCAAGGGCCGCGGATAAGAGCGAAAATGAAAAAATGGTTCTTCAAACAGTACGTCTTAGTCTTTGGTATCAGGGAATTAACTCCGGACATACCGTGGATAATTCACAAAACTCTGATTTAAACTCCACTGAAGAGCTTCAAATGGCCATTATGCGTCATGAGAGAGAGAGAAAATCTACGGCCTTTGACACTCTTAAATAGGCCAATGTCTGCTTGTATATTTGCGTGATGCAAGATAACTTAGTACATAGTCTTAATTACATACTAATGTCAGTATGTTTCAAGACCACAGGTTATGAATAAAATCTCACTAATCGGCAGCCTTCTCAAGAGAATCTACCGCAATTACAGCTCCGAGCTTTTAGACTCTCTTCAACAGAGGGGTTTTACCGACTTACGCCCAAGTTTCCTAGAGGTACTTCTTTACGTTTGTGAAAATGAAGGACCATCAATAAAGGAAGTTGGTCATGCTTGTGGCCTTAAAAAACAAACAATGACTTCGCACCTTAACGAATTAGAAAAGCGTGGTTACGTTGAGAGACGTTCAAATCAGCGAGATAAGCGAGAGCAAAATATTTTTCTTACTGAGTATGGTGAGAAATTTAAATTAAACCTTTTTGAATGTATCGATAGTATTGAAAAGAATTATACGGATGTTTTGGGAGAAGTTGAGCTCGATCGTGTTCAGCACCTCTTAAAAAACTTTCATATCAAAATAAACTCATCTAGAAATAATGAACTCCCTCTCTAAAAATTAAATTAGTTAAAAATTTAGTCTAAAGAAGAGACATGGCGGCTGCCACGTTTTCCAGGCCAAAACTCATATCCACCACTAATGTTATTAAGATTAAAGTAACCATGCTTAACAAGCATTTCACATGCTTGAATCGAGCGGATACCTCTTTCACTAATGACAAGGATTGGTATTGTTTTACTAATGATCTCTGAGACTCTTTGTTGGAGTTCTTCTAAAGGTATTTTAATGGAGTTCTTCAATCTATCACTTGGTGCAAAGTGCTCACTTGTAACATCGAGAAGTAGGAAGTCCATGTCGTTGTCATTAAAGATTTGAAACGCTCTTTGAGGAGGAAGGTCATTATAAGGTTTTCCCATCAAAATCATGGAGTCATCAATTTCATGACCATTCTTAATACGGATAAGATGGCTTCTTTGGAGGGTGATGGAGTAATCAAGCTTCTCGTCCATACGAGCAATATTTTTTTCAATATGACTTAAGCGACCATTTATTGATTCTAATAATTGAAAAATTTTAAGGTCCATGGGTAGCCTCTAAAATGTTGGATAAAAGTTACTAAAGTTTACTTCACCGGTTATGACAATGGTTAAGAAACAGGCCGTAAAAAAGGTGGCCCCTTCGTATACTCCATAACCAAGCTCGACATTTGTATTGTCTTGTTGGCCTTCGCTCTTAACCAAGGTATTAAGATCATCTGTTAGATTAAAGATTAATTTTAGACCTTTAATGAAGATTGGAAGAATAATAAGAGAGAGTAGTATTTTTAGGACAACTTGAATGGCATACCATTTAATTTGAGTGAGGGGAGTATTGAGGGCAGAGGCAATAATAAAACTCCAGCCAATAAAGAAACCAAAATAGGAAACGGCAACCGCTGAATTCTTTTGAATAAGAAGCCTATTAAAAGAAAGACGACTCATTAGGGGGAATGTCTTTGTTGCAAACCCTACTAGAACCAAAGCGAAAAGCCATAGAAACAAGAGTATGACGAGTGAAGAGCCAGATGTTTTTAAGATAATCTTCAGAATAAATGAGATGCCAATGGCATGAACAAAACCGATGAGTGCGAAAGGAAGACTTTTTCTTTTGACGACTTCATCATGATAATCAAAGTTATAAAGGACGATACTTTCAATAGTGTAAAGGCTGACTAGATAGACGATAAATCCTGAAAATGCCCTTATGAAAAAGTCCATGACGGCAAAAAGAAAGCCTTGATCAAGGTTAAAGTTAAACTCGGAAAAGACAATACCGATTCCAAGTAAACGAGCAAAGAAATGCAGTGACTCAGCACTATTTTTTGAAGGATAAAACTTCTGAAGAAGGTTTCCTTTATTTGAAGGATAAAGAACATTATGAGCAAAGCGATAGATGACAAGTGTTAAGCAAATAAAAATAGCAAAGACTATCCTGAGGATGAGTTTATCAAATAATTCATTCATCCTTTAACCTCAACCATTTTGTTCTTCCATGAAGGTATAGATATATATTCTTTAAGATGATCTAAGAAATTGATCTTTGACTCTTTTGTTCTATAAGGACTTGTCTCATAGAGACGGCCTGTAATGGAACCTTTTGTTCCAAATTCACCGTTAAGTCCATAAAAAGGCGTGTCGTTTTTCATATGTATTTTAACTTTTTCATAAAACTCATAATTGGGTCTATATTTATCCCAGAAAAATTGTACCGCAAAGTGACGATAAACTCTGTGGAAATGCCACTTTCTTTCACCTGAGTTATGGTATTTCCAACCTCCAAAGGCTGGATCACCTACATATATACTTCCTGGAGGAAGGGGAGTCGTCGACTCTGTATTGTTTCTCTCATAACGCCTGAACAAACTCATCCCAATATTATTTTGATTCTTTTTAAAAAATTTATTGTTGGTTCTAACGACAAGAAATTCTGGCTGCTTAAATCCATGAACAATTTTAAATTTCAAATAATAGGTCTTGATAAAGAAGCCGGCCTCGAAGGCATCAACTAAGACTAAGGACAGTGGTGCCCCTGAGAAAAGACCAGGGAAGACTTGTTCATTTTGTACAAATGTTGTCTTTTGGGCAGACGGAGAAAAAGATTTGGATAGGCCCAAAAAGAGAAGAAGCAGGAGAGTATATAAGGAAATCTTATTCATAGGATTCTATTATCTACGACCTCTTGCAAAAGATGAAGAAAAGAAAACTTTCCCCGACTTTTTTAGTCGACTATTGGCGAGTTAGTTTTGCCAGCTCAACCAACTGCTTAGGACTCATTGTTTCGGTATAACAGTGAAGTCTATTAATTTCATGGCTTTTTGAAAATTTTTGGAAAAGCTCTGTTGCTTGGTCAATTCCAAAGGTTTCGATTTTATCTGTTCCAAAAAACTTTCTAACAACCCTCATTGTGAAGGGGTTACTATTATCATCTTCTTCATAATACTTAGATAAACGACCCCTAGAAGAGCAGCGAATTATCTCCACGCCTTCTGCCTGAAGAAAGCTTTGAATATCTTCCATTTTTGATTTTTGAACCTCGTTAAATGATTCATAGATCTTGGCGGGGATTTCATTTCTTACTATTTCATTGGCATAACGATTTTTTGATCTTCTCATAATTTTCATAAGGAAGTGGTCATCATGCTCAATATATTTTTCAATATCTGCAGGAATCGTATATTCATTGGGACTTGTTTCGAAGTATTTGTAGAGCAGTTGCTCCAAGCAAACTGCACGATAATGAAAGTAAACCATGACAAACATATGGTAACGACTTAATAGAAAATCATCAAAAGTGACAACAGCTCTTTCAGTAATGCCTAGAAATGCTTGATTGTCTTCGAGACAAACTTCGAGATTATCGAGAAGCCAGTCAAGATCATATCCTCCATAACTAACTCCACAGAAATAGCTATCTCTTAGAAGGTAATCCATTCTGTCACAATCTAGTTCACTTGAAACAAGTTGATGGAGTAGTGGAAAATAATTGATTCCATTTAACGTAAAGTAAGCGGGGTCATTCGTCTTTCCACGGATCAGATCAGCTATATACTTTCGCCTTACTCCGTAGGTTTCTTCCATGGGTTTGAAACTCTCAGAGAATGAACTGTCTGCAATTGATTTAATTGTATAATCTTCGTGAGTTGCTCTTCTCTTTGAGTTTTTATCAGCATCGGTTAAGAACTCTTGTGGGATTTTTAATTCCGATAAAGAGGGCATAACGATCTCAGTTGTATGAGAAAGAGGGGCATGGCCAATGTCGTGAAGAAGGCATGCCATTTTAAATGTTTCTTTTAGGCGGGTGAGCTCGCTACTTTGCCTAGTGTTTCGAAAGAGTTTTTCAAAAGCTCTTTCGCCGACATTCATTACCCCGATAGAGTGAAGAAAACGAGTATGAGTAGCTCCTGGAAAAACGTATTCAGAGAATCCAAGCTGTTTAATATTGCGAAGTCTTTGGAAGAAAGGTGCCCTGATTATTGGGGCTTCTTCTGCTAAAATATGGATAGAGCCATGGACTGGGTCACGAACTTCCAAGAGAATTCCTTTTAAAGAGATTTGAATTCTAAACTAGGAGTTTTTCTCAAGTTTGTCACTATTTTCAATAAGCCACGCTACGATGTCAGAGGACTCAAACATGGGTTTATTGTCGATATAAAGGCAAGGAACGGTCCTTTTGCCGGTATCACTAACTAGGCGTTTGTAGCTCTCAGAGTCTCTCTGTATGTCTTTCATCTCAACCAATATGTTTAGATCATCTATTTTATCCATAACAAATACGCAAAATGGGCAGGCATCGAATTTAAATAGCTCTAGTTTTGGTGAAGACATATTGTACCTTATATAAAAAAGGGACCCAAATGGGACCCTTAGTAGTACATAGCAAATTTTAAGGTTAGTTCCTAGATCTTTTTGTCTTTGGCCTTGTCTTTGTCTAGGCCTCTGGCGTATAGCTCATCTTCATCTAGAATTTCAGGCTCTTCTTCTTCATCTGGCTTATCAAAGGCATCATTATATCCCCAGCCAAAACTGTATTCTCCTGCTTGAGTGTCTTCTTCTTCAGGATCAACTTCTTCACTTAATTTAGGTGTTGTTGGAGGATCTGATTTTACTCGATCTGTTCCCTCGCCGGCCGGGTTAAGACCCATGGCCTGCTCTGGTCCTTCAGACTCAACGGCTACAAGTTCTGGTTCTTCAACCTCTTCTTCCTCTTCCTCTTTTAAAAGGGTTTCATCAATAACCGGTTTGTTTCTTTCTTTATATAATCTGATGGCCTCTTCTCTCGCCAGTCTTTTCTTCTCTTCAACTTCTGCTTTGGTAGGCTTTTTATTCGCTACTTTTTTGGCTGCAGGCTTGGTTGTAACTTTCTTTGTGGCCTTTTTAGCGACCTTCTTCTTAGCTACTTTTTTTGCAGCTTTCTTAGTCGCCTTCTTGGCTACTTTTTTTGCAGCTTTCTTAGTCGCCTTCTTGGCTACTTTTTTTGCAGCTTTCTTAGTCGCCTTCTTGGCTACTTTTT
>Ga0129324_10000877_pt1 | contig 20740 bp, 27 predicted proteins | sample CPBDNA_7_FD_96879 | JGI IMG/M metagenome (GOLD analysis project Ga0129324, IMG submission 96879) | Freshwater to marine salinity gradient microbial communities from Chesapeake Bay, USA - CPBay_Spr_15_0.2_DNA | ecosystem: Environmental > Aquatic > Marine > Coastal | place: USA: Chesapeake Bay... | reverse complement strand
GGTCTTTGTTTATGTATCCAATTTTTATTAGGTAATTGTAATGCTCTTCTGTAATCGGTGGTCTGCTCCATTCTTCTAATTCATCGTACATTGCAATATAATCTGTGTAATATATTTCACTATCGTCATGGTCACATTCTTCTAAGTCTGCATCTGTGATACCTAACGACTTTCTGCATTCCTCACTACATGCGTTAATCCCTTCTATATGCACACCCCAAAATAATCCTCTGTCGCAATGGTGGCACGTAATTGGTGCGGGTTTGTATAATATATCTTTCATTCTGTAATCTCCTAATTAAATTAACATTTGGTATATTATTTGTGTTTCTTTCAGATTCAAACATAATACTGCAATTTCTTCATCGTTTGCAACTTCTCTTAATGTTACGTAACTCTCGCCTTCTTCGTGGTCTTCATCTAACTCATAACTATATAAATAATAATCGTCATTATGTTGTAACATTTCCCCACCTTTTAAATTTTTTACTATAGGGATTGTAATTCCTTTTACTGCTTTATTAAATTGTTTATTTGTCATGTTTAATTATCCTTTTGTTTATTACTATACGCCTCTATTTAAAAATAGTTCCGTATTATTTTATTTATTTTTCTCTTTCTTTCTTGTATTCTATTTGCACTTCTTTTTCTTTATCTGATATATACTTAATTATTTTAATTAGTATTTGGTCAGTAATTCCGTTTGTATTATCTGCCATCGCTCGTGTAATTAATGAGTTTTGTACATCTCTAAAGACTTTGTGTGATATCTTTAGTTTTATGTGCTTGTATTTAATTTCTGACATATCTATTTATTCTGTAATCCTTTATATATTGTGTAATTACTTTACTTTCTGTACTTCGTATCCGTATTCAGAACCTACGTAATTTATATGTTTTGAACTTGTCATAGACCACCACCCAAGAGGCTTAATTGTTCTAGTTTCGTGGTCAATCTCTGCTACCTTCGTTTCATAACTATATACGTGGTTGTCTGTTGCTCTTAGATTCTGTTTGTATTTGTCAAATGTTCGCATATTGTGTAATCTCCTTTATTTGTTGAATTTATTTGTTTCTGTTAAGTTCCAATTTACTTGGTTTTTAAACTCTCGCTTTTGTGAATCCTCTGCAACTTTTGTTAATGTTGCAATCAGTGCGGGTATATCTTCAAGTTTAAAAAATAAACTAGCCTCTGTTTTATGATCGGAAAAGTCTTTTTTTGCTACTCTTCCAATACTAACTATATTCTTATATTCATCCTCTAATTGTCCGACTTCCATTTCTTTCCATGTAGATAATCCAACACCATTCCAGCAACGTGCCTTCACTACCTTTCTATCAGTTCCAAAGCCCGACTCTATTTTTATTTTATTTATTCCATCCATTGTTTTTTTCTCCCTGTTATATCTTATATACTATCTTAATTAAATAAAGTTCCATTTTAATTAAATTAATCTCATTTCTGATTCATTTATATATTCTACAAAGTCATTTAAATTTTCATCTAGTGTAAAATCGTTGTCGAACTCCCAATTATATTCTTCATAGAAACCCGCATTTGTTACACCACCTGCGAGTAATTCTGTACCCTTTTTAATTATTGTAAAAATTGCTTCTTCTCCAAAACTACATTCATACTCACCGATATATTTTTCTTTTAAAGACATATTAAAACTCCTTTTGTTTTTTGTTATATATACTATACTAATAAGTATTAAGAAAGTTCCAAAAAACATTAAAAAATATTTAATATATATTGGGGGGTTTGTTGCAAAGGGTGTATTTCTAAGGTGTACAATATTTAAATATTATATAAATGTATGGAGACACGTAGTATATAATGCATAACTAAACACGTCTAAAACTCTCTAATTCATACGATATTGTACAAATGCGATACTATTACAGACTATGTGCGTGCGTGCGTGCATATATATAAATAAATAATCTGCGAACGTGCATAATTGCGACGTTGTGTAATCTGAGCGAAGCACCTACCTACGTGCGTGCACATAATATAATATATATATAAAAAATAAAAAAAAATTCATAAAGAGATCTCCTTTCTGTAATCTGATAAAATTCTGTAATATGATTAATTTGTGTAAGTGGGGCAGTTTATACACTTGCCCCGAGGTGTTGTGGTGTCCTAGTTTTTAGGCGAAGCTAATTTGATTAGGGTCACTAGTCTCAGGTGTTAGAACCTTACCATAATCTAGTAATCCATCAACAACTAAACTGTTATTATTAAAGTTAGCTGTTGTTAGCTTGTCAGCATGCCATAAGACATTCGTTCCAGCATTTAATAAACCCCAAGCTGAATAGTCTTTATCAGCTAAGTATTTATCATACATTTGTCCAAATTGCTGGGTAGGTAGTTTGCTAATATAATTTTCTCTAATGTTAGCAATATCCTGTGTTTCTATCGGTTTCTGTAATTTACCACATGCTTCAGCAAATGAACGAAGTCTACCACCTGATTGATTTCTGAGAACTTGCGTTGCTCTTGAAATCTCATTGTCCCAATTGACATTGTTCATTGTATGCCAAAACGTGTGTCCAAAACCAAAAGCCTTAGATAACATACCATTTTCACATACTAGCCTTTGAAAGTAAACATTGACACCAGCCTTAATACTAGAGTCGTAACTGTTTTGTATTTCAAATACTAACCCAAGTAAATCACCAACTTTAGGAACTTGAACTTCTAGCCCAGCATCTTTAGCTACATAGATTTCTCTAAATTGCTTACCATTAAAGAATACCTTATCAGGTTGGAAATCGATTCCTGAGTCAGACATTATATTTTGTCCTATTTCAGAAATCTGTTTGTTTTCAACAAGTAAGTAATTTTCTTTTACAATACCTACCTCTTTTTCAGACTCGCCTAATGTTACAGCAAAAGCACCTGATTGTTTACCGCTAGGTAAGAACGTAGGTTGCTTATGTATTTCCACAAAAGGGTCTAGCTTACCACCTAAGTTATTAATAACAGGTTGTTCTATTGTCTTAGAACTATCAGCTATTATTAGATCTGTAACATCATTTAAGTTAGGTACTATATTATCTATTACGTTATTCATTATATTGTCCTTGAATTATAAGGTGTTTTTAAAAGTGGGGCTAGTTCTGTTTCCAAGTCTAGCCCCAAACTCAGAATCTTATTCAGCTACTTTTTTTTCGTAGATGTCGTACTTTGTTGCCAAAGTGTTCCATATAACCATAAGAGAAGTAGCAAAATAAATTGCACTATCTTTTGATTCACGTTCTAAAATAGATTGAGCATATTTAAATGCTTCATCTAAATTGTCACGACTACCAAATAAAGTAGCTTCATCAAGATTAACTTTACGTTTATCTTTCAAAAACAACCTCCTTGTTTTTTAATTAGGTTGGACACCATGTCCATAAATTAATGCCCCTGTTTTCTCTGCTACTCAAGGCACTATCAAATTGTCAAAAAAACTTATACTATATATACTACTTAGTTCCTAAAAAGTTCCATTTATTTTAAAATAATTTAAATTAATTTTGCATGCTACGAACCTGAAAACGTGCGACGTTCTTTTAAAAAAAATCTGCGACGTTATGAATATGGATAGCTTTAGCTATACATTATTAGTTTTGTTTTTTTCAACCCAAGAAACCTAATCTCAAAATGGTTAAGGGGGGTAGCCCCTAGTAATAAAAGAGAAAGACACATACTAAAATATTTTTTTTAAAATTTTCTGAAGTTTACTATGGTGTTATCTAGGATCTATTGCGGGGCGGGTACTACATAAAAAAAAGCGGGTACTATATATACTACTTACTATATACTATATATACTATATACTATATATATATAATATATATTATATATAATATATATATAACAGATACTATATACTATATATACTATATACTATATATACTATAGTACTACTATAAATCCAACGGACTAAATAAAGGGGGGATAGATAATATTATTATATATAGTTGCAGTTTGTCAAGTTTTTATTAAATTTAAATATGGATAGAGAGATAACAATGTTAGAAAAAGCAATATACGGTGATTATGAAATAACAGACATCTATACTAACCTAGAGCGGTGTAGAGAAATATCAAAAGAATTAAAGATACTAGACATTATAGAGCCGTCTGGTAGAAACGTAGGATTAATTGCAGAGTTAATATATCGAATGAATAATATGCCAGAACTACAAATAATAGAAATGGATGAATATAACCTTAACCAACCCAACTAGCTTGGCGTTACAGCGTACAGTCAAAGGTGTTGTTCATTATGCTTACGAAAGCGAAGAAGAGTTCCGTACAGCACATCCTACAGAGCCTATTGTAAAGAATTGGAAAGAAGCTGAAGAAAACCAGTGGTGTCACTCTGATGACGGTAAGATAGTCCAAGTCCTTAAGAAAGGGTATATGAAAGGAAATAACACAACAGATGGTTATATCCGCACAATCATTGGTATGTTTAATGTAAAGAAGAAAACAAAGCTTCATGGAACAGTAAAAGATTCTATTTATAGATTTGTAAAAAAGAATAGTTATGACTCTAGAGTAAAAGGCGGCATGACTAGAGAGAAGAGAATGTTTTCTAAATACATTGCAATGGGCTTAGATCCTGAGAGTGCTTATATGAAAGCATATCCCAAGACAACAGACGCAGAAGCAGCTAAACGAAAATCAACATTACTACTTAAGAGCAAAACAGTGAGGAATCAAGTGGATAAAGAAATAGAAGAGTTAATGGCAGACGTAGGTATTACAAAAAGATACTTATTAGAAAGCACAAAGAGCGTTGTCGATAAAGTTGAAGTAAGAGATGGCGATAAACTAAGAGCACTAGAAACATTAATGAAGATATCGGGAATGCTTAATACAGATAAGAAGTCCGAGTCTATTGCACTGATACAAGAGTTTACTGGATTCAGTAAAGAGAAGTTACAAGCATTTGAGCAAGGGATGTTAACAGGTAAGAAAAAGGAATTAACAAGTGGTAATACAAGCAGTAGTAGTTAATGATAGGTATTGGAATACACAGACTAGCTCTGTTTGGAGCTATACAGTACCTAAATCAATCAAACTAGGTAACAATCGATATAACATAGCATTTACAACTAAAGAGTCTAAATAACGTAAATAATGGATAATTTTAATATTAATCCATCTCCATCTGAAATGAAAGACAGGGATGAAGTATTAGCCAAGTCCTATAAAAGTCTTATTTACTTTGGAAGAGCTTTTCTACCAAATGACTTTCTTAAAAAGTCTGCATCACCAGCATTTCACTTTGATGTAGCAGATAAACTAATATCCTCTAAACCCGGTAGTCGTAGCTGTATCATTATGCCTAGAGGTTTTGGTAAATCAATCTTATCGAAAGCAGCCATTATGCATAAGCTTGTGTTTGCTCAGGATGATGAGCAACACTTCATTGCATGGGTATCCGAAGAGCAAAGCCAGTCTATTGACCACTTAAAGTATTTACGCAATCATTTTGAAATGAATAAGCGTCTTCGTTACTACTTCGGTAATTTAGATGGAGGTGCAGCGGGAAAGCGTTGGACAGAAAAAGATATTGTTACACCTAAAGGGGACAGATTAATTGCAAAAGGTACTTCACAGAGACTTAGAGGTAGAGCAGAAGTAGATGTTCGTTATACTGGTATCATCTTAGATGACTTTGAATCAGAACTAAATACCAAAACACCAGAGCGTAGAGCAGATATTAAGAAATGGATCGTATCAACAGTATATCCTGCACTGGAGGAAACTCCGGGAAGAGAAGGTTGGATATGGTTAGCGGGAACGATAGTTCATTTTGATAGCTTTTTGCAAGCAGTAGTAGATGGAAACAAAAAAGCTCAAGACGAAGGTAGAGAATATCCTTGGGCGGTGACATTTAAGCGAGCAATAGAAGATGGTAAGTCTATTTGGAAAGAGCAATTCTCTCTTAAAAAACTAGCAGCAAAGAAAAGAGAGTTTATTGAAGCTGGTCTTGTTAATAAGTTTGCACAGGAATACATGAATGATGCGAGAGATGTTTCTAATGCAGCGTTTAAAATAGATCGAATACAATATTTCAGCGGTAAGGTAGAATGTAGAAACAAATTCAATTACCTCATAGACGGTGAAGATGCTATACCAGTAAACATTTACTTGGGGGTAGATTTAGCAGCAACAGCATCGGAAACATCTGACTTTCAAGTTATACTTGTAATGGCGATTGATTCCAATAAAAATAGATATGTCCTAGAGTACTTTAGAGAAAGAATACCTACCTTTGATGTTCCAAAAGAAATTATAAGGTTAGCAAATAAATATACTCCAGTAAGGAGAGTAACGATAGAAACAGTAGCGGCACAGGAAATGGTTAGAGATATGGTAACAAGAATGTCTGCTACTGAAAAAAGACTAATGCCCGGAATCTTTAAGGGTGTTAAGCCACCCGCTAGGATTAAAAAGCAAGATAGGCTTGAAACAAGCTTAGGTGTTATTGTCAATTCTAAGAAATTATACATAAGAAGGGAAATGACAGAATTGGTAGATGAGTTCTTTGAGCACCCAAAACCTAGAAATGACGATGTGATGGATGCGTTATACTATGCAGACTACTTTGCCAAAGCTCCTAAGAGTACAAGAACAAAACGAGAATCATTACTAAATGAAGAATCTAGTCCAGTAAGACGTATGAAGAAAAAAGCGTATAACTGGATGACTGGATCTAGGGCATAAAAAATATTATTTGTCTTTTGTTTATGTATGACTTATATTTAAATTCAAATCCACATGCCACGATATTCTAAAAGATCAAAAGAGAGATTAGCATCCTGTGATGAGCGTTTACAGAATGTATTTAATGAAGTAATCAAACATGTAGATTGTTCTGTTCTTGAGGGACATAGGAGCAAAGAAAGGCAAAATAAATTATATGATGAAGGTCGCACAAAAGTTAAGTATCCTAACGGTAGGCACAATATTAGTCCTTCTAAAGCCGTTGACGTTACCCCTTATCCTGTGGATTGGGAGGACAGGGAAAGGCAAACACTATTCGCTGGTTTTGTTATCGGCATTGCTCGTGGGATGGGTTACCGTCTGAGATGGGGCGGAGACTGGGATATGGATTTTAAGGTAATGGACAACCGTTTCGACGATTTTCCCCATTTTGAAATAAGAGATAAGTAATGCCAAATACAACAGATACAGTAAAAGCAATTTTAACTCCCGGTGAATTTGTGATTCGCAAAGAAGCTGTGGATATGATAGGAGTTCCCACATTGGAAAAATTAAACGATATGCCAGAGGCAGGTGGTCATTCTGAAATAGATAGACTGATTGCACAGGCTACACTAAAGAATATGACTGGCATGTATGGTGGCGGTATGGTCAATGCAAAGCAGTATGGTCATGGTGGTATGGTTAATCAATATCAAAATGGTGGGCAGGCTATGTCTAACTTAAAACCAGTTCCTGATAATAACCCCGGACTTGGTAAACTCCCTGAAGATGTTAGAAATAAAATGGGTTACATGCAGGAAGGTGGTTCTGTATTAGATATGGCATTAAGACGAGCAGAACCAATGCAATTAGCAAATCCTGAATATCAAAACTTAACCAATATGTCAAATTTACAAGATCCTTATTCATCTTTATTGTTTAAAATTGCAGACATAAAAGCGTTTACTGACCCAAAAACTGGAAGATATTTAAGCCCTGAAGAAGAAGGTTATGGTAAAAGTGTTGATACGAATAAAGGTATTTTAAGAAAAATAAAAGAAATGGATTATGCCTCTAAACAAGGTGTAAAGCCATTAAAAGGTGACAGTAAAGATGTTGAAAAATTAATGGATTTAGCTGATAAATTAGGTTTAATTGGTATGATGCATGGTGGTAAAGCTAAGAAGAAAAAAGAAATGTACGGCTATCAAGATGGTGGTGAAATATTGGGACTTAATATAACTCCTGAAAGTGTTTTTCAATCAGTTTATCAAACACCAACAGATGATGGTGATAGGTATTACTTAGGAGAAGCTCAAAGACCTTTACCTAATTTAAGTCGTCAGTTATCTATAAAAAGAGCTAGGAATAAAGCTATGAACGCTCCACAAGATTCTATTACATTTGATATGGCTCAACAAATATTAAACCCTGAAGAAGAAAAAAGTGGTTTTCTTAAAAAGCTTTTAGGTATGCAAGAAGGTGGTGCAGTTCAAGACTCTGCTATGATGCAGCAAGAGCAGCCTAGTCCTTTTGTACCCTTTGACCAAAGACCTAACCAAGCACCAGCAACTGGTAATTGGGGTCAGTCTGGTGATTACATGAACTCATTAAGGGGTGAGTTAGAAATGGAAAATGAAGAGTTGACTAGGGATAAGATGCAAAACTTTTTAGAAAGATTAAGATTGGATTCTTTATCGGAAAAGATAGAAAGAAGCCCTCAAGACTCTATGTATTATAGAAATACACCACAGCAAGACTATTTTATGGATAAATACAGAGAAGAAATGATAAATCCTAATTACTTTCCAGAAGGTAATTAATGGATCAAGACCCTCGAGCATTACAAAACGAAGAGTTATATCGTCAATGGCGTGACGCTCGTTCTGAGTGGGACACTGAAGCTAGAAAAGATATAGACTTTTATCTTGGTAATCACTTTACCAACGATGAGTCTGATGAGTTGTCACAACGCAATCAAGCTGATATACCGATGGATAGGGTATCGGCTGCAATAGAAAAATTTAAAGCAGTATTAACATCTAGACCCCCAGCATTTACCATAACCCCTAGAGAAGACTCTGATGTACAGGTAGCTTCTTTATGGAGAACTATCATGGGTTATGTTTGGCAAAAGTCAGATGGTGACTGGCAAATGAAACAAGCGATACAAGACTATGCTACTACTGGTATGGGTTATTTGTATGCTTATATTGATAGAGAATCAGATTTCGGTAGAGGTGATGTCAAGTTTACTTACCTTGACCCTTTTAGGGTATACGCATCTCCCAGCTCAAGAGATCGTTGGTTCGGTGATTCGGATGGTCTTATCCTTTCTACCATTCTTACCGGTGAACAAGTCGTCAACCTCTACCCTGAATTAAATGATACAGTAGACCCGAACACAGGTGAAGAGATACCGGGTATTATTCGTGAGATATCTGGGTTTACATACGACGATGAGGATTATCCATCTTCTCAAAATAGAAATTCAATGAGTGTGTTTACCCCAGCGGAAGTAAAGGATAAAGATTATTTTCAAGTAAAGAAGTATCAAATATTAGAACGCTTTTATAAAATAAAAGTTCCCTTTTACCGAATTATTGATATGCAGAATCAAGAAGAGGAAATACTCTCTCAGGAAGAATACGCTAAGATGATGAGTGAGAATGCAGAAGCGTTTGAGATAGGTGCTTATACAGCAATAGAAGTTTTACAGACAAGAATAAAAGTATGTGCTACATTGGGTGAAATTGTTTTATATGAACAAGTTTTAAATACAGATGAATATCCTATAGTCCCGCTACCAAATATCTGGACAGGTACTCCTTACCCCAAGAGCGATGTATCCAGAGCTAGACCAATGCAGAGATTGCTTAATAAATTATGGTCTTTAGCCCTTTCACATGCCCAAGCGTCAGCGGGACTTAAACTATTAGTACCATTAGGTAGTGTAGATGACATTGACCAATTAGAAAAAGACTGGGCTAACCCAAATGCGGTAATCGAAGTTGATTCATCACAAGGTGAACCACATTATCCATCTCCACAACCATTAGCTGGTGAATTTTATAGATTGATACAACAGTCAGAATTTTATATAGATTTTATTTTTGGATTACCAGAGATGATGCATGGCTTTGCAGATAAAGCTCCAGAGACACATAAAGCAACAGAAAGAATGATTGCTCTGGGGAGTGAAAGACCTAAATCTAAATTGAGAGATGTTGAATTTAGTATTAACAAACTTGGTAAAGTTCTTTATAATTTATCAAAGGGTCATTACACCTATAAAAAGATTTTTAGATTAGCACAACCTAACAACAACATTACTGAAGTTATGGCTAACTTCTATACAGATATTAGTGGTGCTGTCTTAGACTTAAAGAAAGATAGACATATTTTAGATCAACATGATATTAGAATTGAATCAGGTTCTACTATGCCTTCTAGTAAATATGCAGAACTTGCTGTGTATCTTGAGGCATTTCAAATGGGTATCGTGGATCGTTATGAGGTTCTTAAGAAGAATCCAGAGATATTTGACAAGGAAGGTATTATGCGTAGGACTGAAGAGAAACAATTAATGCAGCAGCAAATGCAAGCTATGTCAGAACAAATAAAGAATTTGCAAGGTGACTTGCAGACAGCCCAAAGAGAGTCTGTCAGTGATAGAAAAAGAGTTGAAGTCGAAAAGTTTAAATCTAGACTTAACGAAGTTAATTCTGAATCTAAAGCAGACAGAAGGGTACAACGTAGTAAACTAGAAAACGAGGTGAAGCTCGAGGTGGAGAAATTGTCAAACAATCTGAAAGATGTTCAGAGAGAAGTCAGTTCCACTCCAAAAGCCTAAGAGACATCTAAGGAGAGTATATGTCTACATTAGAACAACAGGAAGCAAGTATCGAAAGCGGAATACAAGGTGGTAATGAATCATTCGTGGAAGATATCGTCAATGAACAATCTATCTCACAAGAGGTAGATGCAAACCAACAGGAGTTTCAAGAACAAGCCCCTGCTGTAGATTATGAAGCAGAGTCAAAAAAGTTTCAGTCTATGTATGATCGGTCACAAGCTGAGAATGCTAAACTGCAACAAGGTGCTCAATTACTTCAGCTACTAGAGCAGCGACCTGATCTTGTAAGAACTCTTGAAGACGGTATAGCTAATCCACAAGGTCAAAACCAGAGCACTCAAGAAGTAGCTCCCGCAGTAGATGACTTTAATCCTTGGGATGCCTTTACAAATGACACTTCTGAATCAGGTAAATTTGTTGATCAAAAGATCACAAGTAAAGTTGATCAGTTAGTATCTGAAAGGTTAGCCCAGCAACAGCAACAGATGCAGGCTGAAATGCAACTGCAAAATACAGTTGGTGAGTTACGCAGAAATTATAAGATGTCAGATAATGACATTCAAGACTTTATGCAGTTCACTACTAAACCAAAAGAGCAAGTAGGTTTAAATAACCTAGTAAAGCTCTGGCAGATGCAAAACGGTAATTCTGTTGCTAATAACGATACAATGGAAGCGGTAAATGCAGCTAAACAAGCACCCAGAACTGCTGGTGTCTTACAAGGACAAGCTCCACAATCCCCTAAAACGGATACGGATAAAGTCTTTGAAAGTATCATGGGAACAGGTGCTGGAGCAGCTTTACCCTAATAATAACACATACTAAGAGGTATATAAATGGCAATATCATATAATACTGGATCTTTAAAGTCCAGCGATATTACTGCTCAAACTTCTGATGCAGGTGTAGGACAAAGACCAGACGCAAGGCGGATCTTTAATTTTGGCGACAGAGTTGCTGAATTAACTCCGGAAGAATCACCATTCTTCGTTTACTTGAATAAAGTCGCTAAAGCTCCTACCGACGACCCAGTGTTCCGTTACTTGGAAAACAGAAATAAAATCAGTTTTTCAGATCGTTCTTTTCTGATTAAAGGTGCAATAGGTACTGTTGCCGCAGGTTCTTCGTATTCATTTACTGTAGATACTGCTGGTGCAGCGGCTGTTGAATATTTAGTTAAAGGAATGGTTTTCTCTGTAGGTACAGTTGATACTACAGCGGGATACGGTCAAGCGTTAGTAAGAGTAGATGGTTCAATTTCACATGGTGCAAATGATTCATCTTTTACTGGTAAAGTAATTGATGTATCAGCTGTTACAGGAAGTAATAGCATTGCAGATGATGATGTAGCACAAATCATTGGTACTTCATTTGAAGAAGGTTCTGGTTCTCCAGATGTTTGGTCAAGTGAATTAGAAGATGGTTTTGGTTACACTCAGATCTTTAAAACAGCTGCTGAAATGACAAATACAGCATACGCTACACGTTATAGGGGTTACCCTGATGAGTGGAGTCGTATCTGGGCGTCAAAGCTTCGTGAGCATAAAGTTGACATTGAAAGAGCTATGCTCTTCGGTCAAAAAGCTCGTGTAGGCGGCATTCAGTACACTGAAGGTCTAGTAGGACACATTCTAAAGAATGCAAGCCCTGTTGTAGATGACAGTGCTTTTAGTTATTCTTCCGGGAGTGCTTATCATAGAAGTGTAGCACAGGCTGAGATGACTTACGACAGATTACTTAGTGATCTTGAAGTAATTTTTGATCCGGCTCGTGGTGGTGCTTCTGACAAGCTAGTTCTATGCTCATTACCAGTAATCACATTCTTTAACAAGTTAGGTGCAGATGCCTTCTTAAACCAGTCTATGCAATCCGGTTCTTCAACCGCTGTTAATACTGGTGCATCTCTTGCTCGTTATAACATGTCTGAAAGACAAGGTGCTTTTGGTCATAGTATAACAGTAATTGATACGATTCATGGAAGACTAAACCTAGTTAAAGAGCCTCTATTTAGAGGTCAAGCTTCTGGTTTCATGCTAATGGCTGATATGAGTCAACTAGCTTACAGACCTTTAATTGGTAATAGTATTAATCGTGATACACAAGTAATGACTAACGTACAGTCTGCTGATGAAGATCTTAGAAAAGATATGATCTTAACTGAAGCAGGTCTAGAAGTTACTCTAGCTGAGTCTCACGCATTATACAACCTAGAAGGAGTATAAGATGAGAAGTGATGCTTTAAATAATAATAGTGGTGCTAGTGGAGCACAGGCTAAATTTGGTATTATCAATTCAGCTAAAACCTTAACTGCCTCTGATTCTGGAATGGTATATGGAGTACAGCAAGATTCTGCTTACGAAATAACCTTACCATTGGCGGCAGATGCAGGTTCTGGTTGGAATGCTAAATTCGTCTTGAGTCAAGTAGCAGCTAATGCTGTTACAATAGCTAATAACACAGCTGAAGATACTATTGTAGGAATGACAGTTGGTGCAGATGGTGGAGCTGGTAGCTCTGCTGAGTCTGCTGTTGATGAAATAGTATTTATCAGTGGTGCTCAGTTAGGAGATCAAGTTGAGATTCTTTGTGACGGTGCTGTATTCTATGCGAAGGCAACAGCTCACGATGTAGCTCACATCACCATATCTTAATCCGAATACATAAGGATAACAGTTTATAGTACTGTGGGGAAGTTCAATAAAAGTTCTTCCCCAAAACTATAAAAGGAAAAATTATGAAAAAGAAATGTATACACTGTAACCATCCTAATAACGAAGGGTGGTTTTATTGTAAAAAGTGTGGTAAGAAAGCTTCAAAAAGTATATTTACTACTAATATGTATATGATGTCTACTATGGGCAAAAGAACAGATGTAGAAATGTCTGTACAGAGTATTGATCAAAATACAAAAGAAATGAGACAGAGACTTTATGGCGACTAAAAAGAAAGCTACTAAGAAAAAAATAGTAAAAGTTTTAAAGAGTAAAGATCCAGTAATGGAAGCTTTGCGAAAGCCAGTTAAGATATAATGGCAACATTTGAAGCACAAGTAGAATCACTAGCTTCTATCGCTATAGATGGAAGTAGTACTCCTACTCAAGCACAGCTTACTCAATTCTTAACTGATGGTGCTAAAGAAATAATAAATACATTACCAAAGAGTTTATTAGAAGATTGTGCAGATATTGCTACATTAGATAACTCTACAACTACACTAACAAATATTAATCAAAAAGGTGTGGTTCTAGCCGCTTTAAGAGCTGAGGGTAATGGTGCTAATGATATTGAGCAGCCTTGTAGGTATGTGCCTAATTATAAAAGAGGTAAGATACAAGACTCTAGCGATATGGATTTTGCGACAAAAACAGATCCAGCGTATTTGGTATATGATAATACATTAGAGGTTTATCCAACCCCTACTGCATCAGAAAACGCTAAGGTACTTCATGTTATTTTTCCAACAGTAGCATTTGGGGACAGTGCTATATCTAACTTCCCTATTGAGGCGGAGTATTTGGTAGTTTTATATGCTACAATAAAAAGTTTAGAAGCATTATATAGTGGAGAAGAGGATATAGAGTTGTATATTCCGATTATAAATCAGTTAAAAGAAGATTATAAAGCTGGGTTATCCCAGTTAGTGAGGTAGTATGTCACATCCAATACATGAACTTACAGTAAAGCAAATCATCAGTAGGATAAGGCAAGTATTTCCAGATGCACCTGAGACATATATTATGTCTTTAATTAATGACGCAGTAAATGAGATTGGTCAATATTCTCAAAAAGCAGTATCTGCTAAAATAGATGTAGAATCAGGTAAAATGTTTTACGCTATCGGAGATGGGTCTACTGATTCTGCTGGGGAAGATATGGGTGTAAATAAAATTTATAGAGTAGATATTTTAGATAACGATGGTGATTATATAAGAATACCTAGAGTATTAGACGGTGAACCTTTACAATTTGACATTGCATCTGAAAGTGCAATAAACGTACCAGAATAATGGCACTAGCACAAGAAGTAACAAAAATAGTATGCAGACCTGATGAGGGTGGGAGTTTGCAAAGTAATTATTTTTTTATTAATGGTATTGAAGTAGATACTACTACAGATGTTGGGTATAAAATAGTTGAATATTATGTTTGGCTTGATGTTTCTAGTGGTGGGTCAGATCCATCTTTATCTGGTAAAACAGGCATAGAAGTAGATATATCTACAGATGATAATGCCGCTACAGTTGCAACAGCAGTAAAAAATGCATTAGATGCTTTATCTAATTTTTCAGCATCTATTTCTAGTAATGAAGTTACGGTGACAAATACAAATAGGGGTAGTGTTACAGATGCTTCTGACTTTAATACTAACAACGCAATATCTACAACTACGCAAGGTACTGGTCAACTAGCTGGTAATATAAAATATCCTGAAGCTAGTGTTAATTATTTTATTCGTGGTGACCACATGGGTCTTATTAGTAATTATGATTCAGAGAGTGAAACTAGGACAGCTAGAAAATCTTATACTGCGATAGATCACAATGTAGTGAATGGATTATTAATTCATTACTATGGGAATCCTAAAAAAGTTACAGCGGTTACAGATAAACCAGATGTAGATAATTTATTTCATTCTGCTATTGTAGATTATGTAAAAAAATGCTTATATATGGATAGAGCTGGAACATCAAATGACGGAAACATAGCACAGGTTGCAATGGGTTTAATGGCTCAACATGAAAGAAGTTTTAATAATGCCGTAAAGAAATATGGTACAAGAAAAAGAAGTAAAACAGGTGGAACTAGAGCGGTAGTCCCAGTAGATTTTAAATAACCAATATGCCCATGAGAGTTGCCAAGCTCGGTAAGGCATAAGACAGGAGAAACAAGATGGCAAGCATAAATAAATATACAGTCAACGAGTCCAGTAATGTAGCACTAGGTCAAGCAGGTGCTAAATTCATTTCAGATACAGCAGTTCATTCAGGTACATTTGTAGCAATTACAATGTTAGAGGATACTGTATTCAATGCACTAACACCTACAGACACTACCAATGGTTATGGTGTGGGTAGTTATAATGGTAATACAATGGCATCTGAAACAATACCACAAGGTGTTACGATTTACGGTAGGTGGAACTCTATTGACCTTACATCTGGTCTTGTAATAGCTTACATAGGGTAAGTCTATGCTCGGCTTAGGCAACCTACTAACAAAAAGTGGGGTAATAAAAAAATTCCCTAACAACTTTTCCTTCAATTTCGATGGTTCTAATGATTTTTTAGATTGTGGAGATTCACTTGGTAATTCATTAGGCACTACTACTGCACTCACTTTATCTATTTGGGTAAAAAATGATAACTCAAGTCAAGATACAGGTGTTTTTAAAATAGGCGGAACAGGTAGTACAGCAGGTAATTTTACTTTATCTTATTCTGGTGGTAAGTATTATCTCAATTTAGATACAAATGACTCTAATCCTGTTACTGCTTATGCAGGTTTTGCAAATACAGATACTTCTTCATGGCATCATATAGTAGCTGTTTATAATGGTACAAATGCCATTGTTATTTATTTTGATGGTTTTGCACAAAGTCTTATAGCAGGTGGAACACCACCCTCAAGTATTGATTTCACAGGAAATAATGCTTTAGTAGGTAAGTATTATAGTGGAGAATGGGATGGACTCATCGATGAAGTAGCGATTTGGAATACTGCTTTAAGTGCCGATGATGTCGCAAAGATTGCCTCTAAGCCAGTAGATTTCTCCAAAGCATCAACTTACGCTACAGATAGAACTTCCAACCTTAAATTATGGCTCAGAGCAGGGGATAAGGTACTACCAGAAAGTGATGCCTCAATCGCCAGAAGTGACTTCTATACTGATTTTGATGGTACGAATGATTCAGTAATAGTGGAACAAACATTTACTACAGATAATTTTGCTATAAGTTTCTGGATTAATCCAGATAATGTAACAGGTGATAAGTATTTATTTGACCAAAATGCAGGTCTTTGCAGGTCAGTAATTATTGGGTATCAAGATGGGCATATTAATTTTATTAATGACGATAATGATGCAGGAAGCTATCATCCAACAGGAACTGCATCTGATACTCAAATTCCTGTAAGTATTGGAGAATGGCAACATTATGTAATGATGACAGATGGTACAAAAGTCTATGGATATAGAAATGGGGTTGAAATAATTAATGTTACAGGTAAGTGGGGAGCGTCTGGAGCAGAAAAATTATGGATAGGTCAATATGAGGGTGGTTCTACAACGCATTACGAAGGTAAAATGTCTAATGTAGGTATTTACCAAACAGTCCTCGATGCTCAAACCATTTCACAGATGGCAAAGAGCAGATTCACCCCCATGAGAGACAATCGCTTTTCTGTAGTGGATTTTGATGGTAGTGATGATTATATAGATTGTGGTGATGGTACTTCACTTGATACCACATCCCAACTTACTTTATCGTCTTGGGTTAATTTTAATTCTACAGGAACTAATGTTATCTTAGCAAGAGATGATAATACTAACAGTAATTATATATTATATGGATGGAGTGATGGTAAGATATATGCACAAATAAGAATAAGTGGGGTTGGTAAGACAGTTGATGGTGGCTCTTATAGTTCTAATGTTTGGTATCATGTAGTAGCTACTTTTGATGGCTCTTCTTTAAAAATATATGTTGATGGAGATTTAAAAGATACCTTATCAGCATCTGGTTCTATAGATAATGATGATGTTTCTCTTGAAATTGGTAGAAAAGGAAATAATGCTTTTCATTTTGATGGTTCAATGTCATCCGTAGCAGTTTACTCCACAGCCAAATCAGCAGAAGAAATTTACGCTATCTATCAGCAAGGAATTACTTATGATGAATCTTCACTTAGTGGACTTGTTGGTTATTGGAGAATGGGCGATGACACAAGTAAGGCATATCCTACCATAGCAGATTCAAGTTCTAACTCAAACGATGGTACAATCACAAATGGTGCATCAGATGACATAGTACAGCAAATGGTTGCAGGTTATGACATGGGGGCATTTGAGAGTAGTTCAGAAGAGTTGAGTGGTGAGTTAATTAGTAATAGCACTTTTGATGACAGTACAGATTGGACAGCAGTAGGAGATTTTACTATAAGTAATGGTGTAGCATCTATTACAAATGCAAGTCAATATAGTCAATTAACTGCTTATGGTTCTAATTTTTTATACTCTGGCAAAACTTATAAACTACAATTAGATGTTACTACTTTATCTAAAACTGCTTTTGCATATAGGGTAAGTGGTGGAGCAGTTACTTATATTACTTCATCTAAATTAGTAGATAATACATTTACAACTTATTTTACAATGACACAAAATGGATATCTTTGGTTTCAAACCACAGGAAGTTATACAGGCTTAAATGTTGTTATAGATAATGTCTCAGTCAAAGAAGTCCTACAATCAGAAGTATCAGACACTTACCCTGCCATCATAGATGTAAATGAGCCTGTTCTTGGAGCAGAGTTAGTTGATGCTAACACATCTTCTGGATGGTCAGCTTATGGTAGTAATACAGTTGCTAATGTAACTAATGGTGTAAAAATTACTCATGTTGATAATGCAGGTGGGGCACAGGGTGATTTCACAGATGCAAAGTTATTAAATGCAACTACGACTTCTGGTAAAATATATAAAGTAAAATTTAATGCTTATTATTTTGGTGGTACTGCACCTAATGTAAAAATATGGACAGGTTCAGAAACTGCAGGAATACAAGCATTAAATACAACAGAGACTGAACATATTATTTATTATGTGGCTACAGGAAGTACAGCATCTTTATTTTTTGATTCTGTAAATGGCTCACAAGAAATATATATTTTAAATCTTTCAACCAAAGAAGTACAAGGCAATGTCGGCACAATGACAAATCAAGACTCAAGTGATTTAGTCTATTCCTCAGTTCTGCCAGACCAATCCTTTCTCACAGGAGTAAACTCTGCGTATAACTTTATAGACTTGGATGGGGTTGATGAGTATATATTATCAAATACTTTTAATGACACATTAAGAAATAAATCAGCATTTACTCATTCTTCTTGGATAAAATTTGATGATACTACATTACATGGCATTTTTGGTAAAAAAGGAAGTGATGACCATAATACATTTTTATATATAGGAAGCACTACTGTTGTAGCAGGTGTTTACAATGGTAGTGATAGTTCAACAAGAGGTAGGGCAACTGCAACACATTCTTTTAGTACAGGTACTTGGGTTTTCGTTACAGTAGTTTATGATGGAACTCAATCATCAAATAATGATAGGATTAAAATATATTTAAATGGCGATGTTCAAACAGCAACATACACTAATACTATATCTTCTACAACTTCAAATAATTCAACATACGCAAATGCAAATTTGGAAATTGGCAGATTTGAAGAATGGAATGGTGGTGCTTTTAATGGTCAAATTTCATTAGTAGCATTTTGGAGTAAAGCACTTTCAGCAACAGAAGTAAGTGCAATCTACAATCTTGGTAGGCATGGCAATCTTTTAGATAGCTACTCAGATAATTTAGTTGGTAATTGGGCAATGAGTGCCTTAGATGCCTCAACAGGATTATCTGATTCAATAAGTACCATATATGATAGGTCTGGGAACTCAAATCATGGCTCTCCACAAAATGCTGATGCAGGAGACTTAAAATCACCACCAAACGCAGAACCACAGGGTTATAGCAAAAATGAAACAAATAGAAGTAATAATACACCTTAAAGGAAAATAATTATGAGTGAAATAACAAACAGATGGTCAGATGACTATAGTGGTCGTTGGAAATCAAGAGCATACTTAGTTGTGCCTGTAGCTGATATTAATTCAGCAGATGCTCCTACAGACTCAAATACAAAAGCACAGATAAAAACATGGATGGATAGCTATGGTTATGAATATACCTCGGATATGAGCAAATCAGAGCTATTAGGAGCTATTCCTGTATCGAATGCGTTAATAGGTAATGCAATACAAAGTGGTAAAGACACATTACGCAAGAATAACGGAGATGATGGAGATAGTTCTAAAGCACTCTTAAAGTTTGCCTGTGATAATGATCCAGATAATGATCCTGCTGTATTTAGTTCTTACGACAAACTAAGCCATTCCCAAGTAATGTCAGTATTGGGTGGTTCAGAGTGGACATCTAGTATTGAATAAAAGTAAATTTAACTTATGAATGAAGATTTAAAAGATTACATAACTATAATAGCATTTTTAGTAATAGTGCTTGGTGGGTTGGTTTTGTTTGGGAGTTGCGATGGTGGATGGTCAGTGGCTGGTTATGAGGTATGAGTGATGAGAAAACGTACAGGAGTTATGGAGTCACTAAACTTGACGATAATATGCGGATTAGTCTTAACATTAAGTGGCTTGGGCAAATTATTGTGGGAGTTAGTATTGTTGTCATGGGGTACTTACGGATTGAAAACAGAATTGGAGAACTTGAACGAAGAATGGAACTTGCTAATTCCAGAATTGAAGACCTTGTCAGCAAACATATAGCAGAAGAAGAAGTAAAAATAACACAAATGCAAGAACAATTAGAATGGTATCAAACAGAATTAAACTTAAATCCCTTATCTTGGGGAAAGAAAAAAAGAAGAAAAAAGTAGAGTTAACAGAGGATGACTTTAATCATAACTATTTTATTAATCGAGAATTGCGGAGAGTTCGATAATGCCATTACCGTTTCATTGTATTGAATGCGACAGACCTGTAAGAGAAGCATTTAACGCAACTTGTGATGAGTGTAAAAAAGGTGAAGAAGTCTTTAGAGAAGAGGAAGAATGACAATGAATTTTTTAGAAGTGTACGCAGAAGGGGGTATGATCGCTGTCGTAGGGGCTTTGCTAGTGTATATGGTATTCTCTATGAACAAAAGAGGGTCTGTGCAGGAAGAAAATTTAAACGACCTAAAGACAGAGAATAGAGGTCAAAGTGAAACACTTGAAAACATGGAAAGTATGGTTATTAAGCTTATTAACCGCTGGAATAAAAGTGACGACAAACTTGACAGGAAATTTGATTCTCTTACGAAGGAAATTAATGATTTGGACAATCAAGTATCGGAAATAAAAGGTATTATAAGTAGAT
>Ga0129324_10000876_pt1 | contig 20775 bp, 18 predicted proteins | sample CPBDNA_7_FD_96879 | JGI IMG/M metagenome (GOLD analysis project Ga0129324, IMG submission 96879) | Freshwater to marine salinity gradient microbial communities from Chesapeake Bay, USA - CPBay_Spr_15_0.2_DNA | ecosystem: Environmental > Aquatic > Marine > Coastal | place: USA: Chesapeake Bay... | reverse complement strand
CTCATTCCGAATGCATTCGTCTCCTGGGTTTTGTTTAGTATCTTTCTTGGAACAGGCATCTGATGCCGGCCCCGGGTGAGTTGGTTTTTGAGTCCCCCAAAAGAGGGAAGCCACCCATTCACTTTCTCGATCTAGACGTTCCCCAACGTAAGGAAGCCTTGATCGCCATGGGTATGCCGGGCTTCCGTGCCGACCAGATCTCGCGTCATGTTTTTGAACATTTGGAAACAGATATTGCTCAGTGGAGTGACATTCCTGAGTCGGCTAAGCCTGAAATTCGCAGTGGGCTATTCCCTCAAATTCTTGACCCCGTGCGATCTATTGAGTGTGACAAAGGGGAGACCGTTAAAACTCTGTGGAGGTTACACGACGGTTCCTTAGTAGAAAGTGTTCTTATGCGTTACCCGTCGAGGGTGACAATTTGTATCTCTTCACAGGCTGGTTGCGGGATGAACTGCCCCTTTTGTGCAACGGGGCAGGCAGGGTTAACTCGAAATCTGTCAGCGGCGGAAATCTTTGGTCAAGTTCTGGCAGGGGCCCAATCGTTGGCTCGTAACGAGATTGCCGGTGGACCAGGTCGTGTCTCGAATATTGTGTTTATGGGTATGGGTGAACCTCTGGCTAACTACACAGCAGTAATGGGTGCGGTGCATCGAATAGTTGATCCGAGTCCAGCCGGTCTTGGTTTAAGCGCGCGAGGAGTGACCGTGTCAACTGTTGGATTGGTCCCCAAAATGCGGCAGTTAGCGACAGAAGGTTTGCCCCTTACTTTAGCCGTTTCACTTCACGCGCCGGACAATGAATTACGGGATACGTTGGTTCCAATTAATACCCGCTGGTCGGTCGAAGAGGTGCTTGATGCCGCTTGGGAATATGCAGACATAACGAAACGACGTGTCAGCATCGAATACGCCCTGATTAAGGACATTAATGATCAACCTGAGCGGGCAAAGTTGTTGGCAAAGCGGCTTCACGGCAAGTTGGTACACGTGAATCTCATTCCACTTAACCCGACCCCGGGGTCTAAATGGACCGCCTCCCGTCCCGAGGATGAACGGGCATTCGTCCGCATTCTCAAAGCTGGGGGTATACAAGTGACCGTGCGAGACACGCGGGGCAGTGAAATTGATGGAGCATGCGGTCAACTTGCCGCATTGGATTAGAAAGCGAAGGCTCATAATGACATCGGATTCCCCGATTGCGAATTCGTTACAAATAAATCGGAAAGCACTGATTCGTGAACTTATTTTTACTTTTTTTCGTACGGCCGCTCTCGTCCTCCTCATTGCATTGATTTTAAGTCGGACACCTGAAGAACAAAACTTTCAATCGGTCGGTGTAATTATCGGAATGATTGTTTTGGCCTCCATTTACATATTGTTTTTTATAAGGTCGATCCGCGCTGTTCAGAAGTCCAAATTTCCTAATATTCGAGCGGGCGAAGCCATGTTGTCGTCCGGGATCCTCTTGTTAGCTATTTTTGCCAGTATTTACTCTGAAATGTCATTGCAAGACTCAGCAGCATTTACTGAGACTCTTACACCCTTTAGCTCAATGTATTTTTCGCTCACTATTCTGGCCACGGTCGGTTTTGGTGACATCGCACCGGTCACTGTTCCAGCTCGGTCGGTAGCAATGGCTCAGATGGTTCTCGACTTAGTATTTATCGGCGTGCTAGTGCGAGTATTTACCAGTGTGGCTAAACGTTCCTTAGCGAGCAGGTCTGCCTCTCAGGAAAGCGCAGGCTAGAGGTCCAACCCGAATTGGTCAATAATGGTTTGTGTCGAAGAACCCAGGCCTGGGGGTGGTAATTGGTACTCAACGGGAGTTCGACTGAAGGTAACGGGGTTGGCGACAATGCCATCCTTGACCGGTTCAAGACCAAGTTGTTCCGCCAATTCAAAGGCTTGAGGGATTGAGTTGATCGGACCACACGGAATCCCATGCGCATTTAGGATCGCGTACCAGTGGTCGGCTGTATTCGTTGCCAGTACATCATTTAGTTGGATTCGAAGAATGTCTCGGTGCGCAATCCGGTCTGGATTTGTCGTGAACCGAGGATCATTGGCCAACTCGGGCAGTTGGAGTGCGGAACACAAATGTGTGAATTGGGTGTCATTTCCCACTGCAATCACGATTGACCGATCCGAGCAATCGAAGACTTCGTATGGAGCAATGCTCGGATGGGCATTGCCTAACAGTCCTGGTGTCACCCCACCAAGAACAAATGCACTGCTTTGATTCACCATAGAAGAAAGCAAAACGGAGAGTAGATTGACCTCCAAATGTTGCCCAAGTCCAGTTTCATTTCGTTCAATCAGTGCGGCCATGATTGCATTGCTTGCGTGTAGGCCGGTGAGGACATCAACAAGTGCCACGCCTACTTTTGTGGGTTCATGAATTCCAGTGACACTCATGAGGCCACCCATTGCTTGAATCAAAAGGTCGTATCCGGGTAGGTCTTTACCTTCTTTGCTCCCGAATCCGCTAATTGAACAGTAGATGACTTTAGAATTGCTTGCGCTCACGCTCCCATAATCCAAAGCAAATTTATCAAGTGCGCCCACCCGAAAATTCTGAATCACTACATCGACCTGCGAGGTTAACTTGTGTGCACGTCGCAAATCTGTGGTGTTTTTGAAATCCAGTGCAATGGAATGCTTATTTCGATTTACTGATTCGAAGTACGTGGCTTTGCCTTCACTTGTGTAGGGGGGACCCCATTCTCTGGTGTCGTCGCCATGTTGGGGATTCTCAATTTTAATCACGGTTGCGCCATAATCTGCCAGCAACATGGTTGCATACGGACCTGCGAGAACTCGTGAGAAGTCGGCGACAACTATTCCATCAAGTGGACCAGGCATGTTTTATTTAAAAGCTGCTAGACCGGTGAGCGCATGTCCAATCACAAGGGTGTGCATCTCGTTTGTGCCTTCGTAGGTGAAGACGGATTCTAAATTATTCATGTGACGAATAATGGGGTATTCCAAGGTTATTCCATTGCCTCCAAGAATGCTCCTGCATTCACGTGCAATCTTGAGTGCCTCACGTGCATTGTTAAGTTTCCCTAATGAAATTTGTTCGGGGGTGACTCCAACGGTGTCCTTGAGGTGACTGAGGTGCAGGGCTAGCAACATTCCTTTCCCCAGTTCCAAGGTCATGTCCGCCAATTTTTTCTGGGTGAGTTGATAGCCGGCTATGGGCCGATCAAATTGAACTCGATTAATGGAGTAGTCAATTGCAGTTTCAAGGCAGTCGCGAGCGGCGCCCAATGCCCCGAATGCAATTCCAAACCGGGCCTCATTGAGACAACTCAGTGGTCCGCGAAGACCTTTTACTTCAGGAAGCATTGAATCTGCGGGTAGGCGGACATCGGTGAAAACCAGTTCACTTGTTACTGAGGCGCGTAGGGACATCTTTTTGTGAATTGTATTTGCCACGAAACCGGGGGAATTTGTGGGAACAATGAAACCACGAATGCCGTCGGAGGTTTGTGCCCACACAACGGCTACATCGGCGACACTTCCATTTGTGATCCACATCTTTGAACCATTGAGGATCCAGTCCTGACCCTCACGCTTGGCGTTGGTCAGCATGCCCGCAGGGTTTGAACCAAAATCTGCTTCGGTCAGGCCAAAACATCCGATAATTTCACCCGTTGCCATTCCTGGAAGCCATGCCTGCTTTTGCTCGGGGGTGCCAAATTCGTAAATAGCAAACATAGCGAGTGATCCCTGGACGCTGACCATTGAGCGGATCCCGGAGTCCCCAGCCTCAAGTTCTAAAGCTGCAAGGCCATAAGCGGTGGCAGTCGTACCTGCGCACCCATAGCCGTGAAGGTGCATGCCGAGAACTCCAAGGGAACCAAAGTCACGAATGAGTTCCCGTGCGGGAACCTCGCCTTTTTCAAACCAATCAGCAACGTGGGGCTTAATATTCGAATCGACATACTCTTTGACAACTGCTGCCATCGCGCGATCTTCACTGCTGGAGTGATGGTTAAGGGCGAATAGTTCGAGTGGACCGGTAGGCATTGCAACAGACTATCACCAATGTATCCAAAATCATGGATTGTATCCAATATAAGTGTAGGTCGACGGATAGGCTTCCGAAGTGTTGGAATCGAATGCGCTCAAAGTTGGGCAGTGGACAATGCTTCTTCTCGCAATCTTAGGGTTCATTGCTTTTTATTTCTCAGGAGCTGCGGCTTTATCCGTTGATGCTCTTTACTCGCTCATCAACTTTGCAAGTGCAATCGTGGCCCGAAAGGTCATGATCGCTTCCCGTTCGGCGCCGGATCATGCACATCCGTATGGCAAGGGCGCACTAGAGAATTCGTACGTTCTAATCCGTTCAGCAATCATCGTGGGAGTTATTGGTCTCGCCTTTGTGGGCGCCGTCGTTTCGATTATTGAATACCTCATTTACGGTGATACAACTGAAATCAATCTTGGAATAGCTGGTACATACGGCGTCATAGCGGCGGTCATCCTGTTGCTTCTGTCATTCAATTATTCTCGGGCGCAGCGCAGAACGCCTTCCGGCGTACTTACGGCAGAAAGCAAAGCGACGCGTCTGGATGCAATCATGAGCGCGGCTACAGGCATTACATTCATTGCCGTCTCGATGATTCCAAGCGGAACCCCGATTTCGAATAATTCATTTGATATTAGGGAAATCGCGGACTCCCTTCTGGTTATCGTCTTAGTTTTACTATTGATTTCAGAACCATGGCGAACAATCAAGTCCGAATTTGGTCGAATTACGGGTTCGCGTGAAGACCCAGCCCTTGAAGCGCAGATCAGATCGCTACTGTCCGACCATGGGGACGTAGTTACTGATATCTATGCGGTAGATCGAGGATCGATCATCGAGATAGACGTTCGCTTGTCTTATGTGGGAGCCAAATCTGTGTCAGAACTAGATGAGATGAGAGCAAGCGTCGTTGCCGTGCTTGCCCCAGCATTGGGAAAGACACGAATTCATGTGGTGTTCACCGAGCGGGAAATTGAAAATTTCAATTAATGGCCAAGCATGCGGCTCATATAGGCCGCACTTCGCGAATTCTTCCCCGTCTTTTGCTCATGTGAATCGGCGCGTTGCATTACTTGCAGTCCAAGATTGGCGCCGATCCAGCGCAGTGGTTCGGGCTCCCATTTTCTCGATACGTGATTAACCCAGGGGAGCGTTGTGAGTTCGGATTGGGTTTTTGTGATCAAGTGGGCCAAGGTTTTGCCACCCAAGTGCGCGGTTCCCACGCCGTCACCCACGTAGCCACTACTTGAACCGAGCCCTGTTGTTGGGTCAAAGTTGCAACTTGCCCACCAGTCACGTGCGATACCCAGTGGACCACCCCACGCATTGGTGAACTCAATACCCGCAAGAACTGGGAACATTTCAAGCAATGTTGCACGAAGTTCTTGGTGCACATTCGAATTGGTGTCCTGGTGGGGTGAAATCTTGGAATTGAAATGATACGGCGCACCGCGCCCACCAAAGGCGATCCTGTTGTCTGCGGTTCGTTGTCCGTAAATAATGAGATTACGGTAGTCCGAAAAAGTCTCGCGCTCTCCAAGACCAATATTTTCCCAGATACTTGAGGAGAGTGTCTGAGTTGCCACCATGAGTGAATATACGGGTGCGATCGAACGTTTCTCACCTTGCAATGTCTTCGTGTAGCCCTCTGTTGCTCGAATTATGTTTGGAGCATGAACTGTTGCGCCTGAGGTCAACACCGAGCCCGAGTCAATGCGCAAAGCGTGAGTACCCTCAAAAATTGAGACTCCGCGTGAGTGCACGTAGGTGCTGAGCTGGCGTACTAACTTGTAGGGATCTATTGCTGCGCAATGGGGAGTGAAGGTTCCTCCCACGACATCAGTTGCGCTGATTCGCTCCCGAGTTTCATTGGCGCTCAGGTATGTCAAATCATCTGGAAAGCCCCAGTCAGCGAACTCCTTGACGTCTGCCAGCGCCCGGTCGTTTTGAAGAGCACTGCGGGCGGCGACAACGGTGCCACCGTGGGCCCAGTCGACATCCCAATTGTGTGAATGTGCGACCTGACCGATGTCCGCGACATTTTTCACCATTGCCTGGTGCATACGACGAGCAGCTTCGCGAGAACTTGCACGCGCAAGTGAGGTGAAGTGAGCGGGAAACAGTGCAGATACCCAGCCGCCATTGCGTCCACTTGCACCAAAACCAACAAATTCGGACTCAATTATTGCAATCCTCAACGTTGGGTCCATTTTGTTCGCGTAGTAGGCGGTCCAAAGGCCGGTGAAGCCGCCGCCAACAATCGCGAGATCAACATCGATATCACTCCCAAGGCTTCCATTGAAAACGGGAGGATCCTGGGATCGCTGGGAGTACCAAAGGCTCGTGTTCATTGACTTAATGTTTCCAGGCGGCTACGTAATCGGGAATAGGGGTTCCTTGCGGTACGAACTGGTCAGGGATGGGTACACCGAGTTGCTCATAGATCGGAATCTGCCCGGCCCAAATTGTCTTCCCTTCGCGACTATCCAAGTCCCCTTCGAAGTCATCTGGTGGGCCCTCACTGATTTTGATAGAGAATTCAGTAAGGGGGAGTGACAGGGTCATCGTTGCCTTGAGTTCCTTAGGCGAGGGTTGTCGTGCATGATCCCAACGACCAGGCATCAAGTGCTCGGTTATCACCTGCAATGCATCAAATTCGGCCTGGCCAGTTAACCGGGTTGAAGTCCCCAACACCATCGCGCATCGGTAATTCATGCTCGACTCAAACAGGCTGCGCGCCAGAACCAGCCCATCTAATACGGTCACCGTTATGCAGGCGGGTGAACCTGACTCCAATAGCTTGAACATTCGTGAAGCTGTGGAACCGTGAATGAGTACGGTGTCACGGTCACGGGCGTAAGCCACTGGAATAACAATGGGTTGCCCGTGATCCACGACGCCGACGTGTGCAACTCGACCGGCGTCTAGGACCGCGTGCAATGTTTGTATATCTGTCCTAGCTTTTTCAGGTAAGCGTTTTACCGTCGTCCTTGCATTGGTATGGGCTTTGGCCACGTGAAATCCCTACAAAACTTCGAGTGCCTGGGTCAACACATTTCTCAGGATGCCCTCAATTTCATCGAATTCTTTCTGACCGATCGTAAGTGGGGGTGCAAGCTGGATGACGGGGTCACCGCGGTCATCAGCCCGACAGTACAAGCCATTGTCAAAGAGGGCCTTGGACAGGAACCCCCGTAAGAGCCGCTCACACTCAGCGTCATTAAATGTTTCGCGGGTATTTTTGTCTTTGACCAATTCAATTCCGTAGAAGTAACCAGCACCTCGAACATCACCGACGATAGGAATATCGCTCAATTTTTCGAGAGTGCGGCGAAAGTTCCCTTCGTTCTCAAGAACATTCTGGTTGAGACCTTCTCGCTCGAAAATGTCAAGGTTTTCCATAGCAACAGCCGCAGAAACAGGATGACCGCCCCAAGTGTATCCGTGCAGGAATGAAGTTGTTCCGTTCTTGAACGGCTCAAAGAGTCGATCGCTGGCGATCATTGCACCCAGCGGGGAGTAACCAGAAGTCATTCCCTTCGCACAGGTAATGATGTCGGGAGTAACACCAAATCGGTTCATTGCAAAGTAGTCACCGATGCGACCGAAGGCAGTAATGGTTTCATCGGCGACCATGAGTACGTCGTATTCATCGCAGATCTCGCGCACACGCTCCAGGTATCCGGGCGGAGGGGGGAAACACCCACCGGAGTTTTGAACAGGCTCTACAAATACTGCGGCGACGCTATCCGCACCTTCAAACTCAATAGCCTCGGCAATACGATTGGCTGCCCAAAGACCAAATGCTTTTTCATCTCCACGGTATTCCTCGGGTGCGCGGTAAAAGTTTGTATTCGGAACTTTCACTCCACCGGGAACTAGCGGCTCGAAAGGGATTTTCGCATCGGGAATACCCGTAATGCTAAGGGCCCCTTGGGGAGTTCCGTGATAGGCAACTGCGCGACTAATCACTTTCGTTTTTGTGGGTTTCCCGGTTAATTTGAAGTATTGTTTGGCCAGTTTCCAAGCGCTTTCTACTGCTTCGCCTCCGCCCGAGGTGAAAAACACTCGATTCAGATCTCCCGGTGCCAAGTGAGCCAGTCTCTCGGCAAGCAAAATGGCATTTGGGTGTGCGTAGGACCAAATAGGAAAAAAGGCTAGCTCCTCAGCCTGCTTTGCGGCTGCTTGGGCAAGTTCCCTTCGTCCGTGACCAGCTTGAACGACGAATAGTCCTGACAGTCCATCAAAATATTTATTTCCTTGATCATCCCAAATATATGCACCTTGACCTTTGGTAATCACAGGAACATGGCCACCTTCGTAATACGTCGAGTGACGGGTGAAGTGCATCCAAAGGTGTTCGCGGGCTTTGTCCGCGAGTCGATCTGATCCTGATTCGGTAACGTATTGCGGCGTGGTTGTCATTTGGTTCCCCAACTGTAGGTTTGTTTGCGAAGGCCGAGATAAACGAAAGTTTCTGTTGAAACAACGCCCGAGATGTTTCTGATTTGCGAATTTGTGACTCGCAGGAGGTGGTCATCGTCCTCTGCAACGCACTCAGCCAAAAGGTCATACTTTCCGGTTACTAGCACTAGATATGAAATCTCGGGTAGTTGCTCGATTTGCTTGGATACCGCCTCCACATCACCATGAACTTTGATTGCGATCATTGCCGTACGAAGATAACCAACTTGGGCAGGGTCTGTAATTGCCACAATTTGCATGACACCTTGGTCATGTAATTTTTGGACCCGCTGTCGGACCGCGGCCTCGGATAAACCGACAGCCTTACCAATCGTGGCATACGGTCGGCGGCCATCCTGTTGAAGTTGCTCAATGATCGCGCGAGATGCGTCATCAAGTGGTGCAGATTTACGGACCATGCACTTACTTTGGTCCTATTTTCACAAAAAATCAAGTCTTTCCGCGTTAATTGACCGGTTATACAACTAAAACCGTACATTTATATCCAAGAATCGAGTGAAATCAATTATTTTAGGGTACCGTGTTGCACATCTCTAGTGGGAGGAAAACATGACACAGGTACTAAGAAACTTCGTGGGTGGACAGTTTGTTGACACTCAAAAAGGTGCAGTCAGCGAACTGATTAACCCTTCGACGGGTGAGATTTTTGCTACAGCTCCAATATCCGATCCCGCAGACATCGATCAGGCGTTCACGGTCGCTGCCACTGCGTTCGAATCGTGGAAGAACTCTACTCCGTCTGAACGCCAACAGGCTCTGTTAACAATTGCAGATACCTTCGAGGCACATGCTGATGAACTAGTGGCGATTGAGAGTGAAAATACGGGGAAACCGGTTCCGGTCACCATGACCGAAGAAATCCCACCCATGATTGACCAAATCAGATTCTTTGCAGGCGCGGCCCGCATACTTGAGGGCAAGTCCGCTGGTGAATACATGGCAGGTTATACCTCGATGGTTCGTCGCGAACCCATTGGCGTTATTGGTCAAGTGACACCTTGGAATTACCCCATGATGATGGCTGCTTGGAAATTTTTTCCTGCGATCGCGGCGGGAAATACAGTAGTTTTAAAGCCCAGTGACACCACGCCAGCCTCAACATTGAAAATGGCGGAGCTTATCTCTCAGTCGGGGGCTCTCCCAGATGGTGTGTTCAATGTGGTGTGTGGTGACCGCAATACCGGAAAGGAACTGGTCGAGCACAAAACTCCTCAAATGGTTTCCATCACAGGGTCGGTTCGGGCAGGAATACAGGTGGCGGCTTCGGCGGCAATGGACGTCAAACGAGTCCACCTAGAACTTGGGGGCAAAGCGCCCGTTGTAGTTTTTGATGACGCGGATATTGACGCTGCTGCGGAGTGGTTAGCTGTTGCAGGTTTCTTCAACGCGGGCCAGGACTGCACGGCAGCAACTCGAATGCTGGTAGCCCCACGGATTTACGACGATTTCGTAGCAGCCATGGCTGAGCAGGCAGCGGCGCTATCAACAACATTTGAGGACGGTCCCACGGGTGAGGGCCTCATTCCGCCGGTAAATAATGCTGGTCACATGGATCGGATACTCGGCTTCATTGAGCGTGCTCCCAGGCACACCAAAGTTGTAGCAGGTGGTTCTCGACAGGGAAATCGTGGTTTCTTTATTCCGCCGACAGTGATCGAAGGATTTCAACAAGACGACGAGATGATTCAAAATGAGATTTTCGGTCCGGTAGTCACTATCCAGAAATTTACCGATGAAGCTCAGGCGCTGGCATTTGCAAATGGCGTGAGTTACGGTCTTGCATCATCTGTTTGGACAAAAGACTTTGGTCGAGCAATGCGCATGGCCAAGGGACTCGATTTTGGTTGCGTGTGGATTAATACCCACATCCCACTTGTTGCCGAAATGCCTCACGGCGGTTTCAAGCATTCAGGGTACGGCAAAGATTTGTCAATGTATGGATTCGAGGATTACACCCGCATCAAGCATGTTATGGCTAATTTGGAAAGTTAACAATCTGAGTTTCTATTGGAATTACACATATGAATGGCACATAAGTGTGGGGCAGGAGCAAATAATGCCCCTGCCCCACACTTATGTTTCTAACTGTTAGTTGCCACCCTCATTGAGGGTTACTTCGATCGGAGCATATGCATCTCCGGTGGTATTGAAACCTTCAGCGGTGAGCGCTGCATTTGCAGCTTCCGCGTATTGGTTCGTGTATGCCTCAGCTGGTGGCTCGGCGGTGATAATTGTTGCCCCTTCGAGGTTCTTTGTGTTCAGGGAAACACTGACCGTCTGTGCCCACAGTTCATCCTCGATGACTCCGATACCCATGGGTGATGGCCAGATCAACTTGTTGACCTCGTTCATCATCCAGAGTTGGTGGCTTGCGCCAAGTTTGGAACCGTTTGCCGTGATGATGTCAGCACACTCTTGTGCGTTATCGCGGCAGTGGATCCAGCCCTTGAGTGATGCAGTAACGAAACGCTGCGTGGTGTCTTGGTACGCGGCATCTGCGAGGCGCTCTTCTGATGCCCAGATTGCATCCTGGTACATCGCGGTGCCTTCGTCATTCCAGTTGATCACATTGAAGTCGCCAGGCTGGTACAGCTCGCCGGTATCAGGATTAACTGACTCCAAAACCTGTGCGTATTCGTTGTAGGTCATGGCCTGAGCTGCGTCAATCTCACGATTGAGAAGTGCTTGCATGTCGAATTGCTGTTGCACCAATTCAACGTCATTGGCTGGATCAAGACCGGCCTTTGTCATGCCTGCAAACAGTTCATATTCGTTTCCAAATCCCCAGTTGCCAACCTTCTTACCTGCAAGGTCTGCTGCTGTGGTGATGTTGGAATCCGCCCATGAAACTTGGAGTGTTCCGGATGTGCGGTAAACCTGAGCTACGTCAACAATTCCTGCGCCTTGCTCGCGTGAAGCTAGAGCTTTGGGGACCCATGAAATGGCGAAGTCTGCGCCACCCTGAGCGAGGACAGTCTGGGGAACGATGTCAACGCCGCCCTCAAGAATGGTTACATCAAGGCACTGCTCTTCATAGAAGCCCAAGTCCTTGGCGGCATAGTAGCCACCGAACTGAGCCTGAACGAACCACTGAAGTTGAAGCGAAACAGGAGTAAGTTCTGTGCACTCTGTAGAGGCCTCCTCGGTGGCGGCCTCTTCTGTGGTTGCTGCATCTGTTGTTTCACTTGTTGTTTCGTCGTCACTGCTACACGCAGTGAGAAACAGAAGACCCGAAGCAGCTACAGCTGCGACGCGAATCCAACTTTTTCCTCTATTCATTATTTCTCCCTTTTTTTGATTTACCGGTGTGTCATTTAAGATTTGGCATGTAGTTGTGAACTGCGAGGCGTTACGAGGCGCTCTATAGCAATGATGGCTAGGTAAAAAATTAGACCGGTGATAATTGCCGCTAGGACATACGCCCAAGCACGACCGTAGGCCGTGTTTGCGGCGGCGCTAGCTATTCGACTACCAAGTCCCTCCTGGGGGCCTCCGAAATACTCGGCCACCAATGCAGCGATAACGGCCAATGGCGCCGCAATTTTGAGGCCAGTGAAGAAGAACGGAATGGCGTTTGGAATTCTAAGGATTCGAAGTGTGGTTCGCGGAGCCGCGTTTAATGACCGCATTAGTTCAAGTTGAACTGGATTTACTTGAATGAGGCCACGCATCACGTTGACGAAAATGGGAAACAAAACAATGATCGCGGTGACGAGCACCCGCGGGGTGCGACTGGTGATGTTGAACATGTTGTTCAAGATTGGAGTTAAGGCGATGATCGGTACCGTTGCCAACCCGGCGGCGAGTGGTGTCACTATTTTGTCGACAGTGACAAACCTCTGCGCAAGCAGAGCCATAAAAAGCCCGGCAAGTGTTCCAAATAACAGTCCTAAGAAGGCGGTTGTGCCGGTGTAAAAAGCTGCACCCCACATTAGCGCTGCACCATTGGAGAATTCGGAGGCGATCAAACTTGGAGCGGGAAGAAGGAAAGGCTTAAGGTCTTGAATGACAACGAGGAGTTGCCAGGCTCCGAGAAATAGTGCCGCAACTAGTATCGGAGGCCACAGATAATTCAGTTTCGAATTCATCAGACTTCACCCCGGAATGAAGAAGCGGATGTTCGTGACGTGTCGTGCAGGCGAAGCGCTTCGCGGACTGATGTTACGCAATGGAAGAAGTGATCAGATTCCCGCGTCGTTTCTGTCCGCTCCCCGAGATCAACGTTTATTTCCGCGGTGATTCGACCTGGTCGAGGGGACATCACGACCACTCGATCAGAGAGGTAGACCGCTTCTGGGATGGAGTGAGTCACAAAAACAATTGTTTTGCCCGTATCGAGCCGTATTCGCAGGAGCTCATTCTGCATACGTTCACGGGTCATTTCGTCGAGTGCACCGAATGGTTCATCCATGAGCAGCAGCGGTGGGTCGACAGCGAGTGATCGAGCGATTGCAACACGTTGTTGCATACCTCCGGAAAGTTCCCAGGGGCGGTGATTGCCAAATTCAGAAAGCTGGACCATATCGAGCAGTTCAGCAGACCTCGCTTCACGCTTGGACTTGTCCCATCCGGCGAGCTCTAGGGGGAGTTCAATGTTTTTGCTGACTGTTCGCCAGTCAAAGAGGGCAGCCTGCTGGAATGCAATTCCGTAGAGACGATCCTTGCGGGCATCTTCGGGGGATTTTCCTGAAACTTGCACACTGCCGGAGTCAAATCCGGTGAGGTCTCCAATGACTCGAAGGAGCGTGCTTTTCCCACACCCGGAGGGTCCAATCAGTGAAATAAATTCACCCGTGTGAACATCTAGGTTTACGTCAGAGAGTGCAATTACTTCGTTTTCATTGCCCTTGTTGAACACCTTTGAAACATGCGAAATAGCAAGTGCACTTCCTGTGTCAGGGGTTGTTGTCATGCCAGACCTTTCTTAGGAAGATTCCGAGTGAGTAATACATCAATTGCGGTAATTGCGGCTGTCACGACAAGCCCTAACATGATGGCGCCGAAAACTGCCACATAGACTTTTGCTGGCTGCGCAGTCGTCTCGCGGGCATATTCGACCATTAGTCGCCCGATCCCACCTCGAACACCTGTTGAGATTTCGGCAACAACAGTGCCGACTACAGCAGCCGCAGCTGAAACCTTGAGTGCAGGAACAAGATAGGGAATACTTGCTGGGAAGCGTAATTTCCACAAAACCTTATTGTTTGTTGCAGCGTAGGATCGCATTAGTTCAAGCGATGTTGCGCTGGGTGCCTGTAAACCGCGAAGTGCACCAATAGACAACGGGAAGAAAGCCAAGTAGGCCGCGATGAACATCACGGAATAAGTGGTTGACCACTGAATTGGTCCAAAACTAATTTGATTTCCAATTCCGACAATCAGTGGTGCCAAGGCAATAAGAGGAACTGTTTGCGAGGCGATCACGAATGGCAGCAGCCCGCGCTCAAAAAACAAAAATCTCTGCATGATTATTGCGAGAAGTAGCCCAACAGAAACACCAATGACAAACCCACCCAATGCCAACATCAATGAGTAGGTTGCCGCGGATAGGACTGCTTGAAAGACTGTTGTTTCTGAACCTCTCACTTCAGGCATAGTGAAAGCGGAAAACATGGTCCAAATATGTGGCATTGCCTGATCGGATGTATTAAAGGGAAGATCGATTAGCGTTCCCAAAATTTTTGTGAGTTCCCACATTATTGCTATGAGAAGCACGCCTGCGAGAGCCCACAAAAATGAAACAAATCCCTTGGAAACGCGACCACGAGTTGAAGCCATCTTTACTCTTTTGCTTTGCGCTTTTCTGAAACAGCAGGAATGACTTTTTCTCCATACTCTGCCATCGTGTGATCTTTATCATCATGCTGGAGGTACAGGGCGAATTGGTCAACGCCAAGTGACTTGAGTTCTTCAAGGCGTCGAATCTGCTCTTCAACCGGACCTATGATGCAAAAACGATCAATGATTTCGTCGGGAACAAAATCGGTGTGGGTATTTCCGGCTTGACCGTGATCGTTGTAGTCGTAACCTTTTCTGCCCTTGATGTAGTCGGTGAGGGCCTGTGGCACGGCCCCACCGCCCTCTCCGTACCGATCGACAATGTCGGCCACGTGATTACCGACCATTCCGCCGAACCAGCGGAGCTGGTCGCGGGCGTGAGCCACATCGTCGGTTACGTATGCAGGGGCAGCCACACAAATTTTCACAGCGTCTGGATCACGTCCAGCAGCCTTGGCTGCATCTTTTACTGCCTTGATGGTCCATTCAGCGATGGAAGGGTCGGCAAGTTGAAGAATGAACCCGTCGCCTACTTCACCCGTTAACGCAAGTACTTTTGGACCGTAGGCAGCCACCCATACGGGAGTGCGGCTTTCAGCTGCCCAGGGGAGACGGATGTCATTGCCGTTGTAATCAACGGACTCGCCATTGACTAAACCCTTGAGATTAACAACAGCTTCGCGAAGCTCTGCAACGGTTACTGGCTTGCCGTTGGTTACCCGAACGGCGGAGTCACCTCGGCCAATTCCGATCACCGTTCGATTGCCATACATCTCGTTCAATGTCGCAAATACTGATGCTGTGACAGTGATGTCCCGAGTAGCCGGGTTCGTCACCATTGGTCCGATAGTTATGTTGCGTGTTTCGTTGAGAATCTTGCTATAGATGACGTAAGGCTCTTCCCACAAAATATGTGAGTCGAAGGTCCAGACGTATTTGAAACCATATGTTTCCGCCTTACGTGCAAGATCAACGACCCGTGCAGCAGGGGGAGTGCATTGCATAACCACACCAAAATCCATGACTTCAACCTTTCGTGAGTGAATAGTTTTCGAAATGTTTAACGAGTCTGAGGGAATCCCAGGTCGACAGAACTTGTTGAAGGATCGGGCCACCGCGAAGTGACTGTCTTGGTATGGGTGTAAAACTCAATACCGGCAGGTCCATACATGTTGGCGTCACCGAAAATCGAAGACTTCCAGCCTCCAAAGCTGTAGTAGCCCACTGGTACTGGGATGGGTACGTTTATGCCAACCATTCCCACCTGAATATCAAACTGGAACTGGCGGGCGGCTCCACCATCGCGGGTGAAGATTGCCGTGCCGTTTCCATATTGATGGTCGTTGATCAGCGTGACGGCTTCCTCGTATGTATCAACGCGAATAACTGAGAGGACAGGGCCGAAGATCTCTTCATCGTAAACTTTCATTCCGGGTCGAACATGATCAATGAGTGATGGGTTAAGGAAGTAGCCCTTTTCTGGGAGTGCTCCTTCGCGACCATCAATTACGACTGTTGCACCCTCTGCAGCTGCACCGGCGATGTAAGAGGCAACCTTGTCGCGGTGTTCTCCAGTGATCAATGGACCCATCTCGTTCACAGGGTCAGTACCCGGCCCCACCTTCAAGGCGGGAATGCGCGTAGAAATCGCGTCAATCAGGGGATCGGCAATGTCGCCGACGGCAACAACCACGGAGATTGCCATGCACCGTTCGCCAGCGGAGCCGAATCCGGCACTAACAGAGGCATCGGCTGCCATATTTATATCTGCATCTGGCAGGACAACCATGTGGTTCTTGGCCCCACCCAGTGCTTGAACACGCTTTCCATTCGCTGTTCCGGTTGAATAAATATATTTGGCAATTGGGGTTGAGCCAACGAAGCTCACGGCAGCGATATCTGGATGATTCAGAATTGCATCTACTGCGACCTTGTCTCCGTGAACGATATTGAATACGCCATCAGGTAGGCCTGCTTCCTTAAGTAATTTGGCCATAAATACCGTGACAGACGGATCTTTTTCACTGGGCTTGAGAATGAAAGTGTTTCCGGTGGCAATCGCATTGGTGAACATCCAGAGTGGAACCATCGCTGGAAAGTTGAAGGGGGTGATCCCAGCAACAACGCCGAGGGGTTGCTTGATTGAGTAAACATCAATACCGCCGGAAACTTGCTCGCTGAACCCACCCTTCATGTGAGTAGGGATGCCGCAGGAAAACTCAATGTTTTCAATTCCGCGAGCTAATTCACCGGCTGCATCGCTGGGGACCTTGCCATGTTCGATAGAAACGAGTCGGGCAATTTCATCCCGATTGGCAACAACCAACTCACGAAAACGAAACAGAATTTCCGACTTGCGAGAGAGTGAGGTCAAGCGCCACGCAGGAAAGGCTGCTTTTGCTGTGGCTATTGCTGAGTCCATTTCAGCAGTGCTGGCAAGACATACCTGCGCTTGCTGTTCCCCTGTTGAAGGATCGAATACTGGTCCGAAATTTCCTGAGGCCGGGACAACTTCTTGGCCGTTAATCCAATGGGGAATGGTGCGCATGTGCATCTCCTTGATTCTCATGTGGCATGTGTTGGACTACCTGAGGGGACTAAATCAAGTATTGGCTGAGTCCCCGCTTGAGAAACTTACCGTGCCCCTTTTGGCCAAGGTAAGTGTTGTTGTCAACAACGACTTTGCCTCGTGAAATGACAGTGTCAACATGTCCGTCGATATTGAACCCTTCCCACGCTGAGTGATCCATGTTCATGTGGTGCGTCTTGTGAAAACCAATCTCAGTCCGGCCTGCTGGGTCGTATATGACAATGTCGGCGTCCGATCCGGGGGCGATGACGCCCTTTTGTGGGTAAAGGCCAAACATGCGGGCTGGAGTTGTGGAACAGATTTCCACCCACCGGGCAAGGGAAATGTGGCCGTTAACAACACCCTGGTAGAGAAGGTCAAGGCGATGCTCAACTGAGCCAATGCCGTTGGGGATTGCAGAGAAGTTCCCCAGACCCAATTCCTTTTGCTCTTTAAAGCAAAACGGGCAATGGTCAGTGCTGACGATGGATAGGTCATTCGTTCGAAGGTATTTCCACAGTTCTTCTTGGTGACCTTCAGCCTTTGAACGAAGGGGAGTGGAACATACCCATTTGGCGCCCTCGAATCCAGGCTGTGAAAGTTGTTCCTCGAGTGAGAGGTAAAGATATTGTGGACACGTTTCACCGAAGACATTCAAACCTTCATTTTTGGCTGACTGCAAAACTTGTACGGCCTGTTTTGCTGACATGTGAACGATGTAAAGAGGCGCCCCCGTGATCCGGGAGAGCATGATCGCCCGATTTGTTGCTTCGGCCTCTGTTTCCCATGGCCGCGTGAGGGAGTGGTACTTGGGATCGGTCTTGCCTTCAGCTAGGGCTTGGGCCACTAATACATCAATCGCTATTCCGTTCTCCGCATGCATCATGATCATGCTGCCGTTATTGGAGGCGGCTTGCATCGCCCGCAATATCTGGCCGTCATCACTGTAATAGACACCCGGATAGGCCATAAATAATTTAAAACTGGTTATACCTTCATTAACGAGTTCGTCCATGGCCTTGAGCGATTCGTCATCTACGCCGCCAAGGATCTGGTGAAATGCGTAATCAATGTGGGTGTTTCCGCTGGCTTTTTCATGCCAAGCAGCAAGACAGTCCTGCACCCTTTCGCCAGTTTTTTGAACGGCGAAATCGATGATGGTGGTAGTACCACCCCATGCAGCTGCAAGTGTCCCCGTGTCAAAGGTGTCAGAGGCGTAAGTTCCGCCAAAGGGCAATTCCATATGGGTGTGTGCGTCAACGCCACCGGGAATCACGTATTTTCCAGCGGCATCGATTACCGTGTCGGCGTTCGAAGCTAATCCGCCTCCTAAAGACGTGTCACCGGGCGCGAAAACAGCCACGATTTTTTCGCCATCAACCAAAACATCTGCCGCAATGGCGCCCTGCGGGGAAACAACTTGGCCGTTCTTGATTAATATCGTCATGGCAATCCTTCAGACTTGGCGGGGACTTTCTGATTAGCGTTTTAGGGCCGGGTTAAATCTTGATAGGCATCGGGGCGACGGTCACGGTAAAACTGCCAACGGGTTCGCACCGTGGTAATCAGCTCTAGATCAAGGTCTCGTATCACGAGCTCCGACTTGTGGGGATCACCTTTTTCTCCTACGTAACTGCCTTCTGGATCCACGAAGTACGACTGACCATAGAAGTCATCGTCGCCCAGATCCTCAATACCCACTCGGTTAATTGCCCCAACATAATATTCGTTGGCAACAGCCGCGGCTGGTTGTTCGATGCTCCATAGATACTCGGATAACCCACGAGATGTGGCTGAAGGGTTGAAAACAATTTGGGCACCATTAAGACCAAGAGCCCTCCAACCCTCTGGGAAATGCCGGTCATAGCAAATATAAACCCCAATTTTTCCTACAGCTGTATCAAAAACGGGGTAACCACCATTTCCTGGGCGGAAGTAAAACTTCTCCCAGAAGCCCTTTACGTGCGGAATGTGCTGTTTGCGGTATTTCCCAAGGTAGCTGCCGTCTGCATCAATTACAGCCGCCGTGTTGTAAAGGAAACCTGGACCTGCATCTTCGTACATGGGCAAAACCATGACCATCTCGAGTTCGCGAGCCAACGCTTGAAAGCGCTCAGTGATCGGGCCAGGAATGGCTTCAGCGTAAGCGTAGAATTCGGCATCTTGAACCTGGCAGAAGTACGGTCCATAAAAGAGCTCCTGGAAACAAATGACTTTAACTCCGGCCGCAGCAGCCTCTCGTGCATATTGTTCGTGCTTGACAATCATGGACTCTTTGTCGCCGGTCCAATCAGTTTGAACTACCGCAGCGCGAACAACACTCATTTAATACTCCATCTCCAGTGAATTACAGCATGTTGGACCTAGCGAGAATCTATATAACCAACAGTTTACGGACTAAAATATGCGCACACATATTATTTTCACCTTGTTACATAAATGTGATCTGTCCTTTTCCTGATACAACAATTTGTTGCTCATTCATATTGATCGCTAATGTTGACAGCAAGGGAGCGCAGGTGAGGTGCGACCTAGTTGAATTTGGATAGCGTTTAAGCCCCGATATTGGCTTCCAATGCAATAGCATGATGCAAGAGTTCTTGGCGAAATTTAAAAAGCAGTGATGGAATTGAAAACGGCAGGTCACAAATGGCAGTGCATAAATAAAATGGCAATGCATAAATGGAAAGTTAACATGAGCGCTCGAAAGGAAATTCAATGAATTCACAGAATTCACACCGTCCAGAAGCAATTGCAGCGATGGCCCATGGCATGCGATCTTCAGTGTCACGCCGCAGGCTGCTTCAGGCCGCAGGTATTGGTGGAGCGGCCATGCTCGCGACTGCTTGCGGGACGAGTTCGGGCGGTTCCACGGAAGCCTCGTCTGCCGAAGATATGTCCGACACGGCGATGCTGGTTAATTGGTCGAACTGGCCGTCTTATCTCGATACCGATGAAGAGGCAGGTACCTACCCGACCCTGGAAGCATTCCAGTCTTCAACGGGAATCGATGTCACCTACACCGAAGATATTAATGACAATAATGAGTTTTTTGCCAAGGTGCGCACCCAACTTGAACAGGGTCGAGATATTGGCCGAGACATTGTTGTCCTCACGGACTGGATGGCGGCGCAATGGATTCAAAGTGGATTTGCCCAGAAATTAGACAAGGCGAACATCCCCAATTCGGTGAACCTGATCCCTCGACTTTCTGCGGTTGAATTCGACATTGACCGTAGTTACTCCTTGCCGTGGCAGTCCGGCTTTGCCGGCTTGGGGTACAACGTTCCCGCCTTAAGGGAAGCAACGGGTAAGGACTCGCTAGTCTCGCTAGATCAACTTTTTGATCCTGCGCTGAAGGGTCGAATCACGGTTCTTTCAGAAATGCGGGACACCATGGGTTGCATTCTCGCTTGGTTGGGATACAACCCTTCTGAGTTCACGGATACCCAATTCGAAGAGGCGATTTCGGCACTAACCAAGCAGGTAGACAATGGACAGATTCGCCAAGTTACCGGAAATGACTACATCGCAGCCATGGATAGCGGCGATGTCATTGCTGTTATCGGGTGGTCCGGAGATGTCATTGCCCTCGGTGAAGATTTCGGCTTCAGCCTGCCAGAAAGTGGAGGCACGTTGTGGACTGACAACATGTTGATTCCTTCTCTGGCACAGCACAAGAAAAATGCCGAGAAAGTAATGAATTATTACTATGACCCTGAAGTGGCTGCGGAGGTTGCCGCTTGGGTCAATTATCTCTGCCCTGTAGAGGGTGCCCAGGCTGTGATGGAAAAAATTGACCCGGCACTGGCCACAAGTGAATGGATTTTCCCCTCAGCAGCGGTGCTCGATTCGGCATATGTCTTCATGGAACTGACGTCTGAGCAAAATGAAGCTTATGAACGACT
>Ga0129324_10000874_pt1 | contig 20785 bp, 17 predicted proteins | sample CPBDNA_7_FD_96879 | JGI IMG/M metagenome (GOLD analysis project Ga0129324, IMG submission 96879) | Freshwater to marine salinity gradient microbial communities from Chesapeake Bay, USA - CPBay_Spr_15_0.2_DNA | ecosystem: Environmental > Aquatic > Marine > Coastal | place: USA: Chesapeake Bay... | reverse complement strand
TTGGCGCGAAAGCTCTAGTAAACCAAAGCGTGAAATTTTACCCGTCTGTACGCGAGCTCGGTCAGGATGCAAGGCATCGCGTAAGGCATTTTCTACTTCGCGTTGATTGCGTTGGCTTTCCATATCAATAAAGTCAATAACAACCAAGCCACCAAGATCGCGTAGTCTTAGTTGACGTGCCACTTCTTCTGCAGCTTCCAGGTTAGTGTTGAAGGCGGTTTGTTCAATATCAGCCCCTCTAATTGAACGACCTGAGTTTACGTCAACTGACACTAAAGCTTCAGTATGGTCAATCACAATTGCGCCGCCTGAAGGTAAGCGGACTTCACGTGAGTGCGCTGTTTCAATTTGATGCTCGATTTGGAAGCGAGAGAAGAGCGGTGTTTCATCTTCGTATAGTTTTACACGCGCAACGTTTGCTGGCATAACATGATTCATAAACTGAACAGCTTGTTCGTGCACTTCTGCGGTATCGATTAAGATTTCACCAATATCTGAACTGAAGTAATCACGAATAGCACGAATGACCAAGCTGCCTTCTTGATAAATTAAGAAAGCGCCTTTTTGTTGCGTGGAGGCGCCTTCAATTGCTGTCCATAGTTGCAATAAGTAATTTAAATCCCATTGCAATTCTTCAGCTGTGCGGCCGATACCAGCAGTACGCGCGATGATGCTCATACCCTTAGGCATATCCAATGCAGCCATTGCGTCCCGTAACTCGTTGCGTTCTTCGCCTTCAACACGCCGTGACACGCCACCGCCACGAGGATTATTTGGCATTAAGACCAAATAGCGTCCAGCCAATGAAATGTAAGTCGTTAATGCTGCACCTTTGGTGCCACGTTCATCTTTATCGACTTGAATAATGAGCTCTTGACCTTCTTTAAGTACATCTTGAATGCGTACTTTGCCACCCTCAGGTTTGTTGCTAAAGTAAGCCCGTGAGATTTCTTTAAACGGTAAGAAGCCATGACGTTCAGTGCCGTAGTCGACAAAAGCCGCCTCTAACGAAGGCTCTATTCGAGTGATGACTCCTTTATAAATATTACTTTTGCGTTGCTCTTTGCCTGCGTGCTCGATATCTAAATCGATTAGCTTTTGGCCGTCAACAATAGCAACGCGTAGTTCTTCAGACTGCGTTGCGTTAAATAACATGCGTTTCATTTATTACTCCCGCGCATAGCAGGCAGACATGAAGAAAAAGAATAAAGCTCTGAAGGTGATGGGCACATTAAGTGACACCAGTATGGAATAAATAGGACCTAGCAGGGATGCTATTTTGATTTATACTGGGTGACATCAGGTTGTTATTACTGATGGTAATTAATCTTTTTTGGGCATGAATGTGCGCATGATGACTATTCGCTATTTTGTTGCGAACAATCCAGGGGATTAATTAATGAGTCACTTAAAATATAATAAAATGATGCCTGTTATCGTTATAAATTCGTTAAAATCGTATCTTCAGTAGCTTTAGTCGCACTTTATACTTTTTATCTGCGGCGGCTAGAGCGCAATTTTATTTTATCGCTACTTGAAATATGGCGAGCGGTATTAGCCAAATGTTCTTTATTAACTAATTGATTTTAATTAGTATCGTTAAAATAGTACTTGCCTAAATTTGAACGACACTAGAGTATAGGCGCAATTGAGATTTTAAGCAAAAAATATGTCACAAGTAAGTGAAAATAAACAGATAAGTGAACATGCTGTCGCACAAATATTGGTAGATGAAGCGAGTGAAGGTCAGCGCATTGATAACTTTTTAGCTAAAGTGCTAAAAGGTGTCCCTAAAAGTCATATCTATCGCATTTTGCGTAGTGGCGAAGTTCGGGTCAATAAGGGGCGGGTAGATGCGTCTCGTAAACTTGTTGTGCACGATGTGGTTAGAGTGCCACCAATCCGAGTGTCGATTAAGTCAACAGTTAACGACCATGCGACGCCTGTCATTTCCAAATTTGATGATGCGATTGTGTTTGAAGATGATGCGATGTTGGTGCTGAACAAACCAGCTGGTTTTGCTGTGCATGGAGGTAGTGGTGTCAGTCGTGGCGTCATTGAGCAATTGCGGTTAGAGCGACCAAAAGCGAAATTCTTAGAATTAGTCCATCGTTTAGATAGAGACACCTCAGGGGTTTTATTATTAGCCAAAAGACGTTCGGCTTTAGTCGCTTTGCATCAAGCTATTCGCGAAAATAAAACCGACAAACGCTATGCTGTTCTGGTTGCGGGCGAATGGGTGGCGAATAAAAAGCGAGTTGTATTAGATTTGCAAAAGTATCTATTACCGAACGGTGAGCGACGCGTCAATGTGGTGACGGACCGAGCTAAGGATAAGTTTAATGAAGCACAAGTTTCAGAAACCGTGTTTTATTTAAAGCAAGCATTTGAGGGGTTTACCTTATTAGAGGCGAAATTAATTACTGGGCGTACTCATCAATTAAGAGTGCAATTGGCGCATTTGGGTTTTCCAATTGTTGGGGATGATAAGTATGGTGATTTTGAATTGAATAAGGCATTACAAAAACAAGGACTGAAACGCATGTTTTTGCACTCCATTGAAACTAAACTCAACCATCCGCTTAATCATGAGCGTTTGCATTTAGTCGCGCCTTTGCCTAAAGTCTTAGCGCAATTTATTGCAACATTAACTAAAAAATTAGTTGATTAATCACAAGAGAATAACAGATTGATTAGAAACAAAGAAAAGCAGTTTGATTTAATCGTATGGGATTGGGATGGTACTTTGGCCGATTCGACGGGGCTGATTGCGCTGGCATTGGTTGAGGCATCTGAACAGGTTGGTTTGACTAAATTGGATTTGCAGCAAGCACGGCAGGTGATTGGTTTGGGTTTGCGAGAGGCGATTAATACGCTGTTTGGCCAAATTTCAGATGCGCAATCAAAAGCTTTAGCAAAACAATACGCGGCCAATTATTATGCAGGAGAACAAAATATTCCGTTATTTGATGGAGCGGCTTCTCTATTGGCCGAGTTAAGTCGGCGTGGATATAAACAAGCTGTTGCAACTGGAAAAGGTAGGCGAGGCCTGAACCTTGCTTTAGCTAACTCAGGGCTGACTAAGTTTATTCAAGCATCACGCACGGTAGATGAGTGCTTTTCAAAACCACATCCGCAAATGTTAGATGAATTAATGGACGAATTTGTCGTCACTCCAGAGCGTACCTTGATGATAGGTGATAGCACTTATGATTTGCAAATGGCGCAAAACGCGGGCGTACAATGTTTGGCCGTCACATTCGGAGCGCATGCCAGTCAGCAATTACTAGCATTTCACCCTAAGGGTATTTTTAAGACATTTAATGAACTAAGTGAATGGTTATTGCAAAATGCATAAACAGAATAAAATTATTTTTAATAGTGATGAGTTGCATGAGCAATCAACTGGCTTACGCTTTGATTTGACGCACTTAGGTGCGCAAGCCACTGGTTTTTTGATTCGATTTAATCATCAACCCTATGCTTACGTGAATCAATGCGCCCATATGCCTGTTGAGTTGGATTGGAATGAAGGAGAATTTTTTACTGCCCAGAAAGATTTTTTAATTTGTGCAACGCATGGTGCATGCTATAAGCCGCAGACAGGCGAATGTGTGTTTGGTCCATGCAAAGGCAAGCAATTACAGGCATTAAAAGTGACAGAAGAGAATAATCAAATCATCATCCATCTTGATGTGTAAAGCAGGGCTTGTCAGGATTAAATTAGATATTGTGAAATCAATTGAAATAGGAAAATAAAATATGGCAGAAGAATCAAATATGCAAGACAGTCGGTGGCAAAAAGATGTGATTGAAAAGTTAGTGATGTCTAGTCTGAAGGAGCAAAAGACCGCTAGACGGTGGGGCATTCTCTTTAAAATGCTGACTTTTATCTATTTATTTACCATTCTAGCTTATGCCCTAGGCTGGGCAGTCAAAGAAGGTAAATCTGCTGTTAGCGAGCATACTGCATTGATTGATGTTGCTGGCGTGATTATGCCTGGCGGTGAGGTGAATGCTGAGTCGTTTACGGGTAGCTTGGCTGACGCATATGATAATAAAGGTACAAAGGGCATTATTTTACGGATTAACAGCCCTGGCGGCAGCCCAGTGCAAGCTGGCATGATTAACGAGGAAATCAAACGTCAAAAGAAATTACATCCAAAGATTCCAGTTTATGCAGTCGTTGAAGATATTTGCGCCTCAGGAGGCTACTATATCGCGGCGGCGGCAGATAAAATTTATGTCGATAAGGCGAGTATTGTTGGCTCCATTGGCGTGTTGATGGATGGCTATGGCTTTACTGGCATCATGCAAAAAGTCGGGGTTGAACGTCGCTTATTGACTGCAGGCAAAAATAAAGCCATGCTGGATCCTTTTTCACCAGTGAACCCTGAACATAAAGCCTATGCGCAAACGATGTTAAATCAGATTCATGAGCAATTTAAAACAGTCGTAAGAGAAGGGCGTGGCAAGCGTTTAAATGAAACAGATGAAACTTTTAGCGGGCTATTTTGGAGCGGTGAAGAAAGCATCAAGATTGGTTTAGCCGACGCCTTTGGTAGTGCCGATTACGTGGCACGCGAAGTGATTAAACAAGCGGAGATTGTCGATTTTACTTATCAAGAAACCTTTGCGGATCGTTTTGCTAAAAGATTGGGTGCGAGTATCGCTAAACATATTGGGTTTGATGTTGAGGCGACAGGTATCAAATTGCGCTAAATTTGACTAGCAAGTTACCTGTTTCTAGGTGGTCAAAGACAATAAAAAAGCTGGGATTTCCCAGCTTTTTTATTGTGCAGCTCTGTGTGTCTGATTCAACAGCTAATTCAATCACTGGTTCGACTTCATGTAGTTAATTAGTCCATTCGTTGAGCTGTCGTAGTTGCTTACGATTTCATCGTTATTTAGCTGCGGCAGAATTTGGCTAGCAATTTGTTTGCCGTACTCCACCCCCCATTGGTCGTAACTATTAATATCCCAAATCATGCCTTGGACAAAAATCTTGTGTTCATATAAAGCAATGAGTCGACCGAGTGTGTTTGGCGTTAATTGGTTAAACAGGATAGAAGTGGTTGGACGATTACCTTCAAAAATTTTATGTGGTAATAGCTTCTCTAAAGCATCACCTGATAAACCTTGTTTTTCTAGTTCAGCACGGGCTTCTTGTTTGGTTTTGCCCAACATAAGTGCCTGAGTTTGTGCTAAAAAGTTCGCCAATAAAATTTTATGGTGCTCAATCCCATTTGAACCGACGGTGTAATGGCTATGTATTGGCATTAAAAAGTCAGCTGGAATGATTTGTGTGCCTTGATGAATCAGTTGGTAAAACGCATGTTGACCGTTTGTCCCAGCCTCACCCCAAATCACAGGCCCTGTTTTGTAATGAACGCGTTCACCGTCTCGGCACATGAACTTGCCATTACTTTCCATATCCGCTTGCTGCATATAGGCAGGGAAGCGTGCCATGCCTTGGTCGTAAGGCAAAATAGCGTACGAGTCTGCATGGAAAAAATTGTTATACCAAACACCGATTAAGGCCATGAGGACAGGTATATTTTGCTCTAATGGTGCTGTTCTGAAGTGGTTGTCCATTTCATGGCCGCCAGCTAATAAGGCCTCAAAATGGTCCATACCAACATAAAGCGCAATGGATAGACCAATCGCTGACCATAATGAGTAACGTCCGCCAACCCAGTCCCAAAATTCAAACATATTGGCGCCGTCTATACCAAACGCTGTTACCGCTTGTGCGTTGGTTGATAAGGCCACAAAATGTTTCGCGACGTGGCTGTCGTCTTGAGCGCTTTGTAAAAACCAGGCGCGAGCTGAGCGCGCATTTGTCATGGTTTCTTGTGTAGTAAATGTTTTGGATGCAACAATAAATAAAGTGGTCTCTGGATTGCATTTTTCTAAGGCACGCATTAAATGGGCGCCATCAATATTCGAGACAAAATGGACGCTCAAATCAGGACTAGCATAGGGTTTTAAGGCATCACAAACCATGACTGGCCCCAAATCGGAACCACCGATACCAATATTCACAATATCGGTAATCCGTTTGCCTGTGTAGCCTGTCCATTCGCCGCTACGTACTTTATCTGAGAAGGTGCGCATTTGTGCTAAGACGGCATTAACGGCTGGCATTACATCATGACCATCGACATAAACCGGCGTGTTGCTGCGGTTGCGTAAGGCGGTGTGTAATACGGCTCTATCTTCGGTGATGTTAATTTTTTCACCAGAAAACATGCGCTCACGCCATTCTTCAATTTTTGCTTCACGCGCTAATTGAAACAGTAACGCCAATGATTCATGTGTAATACGATGTTTTGAATAATCGAATAGCATGTCATCAAGCGTTAAGCTAAATTGTTCAAAACGGGTAGCATCCGCTTCAAACAAGCTGCGCATATGCAGATCGGCAATCGTTTCTTGATGTTTATAAAGTGCTTTCCAGCTTGGGTGTTGGGTTAATCGTGCCATTTATTAATCTATTTTTTTCTAGTAATGTAAATTGATTGATTCTATCTATTGATTGTTAATTTATTGTGATTATAAGGCCCGCTAATGGCGGAACATTAATCACAATTGAATGAGGTTGATTCATCCATGCAATATTTTCAGATGGTATATTGTGACCATTGCTCATATTGCTACCACTGTAAAAGCTGGCATCTGTATTCAATAATTCTTCATATTGGCCCGCCACTGGCACACCAACACGCTGTCCATATCTTGGGATAGGTGTAAAATTTAGCACTATTATAGCAAAACTCTGATCAGTTCCACGTCTGATAAAGCTGAGCGTTGATTGTTCAGCATCTTGGCAGGCTAACCATTCAAATCCTGCAGGTTCGAAGTCTAGCGCATAGAGGGCGGCTTGCGATTGATATAAGACATTCAAGTCGCAGTTTAATCGCTTGATACCAAGATGATACGCGTGGTTAGGGTTGGCATCATTGAGTAGGTGCCAGTCTAGGCCTGCGTTAACATTCCATTCGCTAGACTGAGCAAACTCATTTCCCATAAAATTTAATTTTTTACCAGGTGAAGTCATTTGTAAACAAATGAGTAAGCGTAAATTTGCAAACTGTTGCCACTCATCGCCTGGCATTTTATTGAGCAAAGATTTTTTTCCATGCACGACTTCATCATGTGAAAACGGTAGCACGAAGTTTTCGCTATAAGCGTAGAGTTGGCCAAACGTGAGTTTGTTGTGCTGATATTTACGGTTAATAGGGTCTTCTTGCATATAGCTGAGCGTATCGTTCATCCAGCCCATATTCCATTTCATACTAAAACCTAAACCATCCGCATAAACGGGTCTTGAAACGCCGGGCCATGCGGTTGATTCTTCTGCAATCGTCAATACCCCAGGAAAGTCCGCGCCAACCATTATGTTGAGTTGTTTAAAAAAAGCTATTACATCTAGATTTTCTCTGCCACCATATTGATTGGGTAACCATTGGTCTGGTTTGCGTGAGTAATCTAAATAAAGCATAGAGGCCACAGCATCTACACGTAAGCCGTCAAAATGAAATTCATTGAGCCAAAAATAAGCATTGCTAATTAGAAAATTGCGCACCTCATTGCGGCCATAGTTGAAAATATAAGTCCCCCAATCCTGATGCTCGCCTAATCTAGGGTCCTCATGTTCATACAGGGCAGTGCCATCAAACCGCGCCAAAGCCCAATCATCTTTGGGAAAATGGCCAGGTACCCAGTCTAGAATAACGCCTATATTGGCCTGATGGAAAGCATCGATTAAAAATCGCAAATCATCAGGCGAGCCAAAACGGTTCGTTACGCCAAAGTAACCAGTTGTTTGATAGCCCCAAGATTCATTGAGCGGATGTTCTGTAATCGGCAATAACTCAACATGGGTATAGCCCATTTCAACCACATGAGGCACCAGCGTTTCAGCGAGCGTTCTGTAGCTAAGAAAGTGACCTTGCGCATCGCGTTGCCAGCTACCTAAATGTACCTCATAGCAATTAAAAGGAGCGTGAAGCCAGTCGTGTGTTTGTCTGCTTTTAAGCCAATGCGCATCTGCCCATTGATGCGTGCTTGTGCTAATTTTGGTTGCAGTACCTGGCCGCTGTTCATATTCAAAACCATATGGGTCTGTTTTCTTTAACACCTGACCAGTATGGCGGTTACGGATTTCAAATTGATATAAATCATGATTGCTTAAATGCGGAATAAACAACTCCCATACACCGCTGCCACCTAAGGTACGCATGCTATGTATACGGCCATCCCAGTCATTAAAACTACCAATAACACTGACTCTTTCCGCGTTGGGTGCCCAAACCGCAAACCGTACGCCACCAACGCCTTGTTGCGTTAAGCAGTGTGCACCAAGCATTTTATAAGCTTGTTTTAATTTGCCTTCTGCGAACAAATGCAAATCATCTTGGCTTATGCTGCTAGCAAAAGTATAGGAATCATAAATTTCAAAAATATGATGATTGACCTCTATCTGTAATAGGCAGGGGGTCTGAATTACTGATTCGCTAGTCAGCGTAAAAAGCGGCTTGCCCACGACCTGTTTAAGCGGCACCCATTTTTCGGCAATTTTTACTGCTACTTTACTGGCGCGAGGATGGAAAAAACGCAATAAATAAGCACCTTCTTGTTGGTGAACACCTAGAAAGCTGAAGGGGTCGTGATGGCGGGCGTCTAAAATTTTTTGTAATTGTTGGTCACTCTTTGTCATGGCAATTTTGATTTCTCACTCGCACAAAATTTTCAAATAATTGTCAATTATCGCTGTTAAAGTGGATTGTATTAATGTAATGTGATTATAGAGCAGAAGTCGTTTCATATGCTGCTTAATTACTGGCTTTATTAGGATTGAAGAATGGCTACTCAACAAGTGAAAGACAAACAAAAAATAGGCACTCGACCTGAACAGCAAACTGATCGTTTTATCAGTAATTTAACTAAAAATACCGTCGCGGTTATCTTGGCTGGTGGTCGTGGTAGTCGACTCAAAAACCTAACAGATTGGCGCGCAAAGCCTGCAGTGCAATTTGGCGGTAAATATCGGATTATTGACTTTCCATTATCCAATTGCATTAACTCAGGTATTCGGCGGATTAATATTGCCACCCAATACAAAGCGCATAGTCTTATCCAACATATCCAACGTGGTTGGGGGTTTTTGCGCGGTGAGTTTAACGAGTATGTCAATATTCTTCCTGCGCAACAACGCTTATCTGAGCAGTGGTATAGAGGAACAGCGGATGCTGTCTACCAGAATTTAGACTTATTGCGTGAAGGTGGAGGTGAATATGTTTTGCTGTTAGCTGGCGACCATATTTATAAAATGGATTATGGCAAAATGCTGGCGACCCATGCCACAAGCAACGCTGATATGACTATTGCTTGTATTAATGTCCCACTAGAAGAGGCAAAGAGTTTTGGTGTTGTGATGGTCGACCAATCAGACCGCGTTGTTGGCTTCTCGGAAAAGCCAGCAAATCCAGAGGCTATACCAACAGATCCAACGCAAGCTTTTGCTAGCATGGGTGTTTATATTTTCAATGCAAAATTTCTTTTTGAGCAATTGGTTCGAGATGCTGATGACCCCAAGTCATCACACGATTTTGGTAGCGACATCATTCCGCATGTCATCAAAAAATATCACGTTCAAGCGCATCGATTCACTGATAGTTGCGTTGGACAAAATGATAATTATTATTGGCGAGATGTTGGCACAATTGACGCCTATTGGGAAGCCAATATGGAGTTAACTAAAGTCGTTCCTGAGTTAAATTTATATGACAGAGAATGGCCGATTTGGACCTACCAAGAACAGCTGCCGCCAGCGAAATTTGTATTTAATGATGAAGGTCGGGCAGGAAAAGCAACAGACTCATTAGTGTCAGGCGGGTGTTTAATTAGTGGCTCCAGTGTTACAAATTCAGTCTTGTTTTCCGATGTACGTGTAGATGATTATGCATCAATAGAAGGTTCGGTGATCTTGCCAAAATCAACGATTAATAGCAATGTAGTGCTTAAAAACGTGGTGATTGATCGTGGTTGTAATATTCCTTCGGGCATGCAAATAGGGGTAGATTTGGCATTAGATGCAAAACGTTTTTATGTTTCTGAGCAGGGGATTGTGCTGGTGACACCAGACATGTTGGGGCAAGATTTATATAGAGTTATATGATAAGAAACATTGTGTTGATGTTTTTTTTAATGTAATTTCTTAGGATTTTTATGGTCATACAAGCGCCCAAGCTCCATCTCAACTTATATTGGCATCTGCACCAGCCAGACTATCGTGATTTAAGCACTGGTGAATACGTCTTACCTTGGACCTATTTGCATGCCATCAAAGATTATAGCGATATGGTCTTTCATTTAGAGCAAAACCCCCAAGCCCGTGTTAGCTTTAATTTTGTGCCTATATTGGTCGAGCAGCTACTCGACTATTCGCAACAGTTGGAAAGCGACCATAGTCCCGACCCTTTACTGGCACTATTAACTCATTCAGATTTATCCAAAATTGGTAAAGGTGGCTGTCAGCTAATCGTGCAAAGCTGCTTTAAAGCCCATCATGAAAAGATGTTAAGTCCTTTTCCACACTATCAACGCCTACTGAATATTTATCAACAAGTCGAACCATTAATGACGGAAAGTGATGATTTTCATTATTTGTCACCGCAATACAAAGCCGATTTATTGGTTTGGTACCACCTAGCATGGTGTGGTGAAAGTTTACGCCAAGGGAGTACAGTCATTCAACGTTTGATGGCAAAAGGCGTTTTATTTACGCTTGAAGACAGAAAAGCATTATTGATAGAAATTAAAAATACGATAAAGGGACTGGTTCCACGTTACAAAGCCTTAATGCAAAGTGGTCAAATCGAGATTTCAACCACGCCTTATTACCATCCAATATTACCTTTATTGATGGACTTTAATGCAACAAAAGATGCAATGCCAACAGCGCCGTTACCTGACTCGCCGCAATATTCAGGTGGCGCCAACCGTGCGAAAGTGCATGTTGAAGCTGCCCAACAATATCATGCGCAAATCTTTGGCAATTTTCCCCATGGCATGTGGCCAGCTGAAGGTGGGGTATCCCACGCTGCGCTATCTTTAATGGCTGAACATGGTGTGAAATGGGCTGCAACTGGGCAAGCAGTACTAGCAAATAGCTTAATAAAGTCGGGTCAAAATGCCGTTGATCAACATGACTATCTCTATCAGCCATACCGTGTTACGAATGGTCAAGATGATATTTTATGTTTTTTTAGAGATGACAATTTGTCAGACAAAATTGGGTTTGAATACGCCAAAATGCATGCTTCGGATGCGGTAAAAGACTTTATCAATCATCTAGAAACGATCCGCAATCACAACCCAAAAAAACCAAAAGTAGTGAGTGTTATTTTAGATGGTGAGAATGCTTGGGAATATTATCCCTATAACGGCTACTACTTTCTGAAAGAATTATATGAGGCCCTTGCAGATCATCCGCATATCACCATGTCGACGTTTAACGATATCCTTGAACTGATCAAGTCGGATCAGCTTCCTAAAGCTAATGTGTTACCAAAAATAGCAGCTGGTAGTTGGGTCTATGGTACTTTTAGCACATGGATAGGCAGTGTCGATAAGAATGCTGCTTGGGATTTGTTGTGCGATGCCAAAAAGGTCTATGACGCGATTATCCACACTTTAGAGATTGACAAACAGACGGCTTGTGAACGTCAACTTGCCATCTGTGAAGGCTCAGATTGGTTTTGGTGGTTTGGCGACTACAACGCAACAGAAAGCGTCAAAAGTTTTGACCAGCTTTATCGTAGAAACTTAATCAATCTATATGAATTGCTAGGTCAAGAAATACCAAGCGAATTGTACAAAGAAATTAGTCAAGGCGGGGAGGATTCGGAAAATGCAGGAACCATGCGAAGAGGCCAAGAAAACTGATCCGCCTGTTAGAAGTCGTCAAGCGGGTGTTTTATTACATATTAGTTCGCTTCCGTCTGGTAATTTAGGCCAAGATGCCTATCAATTTGTTGATTTTTTAGCGGCCAGTGGTGCTAGTGTTTGGCAGACGTTACCCATCAATATGCCCCATGCCGATCAATCACCCTATCAATGTCTATCCGCCTTTGCTGGCAATACGGCTTTTATTAGCTTGCCGCTGTTAATGCAAGCGGGCTTGCTTGCTGAATCAGATCTTAGTCTTGAGCATGAGCAAGCGCTTGGCCTGGCTTATCAACAGAGTGTCAAAAAAAGCGATCTAGCCGCGTTTAATCAATTTTGTGACGCCCATCAATACTGGTTAAATGACTTCGCACTTTATTGTGTTTTGCGACAGCACTTTCATTTAGCCAGCTGGCATGCATGGGATGAGCCATACAAAAACCGCGACCGTGACGCGCTGCAAGCTTTTCAAATCAATCATGCAACCGCAATCGCGACAATTAAATTTAATCAATATCTGTTTTTTAAACAATGGGATAAGCTGAAAAGTTATGCCAATGCCAAACAAGTCAGCTTGTTTGGCGATCTTCCTATTTTTGTTGCATACGATAGTGCAGATGTCTGGGCAAAACCACATTTATTTAAACTGGATGACAACAATGCCATGACCGTGGTTGCTGGCGTGCCGCCAGATTATTTTTCTGAAACAGGGCAACGTTGGGGTAATCCGCACTATCGTTGGGAAGCCATGCAAGATGACCATTATGCATGGTGGGTAGCCCGCATGCGTACCCAATCCACTTTATTTGACTTAGTCAGAATTGATCACTTTAGAGGATTAGAAGCGGCATGGGAGATTCCAGCCGAGGAAGAAACCGCGATGAATGGTCATTGGGTTTCTGCGCCTGGTGATGCGTTACTAGCCGCGATTGATGCCCAATATCTGCCCATTGATTTGGTCGCTGAAGACCTAGGTATTATTACGCCAGCAGTGAATGCATTAAGGCAAAAATACAATATGCCTGGTATGAAAATTCTTCAATTTGCGTTTGGTGGGGATCAAAGCAATCCCTATTTGCCTCAGAATATTGAGGAAAATAGCGTTGTCTACACTGGAACACATGACAATAACACCACACTTGGCTGGTACGCACAAGCCGATGAGCAGACCAAAAATCACTTGCATCAGTATTTAAATAATCATGAACCAAAAATGCCAAACGCCTTCATTCAATTAGCTTTCTCAACGGCGGCCAAGTTGGCCATTATTCCGATGCAAGATATTTTGGCTTTAGATGGTAAAAGCCGTATGAATACACCTGGCACCATTGTGGGCAACTGGGCATGGCGCTTTATTTGGGATCAACTTAGCGATCAACATCAAGCACAATTTAAACAAGCGGTTCATCAAGCAGGACGAAGCAGTCATGATTAAAACAATGGGTATTGATGTTGGCGGGACGAATCTGCGCATCGGCGTGTTTGATGATCTGCATTTAATCGAGGAAGTGCGTATTCAAGCAGACTTCTCACGCATTTGTAATAACAATCCGCCAGAAAAAGCTTGGCAAAGCATCCTTAGCGTCATGGCCCAAGGCATACAGAGCGTTTTAAGGCAACATCATGAGATCCATCATATTGGTATTGGCTTTCCTGGGTTTATTGATCCTGACACACAGGTCATCGCACAATCACCCAACTTACCTGGCTTAACGCACGTTAATTTAGCGAATGATCTGACCGCTTTAGTCCAGAAAAAAGTCATTATCATTAACGATGCTAATGCCGCCGCGTTGGGAGAATATTATCTTGCTGGCAAGCCAGCAACAGGCTTGATTTACCTTGGCCTGGGCACAGGTGTTGGTGGCGGACTCATCTTAAATGGTCAACCATATGTTGGCCATCACGGCTGTGCCATGGAAGTCGGGCATCTCATGGTTGTACCAGAAGGCCGCTTATGCGGCTGTGGTAATGTCGGCTGTATGGAACAATACGCATCAGCAAGTGGCGTAAGTTTAAGTTACGAAGAAAGCACAAAGCAAACATTAAGTGCTGTAGCAATTGCCAGTCTAGCCACGGCAGGCGATCGGGATGCTATTCAGGCCTATACAATCGCCGCCCACACCTTAGCCCAAGCACTGGCTACGACTTTAAAAATCATTGATGTCCAGCACGTTGTGATTGGTGGCGGGATGGCGGGCGCTTGGCCGCTAATGGAAACAGCTTTTCAACAGCGACTCAATCACGATTTAATGCCAGTATTACGTCAAAAAACCAACATTCAACTATCCAATGCCCAAGATAGAGCTGGCATGCTTGGTGCTGCTCAGCTATCTGTCACACAATCAATAGGATCGATAGAGTGAATAACAGCCAGCTAGACACATTGATCTGGTCAAAGAGTAAGCTAACCATCGGAATTAACAAGGAGGATTAATGACTGAGTTTGATAAGTATCGGGTAAGACCCAATGTACCGTTTTCATGGGCGGAGATTAAGCCTGATGATCGTTCAGAGCGCGGAGAAAGTAAAGCTTCTGATTGGGAGATGCTGACTCAGATTGGGACTGAGATCAACGCCTTGCATGACATCATGGTTGCACAGGGTAAGCATAAGCTCTTATTGATTTTGCAGGGCATGGATACGAGTGGTAAAGATGGTACGGTTAAGCATCTGTTTAGCTATTGTAATCCCTTGGGAATTCGGTTAACGAGTTTTAAAAAACCAACCGATGAGGAATTGGCCCATGATTTTTTGTGGCGTGCGCATGCGCGTGTCCCTAAAAATGGTGAAATTACGATTTTTAATCGCAGCCACTATGAAGATGTATTGATTACACGAGTGCATGGATGGATTGATGCCAGCACCTGCCAGCAGCGTTATGCGCAGATTAGCGATTTTGAGCGCATGCTGGTAGAAAACGGCACAACCATCATCAAATGTTTTTTGTATCTATCTAAAGCAGCGCAAAAAGAGCGCTTGATAGCGCGGTTAACCAGGGAAGATAAAGCTTGGAAGTTCAAACCTGACGATTTAGTTGAGCGTGATTTGTGGTTGGATTATATGCAGGCTTATCAAGATGCATTAGAGGCGACATCAACCGATGATGCGCCTTGGTATGTGATTCCCGCCGACTCTAAAACCAATCGCAATTTATTGATTTCTGGTATTTTATTAGAGGCGTTGCAAGGTTTGGCGTTGGCGTATCGGCCATTGCCAGCAAGCTATAAGAACATTGTAGTGAAAGACTGATTGGCATTATTGGTTTGGTTTAAGTCGGTTATAATGCAAGCATGACTCAGATAGACATTTTAATTGGTTTGGTTTTTTTACTGGTGATACTAGTCGCTTGGCTGCTTTGGCAGACATCGCATAGTGACAAAGGCGCTCCAGCATGGCAAAGCTTGATATTGCAAAACCTAGAAGAAAAGCATCGTAGCATGCTGATGGATATCAATAATGGTTTAAATAGATTGGGCGACCGTTTAAATCAGAGTGCGCAAGAAGGTAGCGAGCGATTAAAAACCAGTGTCGCGCAAGAACTTAACGCTACCCGCGAAGCCATGCAAAGACTCCAGCTTGAGCAAAGTAATCATCTATCGCAAACACGAGAGTCGGTCATTGAGAAATTACACACCACGTTGGCAGAGCAGGGCACAGCGCAGCAGTCGTTAATTAACGACACCATGCTCAAAGCGACCACAACGCTGACGCAAAGCATCCAGCGCCTAACTCAAATTGTGGATGCACGCTTAGAAGAAATTGGCGGTAAAGTGTCCGAGCGTTTGGAAGAGGGCTTTAAAAAAACCAACGAAACTTTTGTGAGCGTGATGGAGCGGTTAGCAACCATTGATGAAGCTCAGAAGAAAATTGATGGATTAAGTACCAATATGGTCAGCTTGCAAGAGCTGCTGGGTGACAAAAAAAGCCGCGGTGCTTTTGGCGAAGTGCAATTAGAAGGCCTGATTCGTAATGTGTTGCCAGAGCAAAGCTTTAAGATGCAATACAGTTTTGAAAACGGCACCCGAGTTGATTGTGCATTGTTCTTGCCTGAGCCGACGGGAACAGTAGCAGTTGATAGTAAATTTCCGTTAGAAAATTATCACCGGATGTTTGACAAGACCCTGAGCGATTTAGATCAAGCGGCGGCGGCTAAATTATTTAAAGCTGATGTAAAACGGCATGTCGATGATATCGCCAGTAAATATATTATCCCGAATGTCACATCCGATGGTGCAGTCATGTTTATCCCCGCAGAGGCGGTATTTGCGGAGATTCACGCTTATCACCCTGATGTGATTGATTATGCGATGAATAAGCGAGTTTGGGTGGTTTCACCAACGACCTTGATGGCTGTGCTTAATACGGCGCGCGCCGTATTAAAAGACGTAGAAATGCGTAAACAAGTCCATATTATTAAAGATGAACTGGGTAAACTAAGTGGTGACTTTAAGCGATTTGATGCACGCATGAAAAAGCTCGCGGATCATATTCGGATGGCGAATGATGATGCAGAAGAAGTGCATAAAAGTAGTCGCAAAATTACAGGGGCTTTTGCCCGTATTGAGCGAGTAGAGTTGAGTGACGTCCCTGTTGATTTGCTTGACGTTGTTGACGATGACTAATTAATCTAATAAATTAAATAAAGCCTATAACATAATGAATATAAAAGTATTATATTTCGCAAGAATTAAAGAGTCGGTTAATTATTCAACAGAAGAGATTGCTCTGCCCGTGGATATTTCAAATATCAATACTCTCAAAGCCTTTTTAGCAAAACGAGGTGAAATCTGGGCCGATCTCTTTAGTGGTAAACAAGTCGTGAGAGCGGCGATTAACCATGAATTGGTGGATGACATGATGGCGATTCATGATGGCGATGAAGTGGCTTTTTTTCCGCCAGTTACAGGTGGGTAATCCAAGCGTGATGCTATGAGTGTACGCGTTCAAACCGCTGATTTTGATGTCGCAGCAGCCTTAGCTGAAATGCGTTTGGCCAGTGCCGATATTGGGGCTGTGGTCAGCTTTATCGGACAAGTACGCGACATTAATGATGGGGACACCGTCAATACGCTTACCCTAGAGCATTATCCACAGATGACAGAGCGTATGTTGGCATCGATTGAAAAAGAAGCCCAATCCCGCTGGAATATTGTAAATAGTTTGATTATTCATCGTGTAGGTACCCTCAAACCGCTTGATCAAATTGTCTTGGTTGCGGTGGCTAGTGCGCATAGAGGCGATGCCTTCAAAGCATGTGAATTTATGATGGATTATTTAAAAAACCAAGCACCATTTTGGAAGAAAGAATCAACACCAGATGGCGAACGTTGGATAGAAGCAAAAACCAGTGATACAGAGGCACAAGAACGCTGGCAACAATCATGATGAGGCGACAGAAAAAAACAGTATGCAAATTTTAAATGAACAAGCCCTCAATGCGAGCGTGCCTTTACATGATTTATCATTCAAGACGACTCAAGAATTAATTGATTCACAAGCGCATCAAGCAGACCATCAGCCGCATGTACATGGCTGGATCGCGCAAGCAGAAGCCAAAAAAGCGGCCATGTTTGGTTTACGCATGCGCCAAGCAGGCTTTAATATGTTGGTGCTTGGGCAACACGGCAGTGGGCGAACTTCATTGATGCAAAGCGCCATGCAACAAGTGGCAAAAGAAACAGGTGCACAATTGCAAGACTTGGTGGCGGTTTACCACTTTCATCAAGCCAATCAACCCTTTTTAATGAAGTTGCCTGTGGGCTTAGGGGTCAAGTTATCGGCGCAAATGGATATATTTTCACGGGCATTTATGGCTGAATTAGCCACGCTGATGACCATTAAAGACAAAGCTGAAGTCCTGAGAAAAGCCGAAGTTTGGCTGCAAGACGCAGTGCAAGCATTAACAGCGTTAGCAGACAATCATGCACCGTTAATGCGCTATATTGAACTGGTTAAAAAAGACGTGATCAGTTTCTTGAAAGTCTATCCCATGCCCGCTAGTAATGACGTTGAAGGCGCGTTAGAGGCTTTGTTAAGTGATGGTTTCTTAAGTCGCTTTAGAGTCAATGTGTTAGTGGATAATCGAAACGCAGCCGAGCAGGGCTTATTACAGCCTGTGGTTTACGACAATGACCCTAGCTATCAGTCTTTATTTGGCAGCTTAGAAACAGGTGCAGAGCAGCCACACGAATTTTTACGCTTAAGAGCGGGCAAACTGCATCAAGCTGACGGTGGCATGTTATTAGTGCAGTTGCGAGATATTTTGAATGACGAGCAAAACGGCGCGCAAATGATTGAAAAGCTTTATCGCTTTTTACGCAATGGCACATTGCAGTTTGAAGATGCGGCTGGAAGCGGTCAAAGTGCGGGCTATGTTTTAGCAAACACCTTAATCCCATTACGCGTTAAATTGGTACTAGTAGCCATGCGTGAGGATTTCTATAGTTTGTTAGAAGAAAACCCTGACTTTTTTGACCATTTCCCAATCAAAGTAGAATTTGCCGATAGCATTAACGCCAATGCTGAAAGTTATGCCGCCGTGTCTGGCTATGTGGCGCAAAAGTGCGAACAACACCAATGCCCCCATTTTAATGTAGAAGCCGTTGCCCGTTTGATTGGGGCGCTACAACGATTAGAAGAAGACCAAGCACGCATCAGCACCAATTTTGCTTTTTTAGAGCGCTTAATGCTAGAAAGCGCCTCTTATGCAGCCGATGCTGCAGTGGTCACCCAAGCGCATGTGCAAGCGGCGATTAATGCCCGCAACCAACGTCATCAATATTTTGAAACACAAATTCGTGAATCGATTATTGATAATGAACTATTGATTCAAGTGCATGGCGCAGTGGTAGGCCAGATTAATGGTTTAACCCATATCGAGCTCGGCGATGCCAGTTTCGGCTCCCCAATTCGCATCACCGCCCGTTGCTATCCAGGACAAAAAGGCCTGATCAACATCGACCGTGAAGTCAATATGAGTGGTCCTAATCACGACAAAGGCATTTTTATCTTACAAAATTGGCTCAGCGCCAGCTTCTCGCATCTGGCGCCATTAAGCCTCAATGCCTCTTTGGTATTTGAGCAGGAGTACAACGGCGTAGAAGGCGATTCCGCCTCCTGTGCAGAGCTATTTGCGCTGTTGTCTGCCATGGCTAATTTACCGATCCAGCAAGGAATTGCCATTACTGGCGCGTTAAATCAGTTTGGCGAAGTCATGCCCATAGGCGGCGTTAATGAAAAAATTGAAGGCTACTTCAGAGTTTGTAAGGCGCTGGGGCTAGATGGCAAGCAGGGCGTGATTATCCCTAAACGTAACCAACGACACTTATTGCTTGATGATGAAATTGTGCAAGCGGTTAAAGCAGGACAATTCCAAATCATCACCATCGATCACGTGCTAGAAGGCATAGAGCACTTGGTCAATGTTGCCGCTGGTGAAAAAGATGCAAGCGGCTGCTATGCACCCAACACCGTCATGGGTCATGCGCAAGCGGTGCTGGCACAATACCGCAAAACGCTAGAAACCAACCAACCCAACGGCAAAAACCATACCCATCATGGCAGTTAATATAGACGAAAAATGTCGCTTGGATAAATGGCTTTGGGCGGCACGGTTTTATAAAACCCGTAGCATGGCCGCGGATGCCGTCAGTGGCGGCAAAGTCCGCGTCAATGGCGACCGTGCCAAAAGCGCCAAAGAAGTACAACTAGGCATGACCATTCAAATCACCAATAAAGAATTCGAAATGGTAGTAGAAGTGACTGGCCTATCAAACGCCAGACGCAGTGCACCAGAAGCCGCCATGCTCTATAAAGAAACCAAAGCAAGTAAAGCCAAACGAGACAACCTCAAAGCCACCAATGCGGCCGAACATGCCTTAAGAGAGCGCGGCGCAGGTAGACCAACCAAAAGACAGCTACGCGATATCGCAAAATTTACTGGGATTAAAAATTATGACGGTTTATAAAGTTAATTTTTTACCCATTAAATAAGCGCATCCAGAAATTGAATCTAGAGAGTCATAATGCAAAAATGGTATGTGATTTACACAAAATCCAGAAAAGAAAAAGTTGCCTTACAAAATTTAAATGCTCAAGGCTATGATGCACACCTGCCGCTCATTAAATTAGAAAAAATCATCAGACATAAAAAAGCCATTGTCGAGGAGCCGCTCTTCCCGCGATACCTGTTTATTCGGCTTGATGAGCAGGCCTCTCAGGATTGGTCACCCATTCGCTCGACAATTGGCGTCTCGCAAATGGTTAAGTTCGGTAACTTACTGGCACAGCTACCCGATGAGGTCATGGAGGTGATGCTCAACCTTGACGCACAGCCTATTACGCAGACCATATCCTCAGGCGACTCAGTCATCATTAACGATGGGCCTTTTAAGGGCGTGGAGGCGCTATTTAGCCACTTTGATGGCGACCAGCGTGCAGTACTACTACTCAATCTGCTAGAAAAAACAGTCAAGGGCAAATTCGACCTTTCCGAGTTTTCACTAATCAAGTAAGCCCCATCTTTTTTAATTGCTTTTCCCTTCGTTTTAAGCTAACCTCGTTCAACATTGAACATGGTTTTTTGTTCGGCGACCTAGATGCTGTTTTTGAACGGGCAGGGCGGTAGCGTGCTTAAAGCCAATTTCTCAACTTAAGTGATCAACAATCTGACTAATATTAATATGGTAAATGAAGACGACTTTAAGCTGCTAAGGCTGATTGAAAGTAGTCCCGAAATCTCACAACGTCAAATCTCTAAAAAGTCGGGCCTAAGCTTGGGTAAGGTCAATTATTGCCTTAAGTCTCTTGCTAACAAGGGCTGGATTAAAAT
>Ga0129324_10000873_pt1 | contig 20805 bp, 22 predicted proteins | sample CPBDNA_7_FD_96879 | JGI IMG/M metagenome (GOLD analysis project Ga0129324, IMG submission 96879) | Freshwater to marine salinity gradient microbial communities from Chesapeake Bay, USA - CPBay_Spr_15_0.2_DNA | ecosystem: Environmental > Aquatic > Marine > Coastal | place: USA: Chesapeake Bay... | reverse complement strand
GTCTACGCTTAAAGGATTTCACCATGAGTTTCCGCTGGCCTAACAAGGACCCTGACGAAGAGCTAGACTACAATGTTGACTGGTCCCGGTTCCTTGGTGAAGAAGGTGTCACTGCTGTTAGTGTTAACTGGTATGTTGATGACGCTGATGGTGTAAAGACTAGTATTAATGCTGGTGAAACTGTTAATGGTATCCAGAACGTATCCGAAACAAATACTAATACAGTGACTACAATTAACCTAAATTCTGGTACTGCTAATACTGACTATAAGTTTTACTGTAGTATGACTGACAGTGTTGGTCTTGTAACTGAACGTGTCATCAAGCTACGAGTAAAGGAACGATAATGGCTTACAATTTCCTTGGGCTTGTAAACGATGTTAACCGTCGTCTTAATGAGGTGGCCCTTACATCTAGCAACTTTAGTACTGCTACTGGATTTTACTCGTCAGCTAAAGACTCAATCAATGCATCAATTCGTAGCATTAACCAAGTTGCCTACGAGTGGCCGTTCAATCATGTCGAGCAGGAAGAAACACTGACTGCTGGCACGACACGTTATTCGTACCCATCTGACTGCAAGACTGTTGATCTTGAATCATTTAGAATTAAACGTAATAGTACTTTTGGGAATGCTACTCAGAAGCTTTCTATTCTTTCATATGAAGACTACCTGAACCGCTACGTTGACGATGAGTACAATACTTCTGACACTGGTATCCGGGCGCTTCCCCGTCACGTATTCCGTACACCTAACCAAGAGTACGGTGTTCATCCTGTACCTGACAAAGCGTATGAGATTGTGTATGAGTACTACCGGTTGCCGGTAGACCTACAGCTATACTCTGACGTGCCTGATATTCCAGAACAGTTTAGGTACGTTATTGTAGATGGTGCTATGTACCACTCGTTCTTGTTTCGTGGTAACACACAGGACGCTGCACTAATTGAAGAGAAGTTTATGGAAGGTATCAAGGACATGCGATCCTTGTATATCAACCGATACGATTACGTTAGGGATACTCGTATTGATCGTGGTGTCCGCATGAACGGAAGGCTTGGCAACTAATGCCGACTAGGTGGGATACATTTCCGGTAGAGTGTCGTGGGGGCTTGGTGACTAACATCTCGCCGCTACAACAAGGTATTAGTAATCCGGGTTCTGCCCGTACACTAATTAACTTTGAACCTTCGATTGAGGGCGGGTATCGTCGGGTACAAGGATACACACAGTACGACGACGATTATGTTCCACCGTATGGTGACCCTGTTGTTCAAGCTAGTGGTCAGACTGGCACCACAATTAACATTGCGAATATCTACGAAGAACCAGCCGATGGCGATACTTTTACTATTGATGGTGTATCCGGCACATACACAATTGATGCGGCGGGTGTATCCTTCAATAGTACCAACAAGACTGCTACACTGACGCTGACGACATCCTTGGATTCTTCACCTGCCGACAAGGCTGCTATTACGTTCAGTAATACTACCAGCCTTATTAAGGGTGTTATTTACTACGGTGGAAGTGTGATTGCTTACCGTGGTGGGTCGTTGTGGTCTTCGGATACTATTGGCTGGACAAAGATAAACGTACCTTCTTATGGTACTGTCCTTACTGCTGGTGGCGCACAGACTGGTACATCCTTTAATGTGGATGGTTTGACCAGTGTCCCACAGGTCGGTGACACATTTAGTATTGCCGGTATTGAACTTGTATATACTGTTACGGTACTGCCTACAGTAACCAGTGGTGCAGCTACACTTACTATTACGCCAGCACTAGCGTCTTCACCTGCCAATAATGCAGCCATTACTTTCCTTAGTGTTGACCGTAGTGGTGGTGGAAAGCTTCGGTATGATACGCTGAACTTCAGTGGTACCCAGAAGATTGTATGTGTTGACGGACAAAATAAGCCGTTCACTTACGATGGTAGTACGTTTGTTGTTCTTAATGATGCCCCATCTGATGTAATATCCGCTGACCACGTTGCGGTATTTAAGAATGCGGTATTCTTTGGGGAAGCTAACTATGTAGCATTTACCGCACCTTTTGACGAAACAAACTTTAATGTTGCTAGTGGTGCCGGTGTTATAAATATTACTAAAGACATTACAGGTATGCGTGTCTTTCGTGACCAGCTTATTATCTTTAGCACAAACCATATTGTTTCACTTCAAGGTAGCACAGTATCAGACTTTACAGTCAAACCAATTACACACGACGTGGGTTGTATACGCCCGGACACTATACAGGAAGTTGGTGGTGATATTGCTTTCCTTGGCCCTGATGGTATTCGATTGTTGACTGCTACTCAACGTATCGGTGACTTTGGTCTTGCGGTTGCTTCTCGTCCTATTCAAGACAAAGTACGTGATCTTGTTTCTTCTAATACTTCTTTCTGCTCTTGTGTTGTTCGTGAAAAAAACCAGTACCGTATCTTTGGTTACGCTGCCAGTACTACAAGAGCTAATGCTAAGGGTATTATTGGTGTGCAGTTTGCTGACCAGACATCTGAAGGTATGGCTTGGTCGCAGCTTGAAGGTATCAAGGCGTATGTAGCAGATAGTACTCAAGAGGAAAACGAAGTAATCGTATTTGCTGGTAGCGATGGTTTCGTTTATCTTATGGAAACTGGTAACACCTTTGGTGGTAATGACATTTCGGCTTTCTACGATACCCCATACTTTTCTGTAACTGACCCAAGACTTCGTAAAACATTCTACAAACTTACAACTTACATTGATCCAGAAGGTGCAGTTACTGGTCAAGTCACGCCTAAGTTAGACTTTGATGAAACCAATACAATTCAACCAGAACCTATTTCATTGATAAGTGATAGTAACGCTGCTTCATTTTACGGCAGTGCTGTATATGGTGTTAGTAGTTATGGTGGTAAACTAAAGTACGTATTCAATCATCAAATTATTGGATCAGGTCGTACAGTTAGTTTCCAGTATTTGTTTGAAGGGACTGACCCTCCGTTTTCACTAGACGCAATAACACTCGAATATCAGAACAACGACAGGCAGTAAGGATAAACAATGGGAACCGGATACACTAGAAATGACGCTGGTAACAACATTGCTAACGGTAACGTTGTTAATGCTGCTGACCTTGATGGAGAGTTTGATGCTATCCAAGCAGCTTTTGTTGCAGTCTCTGGACATACGCACGATGGTACTGCGGCTGAAGGCGGAGCAGTAGAAGTAATTGGTCCTAACCAAGAGTACGTTTCTACGACAGGTGCCTTCTACCCTAAGACTGACGGTACTTATGATCTAGGTTCTGCTACTCTTGAGTGGAAGGACTTGTACATTGATGGTGTCGCGTACCTAGACCAAGCTGATGTTACTACACTGAATGCTACTACTGTAGACATTAATGGTGGTGCAGTTGATGGTACTATTATTGGTGCTTCTGTTGCCGCTGCTGGTACGTTTACTGATGTCACAGCTACTGGTACAACTACTCTAACTACTGTAGACATTAATGGTGGTGCAGTTGATGGCACTATTGTTGGTGGGACGACCCCGGCGGCGATAAGCGGGACGACTGGCACGTTCTCTGGCACCGTCGGCATCACCGCAAACGTCGAAGTTGGGGGCAGCATCTACAGCCCTGCAAACACCGACACTCTGGTTATTTTCGGTGGCACAAACGGTGACGGGGCGAACTTGAGGATGCACGGGTCTGGGACGGCGGCCCCGAATAACGCGATCATGGACGCGGACGTTCACCGTTTCCGCAGTCAGGCCGGAACAGAATGGGCGCGATTTACCGGTGGAAATTTCGGAATCGGCACAACCAACCCACTCACTGACCTTGATGTCACTGGCAGCGCCGCAGTTTCTGGTAACCTAGGAATCGGCACAACCACTCCAGACTATAAACTCCATGTTGCAGGAGCAAACCCTGAAGGCGGCATACTTGTAGAGGACACTAGCGCGAGCGCTGCCAGCCCTGCTATTCAGGTAATTGGAAAAAGAAGCGACGGCAACACTTCTCCGGCATTTGCCGGGAAATTAGCTATTGCATCTAATAGGACAGATGCGGCCATCGGCACGGACAAAAAGCTAGGCACGATATATTTTGGTGGAAATCACACCGATGGTTCTCAAGCGAATATAAGTTTCCCGGCCTCTATTGCTGCTGTGACGGAAGCAACTTTTAACTCTGTATCGGATATGCCAACAGCTTTGGCCTTCTATACCGGAAGCACAGGAAGAAGCCTTTCTGACGCCAATGTCGACATCGGCACTGAGCGTTTGCGTATAGATAGTGACGGCAACGTGGGGATTGGAACGTCTAGTCCATCAGTTCCGCTCACCGTGACCGGTAACATGCGATCAACTGGCAATGCAGTAATCGGGACAACAAGTGATTGGACATTCGCATCAAATTGGCGGGGGGTTAAGCTTTCTGACCGTCATGCCATTCAGGCAACCAATGCGGCCAGCAGTGTGGCCCTTTCCTCGAATGCCGCCATTGGATCGTCTGGTTGGGAGTATACGGTCACAGGCGAAGCCGCTGGCAACTACACTTTAAACAGCGGGACTCATATTTGGAATTATGCGGCGTCTGGGACTGATGGCGATCCGGTGACATTCACAGAGGCAATGCGTCTTACTTCGTCAGGTAGTCTAGGCATCGGGACGGCTAGTCCAGTCACTGACGTTGACATAAACGGGCAACTCGGAGTGGCCGCAGGGACTGCCGCCGCGCCGTCCTACTCGTTTCGCACTGACCTTGACACCGGGATTTATAGCAGCGCGGCGAACCAACTTGCCATTGCAACGAATGGTGCACAGGTGGCGCGGGTCAATAACGTTGGAGCCTGGAACTTCACAGGGACCGGAACAAATATTCAACTGTTGGGCGGGACTGTTGATCTTGGTGCCGAAGCCAGAACCTGGGCGTTTAAGTCGCCTGCAACGGATAGCCTCACGGATGCTTTTGTGTTCGAGACCGGCAATTCTTGGCAGTTCAATGTGGACACTGCCGCCGCCCTTACGATCAATGCATCCGGTCAAACCGTAGTTGCCAATGAATTGTTTGCAGCGGACGGCACGGCGGCTGCGCCTTCGGTGTCGTTCTCAAGCGACCCTGACACCGGCATGTTCAGTGCCACCGCAAACCGACTGAGCTTTAGTTGCGCCGGAGTAGAACTCCTGCAACTAGAAAACGACCAGATCATGCACTACAACAACGGGTCGGCGGCATCTCCTTCGTTCTCTTTTAGGGTAGACCCAGACACAGGGGTGTATCGGTACGGCTTGAACAACCTTGGCTTTGCCGCAGGTGGCGTCTACTCGGCAAGGGCTACCCCGACTGGATTTATTGTTGCCGGTGCTTTGTCCAAAGGCTCTGGTTCATTCCGCATCCCACACCCCATCCGGGAAGGTCACGATCTCGTTCACTCGTTTGTGGAAGGTCCTACTGCTGACAATATTTATCGGGGTGTTGTTAGACTAGTTGATGGTAAAGCAGTTGTTAATCTTGACGAAGCTGCCCGTATGACTGAAGGCACCTTTGTTGCGTTGAATACAAACACACAATGCTTCACGACTAATGAAGACGACTGGACTGCAATTCGTGGTAAAGTTAATGGTAACCTGCTGACGATTGAAGCACAAGACCCTCAGTGTACTGCAAGTATTTCTTGGCTTGTAATTGGCGAACGTCATGACCAACACATGATGGACACAGACTGGACTGATGAAAATGGTCGCGTCATTACTGAGCCGCTTACTGAGGTTCCAGCAGACGGGGAATTGTAGAAATGCCAGAGTTTATAAAAGACTGGTGGTCCGTCATTGTTGGAGTTTTTACACTTATAGTTTGGTTGGTACGTCTTGAAGGTAAGGGTTTATCTAACTCGTCTGAAATTGAAAGCATTAAGTCACAGCGTAAAGAAGACTTAGAGCTTCGTAGACACGATCAAACTCAAACTGCTGAACTACTCAAAGAAATTCGACAAGACATTAAGACACTCATGGCAAGTAAGTAAGATTTACTAATGACAAAGATTACACTTCGTACAGCACTGGAACTTATTTCCCACGAGGCTATTGTTCGTGAAGCCTACAAGGATAGCGTTGGTATCTGGACTTGGAGTATTGGCATTACGTCTGCCTCTGGCTATAACGTAAACCAGTACATCAGTAACCCACAACCGATGGACAAGTGCCTTGAGGTATTTGTGAAGGTACTGCAAAAGTACGCTGACGATGTGGACCAAGCTTTTACTGGCCGTGTCTTATCAGAGGAACAGTTTGCTGCCGCCTTGTCGTTTCACTACAATACTGGTGCTATTAAACGGGCGTCATGGGTAAAGTCTTACCTTGCTGGTAACTACTCCAAGTCTAAGTCTGAGTTTATGAATTGGCGTAAACCTCCAGAAATTATTCCTCGTCGTCAAAAGGAACGTGATCTGTTCTTTGATGGTAAGTGGAGTAACAACGGTACAGTTACTGAGTTTACAACTGTTCGAAAGAATGGTAGTATTGACTGGTCGTCTGGCAAACGTGTAAACGTTACTGAGCAACTTGAAAAACTTTTCGAGGTTAAACCTGTACGCCAACAGTCTAACCTTATTGAGACTATTGTAGAGTTTATTTTAGAGTTGATTGGACAAAAGAAATGAAGTACTTTAAGCCAACTTCCCTGACATGGTGGATGTCTTTCTTGCCAATTGCAGGTGGAATTATTATAGCTACTGCCGATATACATGGGCAAGCAGCCCTTGTCACTTCAGTAAACAACTTGACTGGTAACGTAGAGCCTGCTGTGTTGATTAATGCTGGTCTTGTTGGTATTGGACTACGGGCTGCAATGTAATGCTTGGTCAAATCAAAGTTGTCCTTGTTCTAGTTCTGACTTCTATTACTGCTATTGCAGCCGTATGGTTTCGGCGTGATGCGAAGAAGGATGCTAATGCAGAAGCTAAGGAGAAAGACCTTGAGAATGCTATTAAAATCCGCCGTCGTGTTGATGCTGCTAACAACTCTGAGCGGTTGTCTAAACATGATGACGCAGGCTTCAGAGACTGAGAGTACTATTTGTGAGTTAATTGGCGGGCAGCTACCTACACGTAGTCGGTCGGATACCTTACAAACACAAACTGAAATACAAGAACTATACCTGCGGTTTGAGACAACCTGTCCCGCTTACGCTAACCTGATACCATAAGAAGGAATACAACGCATGGCTGGCCAAGAAAAGAGCCGACTGACTAAGGCTGTAAGCCAGATACTTAAGCGTATCCGTGGCGGTTCTGGCTATGCTGCTGGTGGTCAGGTTAGTCAACCTGAACTGCAATACTTTTGGGATCAAAAGAAGGCTGGGAATAGTGGTGCGCCACCGTCGCCTAACAGTACTAATCCTACCACTATATCTGAACGAGCAGTATACGACCAACAAGTACTGGGTATTGCCCCGTCAACTCCGACTACTCGTACGGCAGTAGACCCTGCGGTAGCAGCACAAGTAGAAGGTACAACTAATCTTCTGAACGCTTCTGTGAATGACCCCACGAGTGTCCTTAAGTCTGCTGACGTTGGGACAATGAGTACAACTGCGGGTCAGCTTGACCCCACTAAAGTCCTAGAACTAGGTGGTGCTACGGATGCGAGTACTGCACAAGTTACTCCGGCTGCTGCCGTTAAGGTACCCGATGTACCTGACGCACCTCAAGTAAAAACTGCTACGTCTACTGCTGGTGTCAACAAGATTACCGACCAAACGAAAGCTGCACAAGGTACTGTCAGCGATAATGCTTTGGTTGAAGGCGCAACGATGGACCCACAGGACCTAGCGTCTCTTGGTCTTGATGCTGCACAAATTGCTAAGCCACAGGTTGTACAAGACGTTGGAGAACTAACTCTTCAGCCCGGAGAACTTATTAAAGGTTCAACTGTTGACATGGCGGCTGTTAACAAAGTAGCCAAGATGGAAGCCGCTACTGCACTGCCGTCAGAGAAGGCTACTGTTGCCGGACAACTGAAAGACCTTACCGAAGGCTTTGACACAAAGAACCCGCCTCCTTGGGCTGCTGCTTCTATTCGTGCAGCTAACGCAGAGATGGCTTCTCGTGGTATTGGCGCATCGTCTATGGCTGGTCAGGCTGTACTACAAGCTTCACTTGAAGCTGCGTTGCCTATTGCTATGCAGGACGCACAGACACGTGCAAGCTTTGAGTCACAAAATCTTTCGAATAGACAGCAGGCTGCACTGTTTGGTGCTGAGCAACGGGCCAAGTTTTTGGGTATGAAGTTTGACCAAGACTTCCAGTCCAAGGTAATCAATGCTGCTCGTATTGGTGAGATTGCTACAATCAACTTCACGTCTGACCAACAGATTGCACTTGAGAACGCCAAGCTTGCACAGACTGTAGACATTGCGAACCTTGATGCTAGGAACGCCAAGGTACTAGCAGATGCTGCTGCCATGACACAGCTTGACTTGACTAATTTGTCTAACATCCAGCAAGCACAAGTTCAGAACGCTAAGGCATTCCTTGAAATGGATATGACCAATCTGAACAACCAACAACAGACTATCATGATGAACTCACAGGCACGTGTACAGGCACTGCTTAGTGACACGTCAATGACCAATGCTACCCGGCAGTTTAATGCTTCAAGTAAACAGCAGGCAGACCAGTTCGAAGCCTCACTGATTAACCAGACACAACAGTTTAACACTGCCCAAACAAATGCTGTTAGGCAGTTTAATGCTGGTGAACAAAATGCTATGCGTCAGTTTAATGCACAGCAACGTAATGCTAGGGAACAATTTAACGCACAAAACAGTTTGATTATTGAGCAAGCTAATGCCCAATGGCGGGCTAACGTTGAGACTACAGAGTTTGCTGCACAACACGAAGCCAACATGTCACTGGCTAAAGACGCTAATGGTATTACTACCGCCGCCTTGGATAACATCTGGCAGACAGAGCGTGACATTATGGGCTATACTTTTACTTCCAGTCAGAATAGAATGGACCGTTCGTTGAGTCTCTTGCTAGCAGACAAAGACCTTATGGCCGTACGTGAAGAAATTGAAGCAGAAGTTGCACAGACCGCTAAAGCTGACCAGTCAACGAAAAGAGCCGCCATGACTAAGTTCTTTGTTGACCTTGGTTTTGCATTGATGGAATAAGGCAAGTGACAAATAGTAAGGATTTGGACTATGTACACTAGAGACGGGTATAGTAGGTCTGCTCAAAACGCGGATAGGCTACGGTTTAGTACAGGTATCAACGTAAAAAGCTCTGGTATTGCAAACCGTGGTCTAGCCGAAAGAGGTGGACGAAAGGCACGGAATAAGATTGAGTCTAGCTTTGACTCACTTACGGATAGTATGGCGCAACGTCAAGCTGAGCGGGATGTTGCTGCGCAGTACATGACTGCCTTTCGTCCGACTGAAGACACCGGACCCGCTGGCCCAATTGGCAATGGCGTATACTCGGACATTACTGCTGAAGTAAGTGACGAAGAAACTCGGACAATTCTTGCGACTATCCAGCAAAACGAGTCTGCGGGTGACTACTCTATCCGTAACTTTACTTGGCAAGAGGGTGACACTAGCCCACCGTCAACTGCCTCTGGTGCCTACCAGTTTACTCGACCTACTTGGAGAAGCCTTACAGAAAGGTACGGGGTTGGTACTGAGTACACTGATGCATACATGGCACCTCCTGAAGTACAAGACCAAATTGCTGCGATGCACGTTGAAGAAATTCTAGACCAAAACAATAACAACTTGGCTGCTGTACCTAACGTATGGTATACTGGTAATCCACAAGGTAACATGAGCCAATCGGCAATTGATACTAACCGTGGACATACCTCAAGTGCGTACATGAATAATTTTATGTCAACGTATAATGCAATGAAGAACGCATAAGGCAATCTAGTAATGGCACAAGACTTAAGATTCGAACGTCCTATTCCCGGTGAGTCTCTTACTCAACCGCCTCGTAATGCTAAGTGGGAACGTGCGCCAGAGATTGTAGACCCTGACGAAGCAATTGAAATGCACCTAACTAGGGTCAATACACCTAAACGAATCTTGGCTATTATTGGTCTTGTAGAGGAAGGTCTTGACGTTAAAACAATAACAGAGGGTATCCTTCGTTCCGCTGTATCAGAGGGTATGCACACAATCGACGTAAGCCTGATTGTTGGGCCAGTCTTGCACGAGTTTATTTGTGATACTCTTGAGGAAGCTAACATTGACTACGACGACGGACTTACTCCCGAAGATGAAACACCAGAAGGTAGGCAGCTTACAGTAAAGCGTCGTGCAAGGCGACTGTTTCAGAAATCCTCTCAACCACCTGCTGCAAGTAACAGTAAACGTTTCATCCCAGTTGAGCGCGGTAAGAAAAAACGGCCTGCACCTGACACAAAGAAAGAAGCTACCAGTGGTGACCAACTGGAGCTAGACCTTGGTGGAGCCATGAAAGAAGTTGGTCTTATGTCGAGGAAATCCAAATGAGTTTCTGGGTAGGCTTAAGCCAAGGGTTCAGTGAAAATATTGAGCGTCGTGCAACTGAGCGTGAAAACGAGAAGGACCGCGAAGAGAACCGTAAAGAACTTGCTGCCCGTATCAGGGCAGACCGTAACAATACAGTACTGCCTATCGTTATGAGGGAACGTGCTGCACTACAGGAGGCTGCGCTACAAACTGCTGAACAAATGAAGTACCTACGCAGTGTCGGTGTCAGTGATGTTTCTATTGTTGGACTACAGAACTCTGGTCAAATTGACGTAGCAGTAGATACTATTTCTCGTGCTCAAAGCCAAGGTAAACTTACACCTGACTACATTACAAGCATGGACGAAACACTTCGTACTAGCATTGAAGACCAGCTTGGTGGTAACTTTGACAGGTACGTATCGGCTGCTGCTGTCATCATGGCGAACCCACGACTAGGTACACCGGATGGCGACGTTGTTGGAAACATCATGGGTCTTAGCGCATTGACTGATCCAGAGGTTGATGCCTTTGGTGTTGGTACCGATATGCTTGCACAAGCAGCTACTCTGTACGACGGACTGTACGAAGTAGAAGGTACGAGTGTACAACCTGTTGGTATTAACTTCTCCAATGCCTTTGGGCCTAGTGCTTCTGAAATTAGTGAGGCAAGAAATCAGGCTGTTAGGCTTACCGCAGAACTTACTGGTTCTAGTCAGGACATTATAACTTCGCCTACTGGTGAGATTAGGTATAACTACCAGTCAAACCCTGAAGAAGCTGACTTTGCTCAAAGACTTTTTAGTGATCTTATTTCAAGGCAATCACAAGCTGGTACGACCACAAGTCTACAGTCTGATATAACTGCTTTGTCTAGCGCCCTTACTGCTAAACTTCCACCACGAATTAATGGTGAGCAACGTAGACCGGACATTAATGAGATTGCGCAATACTACGAAGACTTCCGACAGTCTGGTGGCTTCGACGTTCCTACTGTCAATATACCCACTGCTGCACCAGCTATACCTGTAGCTGCCGCACCAGTTACTACACCAGTTACTACACCAACTACAAGTATGGCAGACGATGAAGAGTCTGATGTAGGTGCTTCGAACTACTTAGAAATACTGGACGCCAACTACATAGGTAAATAACAACAATGGCATATACAGATGAAGCCGCTGGTCGGTCATTCATAGAAACGGTGTCTAGTAACCCAGAGGCACAGGCTGATCTTGTCAGGTTCTTTAGTGGTGGTCGTTACAGCCTTTCTCGTGAAGAGATGATTGAAAAAGGTGCAGAAGGTCTAGCACGAGACTTCGTTGAGCATATGCGTTATCAGACAGTCAACGAGACTACTGGTGTCAAAGACTTGATGTATGCACGTAATGAAGACAACGACGTAAGAGGACGTGAATCTTTTGGTCGTCTTATGGAAGCGTACGACACGTCTGACGGTGGTGGTACTGGCTTTATTGGCGGTGCGCTTGACTACGGTGCAGCCCTTGCTACGGCCCCTAGTACGTGGCTTACAGTAGGTACAGGTGGTCTTGGTGCCGGTTCTAAGCTTGCTGCCCGTGCCTCTACAGTAGCCTCACAGGCCGCTGTACGTCGTGCTGTAGTTGGTCAGTTGTCTAACTCAACGACAAGGCAGGCAGCTATTGCCACTGTCCGTAACCAAGCTGCTAGTGGCGCACTAGTCGGTGTGACTTCTCGTCAGGCAGCACGGGCCTTGCCGCTAAGCCTTGGACGTGAAGCTGCCCGTTCTTTTCTTACGACTGGTGTAGTAGAGGCTGGTATTGGTGCTGGTATGTCTTACGCCAATAGGGAAGCACGAGCACAAACTATTGATGACTACCAGTACACTGCCGGTGACGTTGCGCGTGATGCACTGTTTGCTGGAGCACTTGGTGGCATCATGGGTGGTGTTGCTGGTGCCACTAACGCCAACGCACGTAATAAAATGTTTGACACTTTGATTGACCAAGGTGTTCGTGGACGTGCCGCTAAACGTGCTGCTTCTAAAGCTGCCAGAGATAGACTTAAGGCTGCACGTAAAGCTTCTGGTAAAGGTAAGGATGGTGTTCTCACTGAGGAAGCCTTGAAGGCGCAGATGGTTATTGACCGCACAGTAACTACTATGCAAGCACTTGATCCTGATCTTGTACTTAAGGGTGACACAGTCAAGAAGCTTATGCTGACCGGTAAAGAGTCAGACAGTGCTTTGTCTACAACTGGTCTGTCTCTTGACACTATGCGTTCTGTTGCCGCCGCTACTCTGGACATTGCGGATAGGTTTAACGTATGGCAGGCTGGTAAGAAGTTTGATCCTGACATCCGTATATCGGCACGTATAGCTGAGTATATGACTAGCTCAAAGACTGACCTTCCAAAGGCCCTAACGTTCTTGGATGAAGTTCGCCGTACGTACGGACTGTCTACTGAAGAGCTTAGCTATGTGTACCTTGCTGACTTGTCTAACGCAGGTAAGTTGTTGAACGTACAGTCACAGTTGAAACGTGGGCTTAAAGTTGCTGACGTTAAGGCTGCAACAGACGTACTGCGTGGATTGTCAGCTAAGGTCCCACACGTGGACATGGAACTAGCCACTAGGTTAGCCCGTGAAGCACAAGCGAACAAACCCAAAGGAGCAAGGCCAGACGAAGGTACCGCCATGTGGGTCTTGCGTCAGCTTGACCAAGCGTCTATTGCTATGATGACTAGTCAGCTTGGTACTACTGTTGCGAACATTGCAGGTACCGGCTTGAACCTTGCTGCTGATGTCAGTGACCAAACAATGCGTGGCCTGTACCGTGCTATCATTAAGCAAGACGGCGCGGGTGCTGTCAGTGCATTCAAGGGTGCCACAGACATCATTCGTGGTATGAGTATGGGTAACTCCGACAAGCAAGTCTTGGAAGTAATGTTTGCGGATAGCCTACCTAATACGTACAAACGTGTTTGGCACGACGTACTACGGTCTGATGAAATTAGTGACAACTCTACGTCCATGCTTCTTCGTGGAGCAAGAGCCGTAAACCTAATGAATGCTGTGACAGACAACACCTTTAAGCGGAACATATTCTACAGTAGCTTTAGCAGGCAGCTACGGGACGTTGCCGCGATGCCTTCTATTCAGAGGGCTGATCCAGTAACTGGTGAGATGGTTGAAATAGCTATTACACCTGCTATGCGTAACCAGCTTGGTCGCAACGTCAGTGAGTTTCTTAAAAAGAATGAAAGCTTTGACACAGAAAAGCTAGACATTCAAATCAAGGAAGTACTGGACGCTATCATTGACAGGGCTGTTAACGACACAGAGCGTCTGACTATGCAGCGTAGCTTTGTAGGTAAAGGTGACAACTCTCACTTTGGTAGGCTATCCGCTAGTGCTGTTGAGACTAGTCGTAAGATACCTTTCCTATTCTCACAAGTTATCGGTGCACCGTTCCCTCGTTACGTTGCCAACCAGCTTGACTACATCAACGACTACAACCCATTCAGTGGGGCCGCTCGTGGTGGACTTGCTACTATGGAACGGCTGATGTATGGCAAGGATGCTGTCGGTCGTTTTAGTGATCCGTTCAAGACTACTGAAGACCGTGCAGTACGTCAGCTTACTGGTCTTGCTTTTATCATTGCTGGTATTCAGTTGAACGCTTCTGGTAACTCACCAGACTACAAGACACTACAAGGTCCCGGTGAGGGTGAGGGTAGCGCAGGGTATGACCTTAAGCGGTCCGCTGGACCTTGGGTGCTACACATGTATATTGGTGAGCAGTACGCCCGTATGATGCGAGGCGACCCATTCCTTACTGATGCACCACAAGAGCTTCTTGATATTACGACTGGTATGACTGACCTTGGTGCTGATGGTGGACTTGTGGCTGACCTTATCAACTACTCGCAAGACCCAACGCCAACCAACGCAGACTTCTTGTCTAGGTCCTTGGGTAACTTTGGAGCTAACTTTACGTACCCCGCCGCTGTAGCAAGAGACTTGGTCGGGCAGTACAACCCCTTGTCTGCACCATCACCTTACACACGTAACACACGTAATGCTTCTGATGAACAGGACGTATTTATTGAGCCTGATAGTGGGTTGTCTTTGCTTGGCTACGTATTCACGAATGAACAGTTCGTCAACCAGCTTACCCGGTTCTTCCCAGACGTGGCTACATTTAGGTACGCTTCTAACAAAGGCCCAACAGAAGACGCCAGCTATGACCGCCCGTACTACAACGTGTTCAATCCGTCACCTCTTCGTACACCTAACCCAATCACAAAACAGTTTGGTGTTGAGCAACGTCAAAGTCAGACTGCTATTCAGGAAGAAATGGCTAGGCTACAACTCAGGGAGTTTGAACTAGGTCGTATTCCTACAAACAACCCTGTTGTAGACATACAGGCACGTGAGTTTTTAGCAAAGAACATTGACGAGTTGTACAACGACTTCCTTCAACAACCGATTGGAGATACACGTCTTCGTTACGCTGATCTGAACAACGAGCAAAAGGCAGAAGCACTTACTATCTGGATTGGACAAATAACTTCCGCAGCATCGACCTTTGTTTCAAACACACTGGACAAAAGGATTAACTCCAGTAACCTTGGAGAAGTAAGGGATGCCGCTGGATTTGTGCGTAATACGTACATAACCTACGCAGCTAATGGTGATGGTCTTGAGTGGCTCGACAAAGCAGCTAGTGAATTGTCTGGTGGTGTTGTTAGTTCTGCTAATGACTTCTTGGGTCAATCAGAAACTCTAACTGAAGAACTTACTAATCGCCTAAGACTGATGACAACCGCTAAAGGTATGCGAGAAACAGAACCTAACTTCTCTCGAACCCAGATAAGTAGGGCTGCTAGTAACTAAAAGAAAACCCCCAGTAGTAATACCGGGGGTTTCTCTTTGTCTACTGTTTAATTTCCTTGCTGCGCTCAACCATCAAGTCTGCGTACCGGTAGGCTTCTTCTACTATTTCCTCTGCCCGTCCGTACCTTGCTGCTGACAGAAGTCCTGCTAGTGCTGCACCTGCAAAGTAGTTTCGTAGTGTAACCTGACTGTTTATATCAGGTACTTCCTTACGGTTCTTCTCAAAGAACTCCTTTGCTTCTTCCTCAATAGACTTTGCAGTTGAGTTGCTTGCTCTACTTCGGGTTTGTTTCATTATAGTCCTTCCGCTAGAAACGCTACGATCCACTGCTTGCAAAGATCAGAGCGTACAATGTCGTCTGTTGTAAACTCAATAACAGGAACAGGTATCATATGTTTTTTAGCAATATGAATTGCACTACTTAGTCCACTGGTGTACCCAAGGTCAGACTGCTGGATGTCACCATTAAGAATTACTTTACAGTTTTGTCCAACACGAGTCAAGAACATTTTTATCTCGTGTGGTGTAACGTTCTGTGCTTCATCTAGAATAACAAACGCATCTTGAAAACTACGACCACGCATTGTTTCGAATGGTGCAATCTCAATGTTACCATTCTTAATGCCAGTCTCTACTGCACCCTTACCCATGTTCCAATGCAGTACCTCAAGCACAGGCATAACCCAAGGCATCATCTTCTCTTCCATAGTACCGGGAAAGTACCCAATGCTTTTACCGGCAGCTACGTTAGGTCTCGTGATAATAATTTTGTCTATCTGTTTGGTAGTGTATAGGTTGCTTGCATACGTAGCAGCAATGTACGTCTTACCTGTACCCGCTGGCCCCAAGACTACAACTTGACTAGACGACTTGATAGCCTCGATGTACTCAGCTTGTTTATCGTTCTTTGGTAGCAGGGCTGTTTGTTCTTTCTTTGCTGCACCTTTATAGTTTGTTTTACGTCGTGTTGTTCGCTTGGGATCGTCAAACATTACAGTCGTTCCCCTTCTACTTCGGCTACAAGACTATCGTAAATGATTTGTAGGTTTCCGACCAGTGTTTCGTTACTACTAACTTGGGTACACCCGACCTGCCACATGACGCCGTCAGGTAGTTGATCATTAAACATTGTATCAGCAGCAATTGCACGAGCAAAACATGTACTAAGTCTTTGTTGTTCTAGTGGTGGGTAGTTAGGGTCCATGAATACGGTTCCATTGGCTACAAAGAATACGTACAAAAAGAATTGTTCCATTAGCCTAGTCCTTTCAGTTGTGTTAGTATTGCTTCTCAAAGTCTGTCTGTATCTTGTCTGCCATCACTCTTCTTTCTCCTGAAATTGTGGGTCGTCAAGTAGGCTCTGAAGGTACTGCCGTGTAGCAGTAATACCAATTACCAACCGCAATACACGTACACCATAGTAAATAATCTTACGGGTATCGTACTCAACTGAAGTACCGTTCTTATCACCCCACCTACATAGACCCTTGAAGATGTCCTTTAGATGAATACCGTACTTACCCCATTTGTGTTCAGCGAGGTACTCCATCATGTCGTTAGTTGTAATCCAATCCTTGAATGGCATGTCGTAGTATGCTGATGGTCCACCAGCAGTCTTAGTTTGTTTTTCTTTCATCCAATCAAGTCCTCAAATTTAGGTTCACCGTTGATGTCCATTGGTACGTTACGTCCATCTACTGTAACGGTGTACCTGTCTCCTGCGTAATACGCACCGTACCACGCCATGATATTAGACACGTCACTCATCCTAGTTTCAAGGACAGTGTTTCGTGGTGTACCTTTGTCAGCATTACTAAAGACAAGTCGTACCATTTGTGTGATCCCTATACAAAAAAGCCGCACCCTATACCGTTAGTATATAGGATACGGCCAGTTGTTTTCAAGTACTACTTACTCACATGATCTAATGAGTTGTCCTGAGTTCTCGTCAAACTTCAACTCACACGCCCCACCTTCTTCTACTTGCCCTTCTTCAGTAGCAGTAAGGACACTACCGGTCACATCGTTAGGCCGGTACGTTGTGCAACCCTTACAGCCTGTATCGTAGGCTTGCATGTAGACTTCCTTGAAGTCATCAAAGCTGATGTCCTCTGGAACGTTGACAGTCTTAGAGATAGAACTATCAATCCAACGTTGTGCTGCTGCTTGCATCTTAATGTGGGCAGACGGATTAAGTGTCTGTGCCGTGACGAATGACTTAGGCAATGGGACACCTACGTTATCACGCTTCCACTTAGTAACCCCGTAGTCCTCAACAAGTTCAGTAATCTTGCTTCCGTCTTTCTGCATTACCTTGCGCTCATAACTCAAAGCGAAGATAGGTTCGATACCAGACGACACGTTACCAGCGTACAAACTAATAGTACCTGTTGGTGCGATGCTTGTCAGCAAAGCATTACGAATACCGTGCTCCTTGATTTGCTGCCGGATATGCTTAGGCATACCACGCATGTTCTTCGTGGCAAGGTACTTGTCGGCATCAAACAGAGGGAAAGGACCCTTCTCTTTTGCAAGGTCAATAGAAGCTTGGTACGCTGCAACAGCAATAAACTTCATGACTTTGTCTGTCCACTCAACCGCCTCGTCAGAGCCGTACACAATACCCCCAAGGGCCAGTGCGTCTGCAAGTCCAGTGACACCAAGGCCAATACGACGTTTGTTCAGTGCCTCTTCCTTTTGCTCTGGCAGTGGGAACTTCGACACGTCAACAACGTTGTCCATCATACGCACAGCAATACGTACCGTGTTCTCTAGGCTACGGTAGTTGATTGTGTAGTCATAATTAAGAAGAGCAACGAGGTTAATAGAACCAAGAAGACAAGCACCGTAAGGTGGAAGCGGCTGTTCACCACACGGGTTTGTAGCAGCAATCGTTTCACAGTAGTTGAGGTTATTCATCTCGTTGATACGGTCGATAAAGATCACACCCGGTTCAGCGTAGTTGTAGGTAGACAGCATGATCTTGTCCCAGAGAGACTTAGCTTTGATCGTCTTATACACCTTGCCGTCGAACACAAGTTCGAAGTCTTTGTTTTCACGAACAGCATCCATAAACTTATCGGTTACCAGTACCGACATATTAAACATACGCAAGCGGGCAGGATCACGCTTAGCTTCGATAAACTTCTCTACGTCAGGATGGTCACACCGCATCGTTGCCATCATGGCACCCCGACGTGTACCAGCAGACATGATTGTGCGACAGGACGAATCCCACACATCCATAAAGGTAAGCGGACCGGAGCTATCTGACGCCACACCCTTAACTTCAGCGCCCTGTGGACGCAACGTAGAGAAGTCGTAGCCAATACCACCACCTTGCTGCATGGTCAGGACTGCTTCTTTCAGCCCGTCGTAGATACCAACAAGACTATCTGGAATAGTACCCATCACAAAGCAATTGAACAGTGTCACATTACGCTCACCAGTACCAGCACCTGCGTTGATGCGACCGGCTGGAATAAACTTAAAGCTTTCGAGTGCTTCCTCAAAGGAGGTAGCCCACCGTGTACGTTCTGCGGGGTTCTCTGCTTGTGCCAAGGCGTTAGCCACACGCGCCCAAGTGTCATGTACTGTCATGTCTAGTGGTGTACCGTCGTACTTCTTGAGGCGGTACTTCATGTCCCACATCTGTTCTGCAATAGGTGTACGGAATACGTTGTGGTTGTACTGTGTGGTCATTCTTTAATTCCATCTACAATAGTGTCAATATCACCCCTCGTGATACCGATGTCTGCAAGGTCACGATTAGACATAGCCTCAAGTTGCTTACGAGTTTGCCTCTTCTTCCTGTAAAATTCCATCCGGTCCCACACTGACTTCCTTCGTTGTCCATTGGTTAGGCCAACATCGCTCGCCAAAAACATCTGCGTCTTCCTTTGTGTCAAACAATTTAATATCAGTCGTAATATTGTCCAGTGTCCACAACGTAACCTTCTCACGCTGCGGACCTTGTTGGATTGTTACCCCGACAATCCACTTGGTTTCAGTTGTCATCTTTTGCTGCCTCAATGATAGCCTTGATGTCAGGAGCCTGATAGTTTGGACCCTTGATAATCTTACCATCCTCACGACGGATAGGTTTACCATCATCATCTAGCTTAGACATATTGGACGCATGGACAGCAAGGAACGCTTGGTTCAAAACCTTTTCTCCATAAAACTCCTTAGCTTCAATCTTAGACTTCTCAAGAAACTCTGCGATCTCCACTAGTTTCTTACGGTCTTCATCCAAAAGAAGGTCTCCTGTAAACTGGTTGGTAGTAAGTGCCAGACCAGCAGCCACGTAGATACTGTCACACACTTCCTTAAGGTACTCTGGGGTGCCAACTTCTTCTGCCTTGATTTCAGAAGCTTCCTCATGACATAGACTAATCCAAAGACGTGGGTCTAGCGAAGCTTGGAACTTGTAGATAAATTCGCCTACAAGATTGAGTGGAGTTATTACTTGTTTTTCTTCAGTCATTAGTCTGCTTCCTGTACATTTACATCAATTGGTTTCATGTCGTCTACATCGTAGAGGACAGCGCGGATGAGGTCCTCTATGTCTGCTGAAAAGAAGTCACTGTCTGACCCAAGAAAATTGGCGTCAAGATCGACTTCCACTAGAATTGTTACCTCATATTTCATACTGTTCTCTACTGCCAAAGATTGCTAGTTATACTTTAATGGTGGTGTTTGTCAAGTTCTTCCTGAATACTGCCTTCGTATTGCCTCAAGAGAAACAAACTGTACTCCGTATAGACCATCCGATATACCGCGCTTGATGACAACCCCTTTCCACCAACCATCGTTCGATTGGCCAGCCCAACTTTCTGAAGCACCCTTGTAACACCCGGCGACAAGACCGATAGCGCCTTGACCGCCCGTATTGTCGTGGAAATAGATGTCACGCTTGTGACTATGACCAACACTGACAGAACGGAGACGGCTCCTGACCAAGGTGTAACCGTGGTGAATGCCAGAAATAGCGCGAGGACTGTTGCCACTAGTGATGTAGTGAGCGTAGTCCACGCCGTTGTAACTATGTATCTTAGGTGCGCCGTACTCGTACTCGTGGTACTCGTCGAACCAGCGGTTTGTTTCGAGATGCTTGAACGAGATGCCATACTTTGAACCTTCAATACGTGGATCAATTGAGATTGCTTTCTTGATCCTATTCTCGTGGTTACCTTCAAATCCGTAGAACGCTGGCCGTTTCTTACGGTTCTTCTTGAAGAGATGTCTGATACGTTCTTGGCTGTCGTTGTACGCGTCGATGTCACGCTCGTAGTTCTCAGCCACTAGGTTTGTAGGCTTGCCACTATCGTACATGTTCAGGGATCGCATGTCAGCGCCGTCACCTAGATCGACCACGTAGTCTGGACGTAGGTCGTATAGGAACTTACCCAACCAAGTGAACCGCTCGTTTGATACACTTGG
>Ga0129324_10000872_pt1 | contig 20831 bp, 26 predicted proteins | sample CPBDNA_7_FD_96879 | JGI IMG/M metagenome (GOLD analysis project Ga0129324, IMG submission 96879) | Freshwater to marine salinity gradient microbial communities from Chesapeake Bay, USA - CPBay_Spr_15_0.2_DNA | ecosystem: Environmental > Aquatic > Marine > Coastal | place: USA: Chesapeake Bay... | reverse complement strand
TGAGGAGGAAGCGGAGGAGGCTGAGGAGGAAGCGGAGGAGGCTGAGGAGGAAGCGGAGGAAGCGGAGGCTGAGGAGGAAGTGGAGGAAGCGGAGGCGGAGGAGGAAGCGGAGGCTGAGGAGGAATCTGACGATGAGGCGAACGAGTAAGTAGACAAAACAAAAAAAAACAAAAAAACATAAAACACAAAAAATAATAAAAACTAAAAAAACATAAAACAAATAAAAATTTTTATTTTTTTTTGAAGATAAAGCTAAATAAGTGCATGTTTATATTTTAAAGTAATGAACACATATACTATCGAACCACGTCTTATTGAATTATATGAAAAGTCATCATCGAATGATATGAAGAAAGAAATATCAGAAACATATGGTTATTCTAGGTGGTTTCAATCACCAAGTATTCCACAAAATTCAAGACTCTCTATTGACAACCTTCCAAATAATATAGGAAAAGAACCATCCACGATGCGTATTTTGGAAAAAGACTGGATTACATCTGTTAGAGCGGTCCCATCTTTTCTTCCTTTTGAATTTCATACATCGGTTTATTATACGGTATCTTTTAGATGTAGAGGTAGATTTTTACACGCCCTCATGACAGCAAATGAACCTACGTGGATTTCATTTCCAGAAAAAACAAAGGAAAAAATATTGAATTCATTTAAACTAGACATATGTCAAAATTTTTCTTCTTTGTATACGAGAAATTATAAGATGTACAAGTATTACTCTATTACGAGGAATGACTTATATAGTCTTATTGTAAATGAGACGGATGTATCATTTCACCCGGTACTCTTACATGTATGGTCTGATTTTCTCGACATTAATATATTTATTGTAAGAAAGGAAGGATATGTAAGATGTTCATCTTGGGATAAAAATAGATCTTCGCTTTTTTTCTGGGATGATGACGGAGAGTGTGGATGTATTCTTCATAGAAATGGAACTGAACATTTGAGACAATGTAATATGGATCACCCTGTTCTATTTCACATGAAGGACGCTGAGCCTGAAAAAACAAAGAAACTTATGATTGCAGGATGCCCGCCTCATATTCAAAAACATATAACTAAACTCAAGAAAATGAATAAAAAGGACTTGGAATATTGGGCAATTAGACTTAATGTATTGGAGAATGATGATATCAGCGATATCAAGAATATAAAAAAACAAGAGTTACTTGATATGATTTGTGGCTTTATTGCGGAGAATCACACTGAATTGCAAGACCATTCTTCGGATCTATCGGAACTATCGCATCCTGAATAGGATCCCTAGTAAAATTGAGAATAGACCGATGAATGCAATGACTACATAAAAGAAAGTTTCACTCTTCTTTAAAGAATGTACTTGTTTAGATACAATGTCTTTTTGATGCGATACATTTTTTGTTTCTTTTTGTGAGTTTATAACATCATCTGTATATATAAATGTCTTTCTTATTTCGTTCTTATTGTTTGTGATTTCTAGTAACTTTTCTTTAAATTTTTCGGATGATTCTTCGGAATCTTCGGAATCTTCGGAATCCGCGGGTTGTGAATCCGATGAAGAATATACCCTCATCGCACCGCATTTCAAGTTAAAGTCCTCTGGATTTGTTATTGAATTATCCCAGATATCCTGTATCGTATTTTCTTGTTTTGCATTTGTAGTATTACCATCAATGTATGTGTATTTATTTTCGCCCCCACCGCCTACCTCCTCTACCTCGTCTACCTCGTCTATCCCGTGAACCTGTGCCGCCGAAAAGAAACTATTAATATGTTTTGAATAATTAAAAGGAAATTTCATATCTGGACTATTAATTAAGGGGTAATGTTTAATTTATATTATGATTAGTATATTGTGTGAGAAAAGTACTCTGACATTGGTAAATGAGTTAATATTTCAATTATTTTATCAAGAGGATCCGAAGTATAGTGATATAGGAATATATTCTAAATTATCTATAGAAGAATTTGAATATGAATTTCCTTATTTTACACAAAAAAAAAATTTAAATATTAGGGGCACAGATGTGCATGTTTATTTTGGTGATGAATTTAAAGACCAGGATATAGACGATAAAAAAGATATCTTATTTATAAAGTCTCTATTTTTAGACTAGTTAGACTAGTTAGACTAGTTAATAGCTAGTTAACAAATCAAGAGCATGTTTTTAAAGCAAGAACAATAAACAATGTAAGGACTATAATAAAAAGTAGCCTAGATATACTGGGTCTATATGGTGCTTTGTTCTTAAATTTTTCTGAAAGTACACTAGGATAAGGCATGCTCGCATTTGGTATATCGGGGTTGGCTTCTTTGATACGTTGATTTAACTTCTGATCAGAAGTTTCTTGACGTGTATGGTGACTTGCGGTACATTTTGTTTCCATATTCCATGTTTTCCCTTCTTTATCTGATTCATAGATTTTATAACCAACGGGTAATGTCATAAGCTTGCATGTACTACTTCCCAGATTATCCTTTCCAAGTATACCTTTGGAAATTTCATATGGATTGATATCATAAACGTCTTCAATCATAGAAGGTACTATACCTCTCATTTCGGTGAGACCATTTAAATTACATCCTGTCAATTCTGGAAAAGATACTCCCATCGGTGGTATGTTTCCGCTTCCAATATTTCGGACATATGTGTATTTATCCTCACCTGTACAATCGGAGTCAGATGTAAATTGGTCACATTTCCCGTTTTTTACAAAGTAATTTTTACCCAAGGCAAGGTCTTTATTTCCCTTTATTGATTTTCCACTCATCATGTAGCCGACTTGATATAAAATAGAATCGTCCAAGTTTTTTATAACGTCGCTTGCTTTGGACTTTTTAAAGTTAATATTTAACTTTGTACTCTTTATATTATATCCGTCCCCGAGTTTCATATTATTTAATAGAAATAATAGATATGGGCGAAAGCAGTTGTTATACACCAGAAACAAAAACATTGACTTTTAATTGGGCTAGAAATAATGAAAATAAAGAGGAAATTGAGTCTAGTATAGAATTACCTAAATTCCCAGACGCAGAATCAGACGCAGAATCAGACGCAACCAATATTTTATTCTTAGACGGAACCGCGGTAAATGATATACAGGGATTAGAAACCGAAAGGAAACTTATAAATGATACTATTTACAATACTAACGCAACAAAATATGATAAGACATCTGATACCGCACAAACAAACTCATTTAAGATACATAACAAGTCTATTAATGTTGCAATTATAATTCTATTTTCAGTTTTAATTATCCTAGTGATCTATTTGGTTATTAAACTTTTTGGTTTACTTAAATAATGGGCTTTAAGAAGAAATTAAAAAAAGCAAGTAAAAAAGTGAAGAAATCGTTAAATAAAGAGAATGGTGGAGGAGGAGGTGGATCCGAGGAACGTACATTTTCTATACCTTATGAGACGATAGAAGGCCATTTATCGTCGGAACAAAAAGGTATGTTTTGCACATCAAATCCAAATAATGTGTATGTTCGTTATAAGCAACCCTCGTGTGACCCTGACAGTATAAACACTGAGGACCAATTAGATATTTGTGTTGCAGATAAAGACGCATTACAAAATAAATTCACTGCCAGGAATTTAGAATTAGAAAAGTTAAAAGAAGAAATAAGCAGCTATGTTCCCATTGACACCGTAAATAGCATTATGAATGATAAGTTCTGTACTCCATATAGTCAACTCAATGGGAAATTTAATGACACCAAGGGTGAACTCGGGAAGTGTCAAACTGCATACGACAACAGGACAGAGCAGTTGAATAAAGTTTACGAGAGATACAAAGATGACGTAAAAAAATATCACGAAACTATCAAAACAATAATCGATAGTGGTGATACTTCTGTTATAAAAGAAGAAAAGCAACAAATATATAAAGAAGAATCACTAATGCTTCAAGAAAAAATACGCAAAAATTGGAGAAAATTATATATCGTTTTAGTAATTCTTATAGTGGTGATGGTTCTCTGTATTTTAAAGTTTTTTGATTTTATTTAATTTTATATATTAAATGTCTAGAACACATACCAAAGCACATAAGACTGGCAAGTTAAAAAAAATACAAAAAATGCAACAAAAAGTTAAAAAGACGCTAAGAAAGGCTCCAAAGAGAGTTTCAAAGAGAACTCTCAAAGGGAAAAAGACGAAACGTACAAAAGGTGGAAACATAACTGATTTATGGGGTCGCAATCTCCCCAATATATCAAATTCTTCCACTCTAGGAGATTTTGTAAATGGTATTGAAAATCCCTGTTTTCATGGAAAAGATACATTTTAAACATGTTTAAATATATTTAATGAATTATATGGACTCAACCATTATATTTTTTATATTCCTAATATTCCTAATATTCCTAATAACGATCGTTATTATAACTATAATGCAAAATAAACTTTATTCGGATATACCTCCCCTCATAAATATCCTTACGAGAACCGGAAGTAGGAAAAAATGTTATGAAAACCTTAAAAAATCGCTTGGAAAACAGACATACAAGAACTATAGACATATAAAGTCATGTGATAATACCGAGTGTAATTTTCTAGATGAAGAAAAGGATGTATATAGAGTTAAGAAGTTGAAAAAGTATCGAGATAATCATTGTCCTTATAACTTGTATCTAAATACATTAATAAATAAGGTAAGAAGGGGGTGGATAATAGTAGTTGACGATGATGCGAAATTTGTTGATCCGAATTTTTTAATGAATTTATCACATGAGTTGAGTATGGCGGATAAAAATAAAATTTTCATTCATAATATTTATGCTGGAAAAGACAAATCCATAATGCCAGTAAAAAATAGAGCTGATAATAAAAATATAAGGGATATGTCCATTGATATGGGGTGTATCATATTCCATTGTAGTAATAAAACACGATTTAAAGAAATATGTGGTGGAGACAATGTTTTTTTCAAAGAGGCAATGGAGACTTACGAGCCCGCTTTTTTAGATATTCCCATTGGTATATGGATAAATTATAGAGGGTGGGCAAACGGTAAGAACATTGATTGTTAAAAATGATATAAAATCTACAAAACAAACACATACGATATGACTTTTGGTGATATTATTCAGTTTCCATATAAGTTGGATGAGTTTCAGATTAAAAGTATAAATGCTATCAGGAATGACTCGCATGTACTTGTTACTGCACATACTTCTGCTGGGAAAAGTACAGTAGCCGAGTATGCGATTGCTCACGCAAGATATTATAATAAGCGTGTAATTTATACGAGTCCAATTAAGGCTCTTTCTAATCAAAAGTATAGCGATTTTAAGAAAAAATATAAGGGATTTCATGGATCTAAAGGTGAATCGATTGGTATTATGACGGGCGATATTAAAGTATGTCCTGACGCACCGATTTTGGTTGCTACGACGGAAATTGTAAATAACCTACTCTATAAAAATCCAGACTACTTTGATGATGTATTTGCGATTATATTGGACGAAGTTCATTATATTCGTGATCCAGAAAGGGGTCATGTTTGGGAAGAAGTCATTACACTATCACCCCCTCATGTACTCTTGGTCATGTTATCGGCATCCATTCCAGGTGCACTGGGATTTGCAAAATGGGTAGAAACATCGAAAGGAAAACCATGTGAACTTATTTCAACTCAATATAGACCCGTTCCTTTATTACATCATGTTTACTTTGAAGATACTCTCAAGGAGATTATGGATAATAAAGGGAATTTGTTTGAGAAGAATTTCCGGTATATTTATGAGCTTTGGAAGAAACAACAAGATGTGCCGGTCAAGAAGAGACCGTCTCGTTCTCGATTACTGAATAACTTTATTGACGATTTAGATAAAAGGGAGTTATTTCCAGCCCTCTTCTTCATGTTTTCGAGAAAAAAATGTGAAGAACTAGCTCTCATGATACAAAAAACGTATATTGATGGTAAATCTCTTACCGATTCAATAAACTTGTTTGAATACTATGTCAAGAAATTTCTTGGGGAAGCGGGACTTCAAATGAAACAAGTACAGATGATTCGGTCTATGTTACTTAAGGGCATATGTGTTCATCACTCGGGTCTTATTCCCGTCCTCAAGGAAATTATTGAAACGTTATTTGATAAAGGATGGATCAAGGTAATGTTTGTGACCGAGACATTTTCAGTGGGGATTAATATGCCTACGAAGTGTGTCGTATTCGGAGAACTTACCAAGTTTGATGGAAAAAGTAAGAGACTTTTGAATGCGGATGAGTATTGTCAGATGGCGGGTCGTGCAGGTAGGAGAGGTAAAGATACACGAGGTATAGTCATATACTTTCCATTGTATGATATGATTCGTTTCAACGAAATACAAACCATTTTCCGGGGAAAACAAGAAAGAGTTACAAGTAAGTTTTACATGGATCCGGTGCTTTTATTGAGGTGTTTTTCGATCAAAAAAAGTCCGTATGATCTTTTAGAAAAAAGTCTTATGGCACATGAAACACTAGAGTATATCCGGGGATTGGATATACAAGAAACCAAACTCTCGAATGAGCTCACCCACTCTAACGAAGCAATAAAGACACATATAATTTCCGAATACGGTGAAAAGGCATGTATACGAAACGTAGAAGAAAGATATAAGGAATATATGATTCTTCTTGATAGACTCAAAATACCTATGAAAGCAAATGCAAAGAAAAAGGTTCTGGGTCAATTGAGTAAGTTTAAGGATATTACAGATGAAATTAAAAGTCAATATACTTGGCGTGAAGATACATCAAAATCCCTACTCAAGTTACAAAAAGAAAAAGAAGAAGCCAGGAGATATATTCAAGACACATTGGAATGGCAGATTAAAGTTCTATTAGACACGGGATATGTACACTTTCCTACTGAAAAATATCAAGAAGACTATAATAAGTTTCTATGTAATGAAGTACAGACGTTACCACCAGAAGTAGTAACACTAAAAGGTAAATTAGCTTCTATTATAAATGAGGCGGATGCGTTTCTTGTAGCAGAGTTTATGATGATAGAAAATACTCTTTCGGACGATGTTTGGGGAATTATCGTTGGAACACTATTATCTGGAGATAATTTTGAGGAAGTAGAACAATCACCTAATACTCTATTTAAAGAATGGCTCTCCCCGGAAACGTATGAAGAGCTTTCGTCACAGTTATCTTCTTTAGAGAATGTATACGAAAGACTTGCAAAAGAAAACCGACTCAGAGACACATCCTTTTCACTTTGTAAGCCCTTTGGATGTTTTACACATCTTTGGTTAAAAGGACATTCTTATACTGAAATAACAAATATACTTCCATGGACCATGTACGAAGGTAATTTTGTCAGAAACATGTTAAAAGTATATAATATCCTTGAAGAACTTAAAGATATTGCAGATATACAACAAAAAAATAAACTCGTTATTCTATTCACTGAAATGCGAACAAAAATTATTAGAGATATTGTACTTTGTGATTCACTCTATGTCTCAAACTAGACAAAACATATCAAATTAGAGAAAAAATCGTATTTTTATTTTTATTTTTTTTAGTATCCTTTCTTTTAATTATTTTGAATTCTCTGTAGATCTGTTTCAATTGCATCGAGTGCCGTTTGGATTATATTATTAAGCATATCTGGAGTTTGAACTGGGGGAATAGTCTGTGGAGGAAGTGGTACAGCAACATGCTGCTCTTGAAGAAAGGTTTCGAGTGTAGAACTATGAATCCCGGTATTAATCTCATTCATAATACACCGCGTGGTATCAGTGTCACTTGTTACAAGTAAATTTATTTTTTTCATAAGTCCAGATGTAATACTGACGTGCCTTATCATTGTGAGATAATGAATCACACGTTGGACAGGATAAGGTGAATGTTTATTAATGAGATACATAATGTTATGAGGAATAACATCGTCCTGAGACAAAGTAGTATCTATCGCGTAATTATAGAGATAACGTATAGTTGATTCAAGACTGTTCTCCCTTTGTTGTATATCAGAGAGTTCGTCCTCGATCAAATGAACATCATTTCTATAATTGGAAATTACATTATTTTGGCATCCAACCTTCCTTTCCAGCCCCGAACAATAGTCTCGGATAATGATATCGGGTATTTGAAACCCCTGTCTACAATACGGGCATTTTTTGGAATTCTCAAGCGACGTTTTCAATATACACGAACCACATACTTCATGACCACAGTCTAGAACAAGCATTTCTCTTTTTTCACAACAAATCATACACTCTTTATCTTGAATTGTGGGATAAATAATATTAGGATCGGAATTATCTGGTGCCACCCTCGTATTATTCGCATAATAAAGCCTTGTCCTTGCTGTCTCTGAATTATACAAACGGACATAATTACCAGAACTAGGGCGATATGAAAAGGAATATTGAGTCTCACGATTACCTAGACCCGCAATACAACAATCGATTCTATTTCCTGAAGGTGTTACATATATACACTCGAGTATGATATAGCTGTATGAAAAGTAGTAATCCATAGCATTGGAATCGAGAAAGTTCTTCTTTACCAACTCCCTGCGTTCGATGAAATCACCCATCATAGTTTTTCACTGTATTCTTTTATATTCTTTATTGTTTGTCCTTAACACTGTGGACTCGAATTCATTTTTCATCGGCAAACTTGTGTCAGCAATAAGTTTATCTTAGAAAGCCAGTAGGGCTCATACAAGACATTAAAATCATAATCCGTTCTATTTTTCAACTCTTCATATTTACATGTAAGGAAGTCTTCTGTTATCTCAGACCAATCCTGTACGAAGATGACAGGTAGTTTTTCAAATAAAGAATCTATAGTCGTATGAATCATAATTGGAATGGTTCCTACCATTAGAGCCTCCCATGTACGATGTGTATCGATACCCCTTCCAGGTGGTGAGACACAAAACTTATATGTCCCTAAGGTACGTATATATTCCTCAAATGGAACATTAGAAAGGAACTTAAACGTTGATATGAGAGAAGATTTGCATTTATGGCGAATATTCTTATGTGGTGAAAACAATGGGTTATTTGTTGTCTGACTAAAGTTAAAAAAAAGCGAATTTGGCTTTATTTCGTTATAAAATCGGTAACTCGGTGTGGCACCATATTTCCTATATATTTCTGTATGTACTCCTTTATCCTCACCAAAGAAACGCGTTGTTTTCCATTGCCACTTTGGTCCAAGTGGCAATGGCTGAATCTTTTCGTGAATGATACAGGGGTTCTTACAAAACCACATTACAAGTTTCGATGTATCTAAAAATGTATCAATTTCCTTCTTCATAATTTCGTTTGTAGGTGGATACTCTTTATAAGGAGGACAATGATCATCGTTGCTCGCAGTAATTAATATAAAAGGAGTTGGGTGATCCGTAAGCTGTTTTATATACTCGGGAAAATGATCAGTTTTTATAAAAAATATCCTCCCGCGAAATGCATCTGAGCGTTTATGTTGAGGTAAACTTCTATCTATAAAACTATCGGCAAGTCCAATCCAAGAATCCACTGAGATGAACATTTATTGTGAAAAACTTTATAGAATAGCTTTATCACCATTTTTAATCTCGATGTATTCGTATCTTCTTTTGACCATCTTTTGAAATCAAAGGGGATACCATATTCCAAATAGCAGAAAATGAGTATGGCACATTATAAATATCACAATTCACAGGTAAGTTCGTATTACAATTACAAAATACGTTAACAATCTTCCTAACCAAGGAAAATTCTGATTCAATCTGTGATAAAGTGATTTTTGACAGGTCTATATGAAAATCATATACCGAATTTTCTTTATCCTGTAAAATGGTGATAAATGTATCAATAATAACCTTTTTTCCATCTACTTTGTTCTTATCAAAAACCTTCTTCAATTCAATGCATTTGAAGGCGTGTATATAAACAATATCATTATTGGAATACAAAATATCATTAAAGTAGCTCTTACTCATTATCCAGAACCTACAAAAATAATAAGGCTCATATAATCGCACAATGGTCTTATTCGCTAATTTTTAAAAATACATACTCTTTGAGTTCCCATTCGCTTGGATTTTTACCGCCGTGGACATGTATTACACCATCCAAAAATTGAAATTCTATCCAGTCCATATGCTGATCTACCAATGTAATCCCATGTAGACGAGGATTTGTTATGCCCTTTCGCATATTATCGTTAATTCTGGAATTCTTATTTTCTAATATTTACTTTGCTCTTTATTTTTATCTTTCTAAATACGCCAGAAAATTTAAATTCTAGATATTGAAAAAATGAGTTTTTGTTCAATTATAGAGGCATATAATGAGTGGCACATTAATTCACCACCAACTTCCGATACAAAAAACAGTTAGAAAAAAGAGTCAGATACAAGATAGTTTATTTCATGCTTTGTTCGAATTTATGTGGGCAGACATTGTTGTTTATTTCATACGTATCTTGAATGAAAACTTGGAGAATCAAGGTATCGAAATAAAGCAACAAGTCGATTTATCACCGCCAACAATTTTTTTCATACACTCGTCTACTTCCCCCGAGTGTATACAATTAGAGTGTAAAATCATGTGGAACTCAAATACACCTCTGCAAATCAGAAATAAAAGACTTGGTAGATTCACACCATATATAGCGATAGAGAACATATTTGTCGAAACACAATTTCGTTTAGAATTATCACATCACATGACGGAGCCTCCTTTTTTTAGAAGTTGCTCCATTCAAAGTAAGAAAACACCAGAAATTCATATATCTTTTCACGCGTTACATCTCGAATTATGTGATATATTAAAAAATGTTATATGCTCCACATGCGATGAGGTTTTCGTATATCCAAATGAGTTTCAATTTAATACCACAAATAAAAAGATGACGTGGGGTCTACACCCAAGAAGTTTTATAGGGAACTTAAATATCACTCTCCACCCCCATATTAACAATGACTCACACAAGGATATATTTAAACGTCACTACTCATTCAAGATTATATATGGAAATTGGTCATATACAATTTCAAAAAAAGATATTCTCAAATACAAAAAAGCTATCCCCGATATACCAATATTTTTAGGAAATAGACCAAACCTAATTATTGAAGTATGGGAGACACATACCATCTTTCGAGACTCTCTTATTGACCGGTTTTGTTTAGATTATCATGATATGGGTAGACTCATCAATACATCTTCCGGTGAAATCTCATTTGAGAGTGCGTCTACATCAGATCATTGGAAAAAGGCACTTAGTAAGATTCATTTTACATGGTTCTCAACCAAAGAAATTATGGAAAACGAAAATGTAGTCTTTATCGACTTGATGAAATGGAAATGTAACAAAAAGTATAAAAACTTATTCATCCGAATAACAGAAGGTGACTTTCTATTCGATTGTAAACTCAAAAAGCCATGTACTCTCAAATTAAATATCGGAAAACCAAATACACTCGCCTTTCAAATGGGATATACAAAATTCAGTGCCTTTAAAAAGTCCATAAAATGTAAGACCAATGTTGAATTACAATATGCTTCTCAAGGAAGTAGACAAAATATTCACTCAATTGATTTTAAGAACTCATCTGACAAAGTACTCATGACATTGCTTTGCAATATAAGAACATGCCATTAACTTTCCACCAAATAAACCCGAGTCAATAAATATATCCTCTCTAATACCACAATAATATGTGTCAAAGACACGTATCAAAATAGAACATAGCTCATCTAACCTCTTAGAACATACATGTGGTGTCAAAAACATATGTACCAATGTATATTCTATACCCCGATGGTTAGAAGGTAGAGTATCAATAAAATTCGTCCAGTTCATAAGGATATGTTCTTTGAGTAACTCTTCATGAAATAAACGACTCTCTTTGACGGGGTGCATTAAAAAAAAACGAATTTCCGTTTTTAAGTCATCCGGTAGTTCCTTAAAAACGTAACACGGATCCATAATCGTTATATTTTTTTTGTTTTATGTTTTCTTATGTATAATGAGTATTGTACCACCTATATCTCAATCCGGACTATATCAACCGTGGTTCGTGATTAACGCCTATATCATAGGAACATCAGAAAAAGATAATGTTAAAATTGATTCTCTTATTCAATTCAGATATAGTGCAAAACGATTTGATTTTATTAAAAACCACCAAGAAGTAGACTGGCGATTCTATCGTGACTACCTCACCGATATTCAGAAGAAATGGGACAGTGTTACCATAAGTTTTGTAAAACAGATGATTCGAACGTCAAAGAATACATATCGTAATACATATCACAATACATATCATAATCTATTTCCTGTATCGGACCATCATGTTCCGCCAAATTGGTTAAACGAAGATATTATCCATACATTTTCAGGAGTATCGGGGGAATCAAACAAAAATAATCAAACAGAAATATATCAGTCTAAGAGAGCTCCATTATCGATGACATCATATGCAAATAACATCCCCAATTACCTCATGGATAAAATATGCTCCAGACCATGGGATGAATGCTAGAAAAAAACAAAAACAAAAATTTTTATTATTAGTACATAAGATTCGTAAAGTATGCTGCCTTAAGTATGTCTTGGCTCGTCATCTTGTCCGGCTTGCCGTCACCAAAGGGAGTTGGCTTTGCAAACCAAAAGTCGTAACCCTGTGAAGAGTGCTTTGTACACACCGTACACTCTAACAAAGCCTTATTCGTACATCGCCCTCTCCCACTACGTGCCACACATCTATGCGACAACTTAATGTGTTTAGATTTGATCCGGTGATGAGGGAACTTGTCTCTATAACACGTACCACGTGCCTTCTTCAAACACCGAACCATATACTTTGTGGAAGTAATGGTTGGCTTTAAAAGACAAACGTCCATGGAGTCCTTTAACAATAACAACGAAGGCCTTGTCTTTGATAAGAACACATGATTATCCTTACAAATCGGAGGAACTCCGTCATTTGTAAAAGAATACACGCAATTTACTATATCAATCGGAAGAGCCATGATATAAGCGTTAGATAAAGGATGTGCAGTCTGTATTCTTAAGATACAAAAACATTCATTTTTTAATTAAGCTTCTACCTCTTCAACTTTGGCATCGGATTTATCATTATGTCGCCTACGTCCTTTATTGACAAGAACAACACGTTTACCAGGAATCTGACAAAGTAGTTTGCCACCAGCAACACCCGTTACACACACAGCAATACTTTTTCCATCTTCCATTTTAGATTCAGTATACGAAACATATTCTCCATCCACAAGTGTCTTATAATTGGAACCCTCGTCTCCCTGAATCGAAGAATAATGAACAAAAATGTCCTCGTTTGTAATCACATTTGTTACAAATCCATACCCCTTTACAGTATCAAACCACTTTACAATACCAACAGTACGAAATCTCTCAGTTTCGTTCGCCATATTCTATATGTCTGTAAATAATACTTATCTATGTTTTTTGGTTAAAATTCGGGTTCTCCGGTTATCATTTCTTTCGGACTACTATCATATTCGGTATTTTGCATTATCCCATATGTACATAGAGAAACGACAAAGGCGATTGCAATATGATAGCCCATCGTCATTTTCTCATTTCTACGTTTCTTAAACATGTATACTAATAGAGTAACTGATATACCAATCAAAAGAGAGATGAGGATGTTGAATTCCATTTATCTAATTATGTAAAAAAAATAAGCTAAATAAATTCTCATAACTTCCCAGTAAATAATTTTTGTTGAACCCGCCAAGATTTTCCAAGTTCAGTCAAATGTTCTTGTAGAGTTTTGATATGTCCAATAACAAAGTCCTTTACCTGCTCAATATAGACATCTTCATCGTCAGTCTTCGTGTCAATTCCGACACGAAGAATAATGGTTGACTTCAGAGGGTGCGGTTCATGATAACTAATATGTAGTAAATCACTTGATGCCTTGGAATAAATCCATTCGGTAATCATATTTCCCATTGTATGACCTTCTTGAGCCAATTCAAGGTCAATCGCCTTATAATCGACTCCTTTTGTCTTGTGACAAAATTCTTTCATGTCTTTGACATTTTGAATAACGTGTTCGCATTTTTCAATCATACACTGTAATCCATCATATACAATTTCTGTAGGTGAAATACCACCAATTGATTCTACTAGAAAGTGATGGGTATCTTGTCCTGTTTCATACATACTACATACACTCACTGGACTAAATCCAGCAAATTCATGTTGTGTTCCTTTTAGACATTTACAGATAATATCAATCTCCTCTCCTTCCGTTGACTCATCGTATCGTGGAAAACGAGTAATAATACTCGGATTCCCAGATTCCTCGTTACGAACAAAGAATCGCTTTACATCAAGTGGAATATCGTCGCCTTCTACATTTTCTGTAGTCACGAATATGTCATCCGTCGTAATTAGCGAAGCATGTGTCTTTTGAGATACTTTAAGACGAAAGGTATATTTATCCAATGGGATATCCCCGTGAAATGCACTTCGGATAAGAGGCAATAGACTCATTCTATGAGCAAGAAACTCATCGTGGAGAGCCGTTGTATTCTTATTCACAATTGTATTAGGGGATTCTTGTACAAATCCAACATTTGGGATATCTGTTAGAATAACGCGACGCAGTCCGTTTGCAACACTTGTAAATAATCCCTCTGTATCAAATTCCAACGTGTCTGCATTTTCAACGCGATTTTTGAAGAATTGCATTGTTATTATGATTTGTATGTATTATTTACATTCATTTTTTGTTCCTTGTGAATTCTTATTAATTCTTATTAATTGACAAAAAATTAACAAAAGTTACGCACATATTTCTGAATTTTAGTTCTTATGATAAATAATGTCAACGGTCTCAGTTCTGTTTTATAGCAATTACTGTACACATTGTAAACAAATCATGCAACAGACAACTAAAATAAAGCATATCCTTCGTTTCGTTTGTATAGATACGGCTGCTATACGCTCAAAACTTCCGCCTTATGTACGATCTGTCCCATGTCTTATTGAAGGGGGTACTAACAAAATAATTGTTGGTAGTGATATACTTGAATGGATTAAACACAGTGAAATATCTCAAAATTCACAACAAAACTCACAACAAAACTCACAACAAAGAAATATACCACCGCCCCCAAATAATAATGTATCTAGTGCAAATGGACCAAATGCATGGCACTTTACTGAAATGAGCAACTTTTCGGATCCATACTCCTTTATTGATATAGATACATCCGCAAAAGGAAACGGTGGAACTGCTATGTTACATAGTTTCGAACCACTTATTGGTCCAACTCAAATTTCTCGACAAAACATACCCGGTGGTGCCCCAGGTGCCCCATCAATGCCCGTATCATATGCTGCACCAACACAAAGTCAATCCAATTTTAATTCCTATGGACAAATGCAGAATAGCGAAAAACAAGATGCCCTTAATGTGAAAATGGAACATTTTATGCAGTCAAGAGAAGCGGATGCCCCAAGTATGCCTACTAGAATATAAGTCGCATCTTGACGAAAAATACCACAGTGGGATCCAAAAAACACAAAAAAATGAAGGAAAAGTCTTTAATTAAAACAAATTAACATATGTCAACTCTCATTATCGATACAGAAACCAATGGTATTCTTCTCTATAAACAATTCTGGTCACAGGGGATCATGTCAATTGGTATGGTGGAAAGATCGGAAAATGGAAAAATTGTATGTCAGGATAAGTTTTACATAAAGGGAGTCAAAGAAGTAAAGCATTTCGAAGGTTGTCACTCACTAACGGTTGAAGAATGTAATGAAAGTGGAATATCATTGGAAAATGCCATTCGACACCTTCTTAAAATTATGCAACGCGTAGACACGATTGTGGCACATAATATTGAATTCGATATTGGTGTCCTTAAATACAACATTAAGGAAAGTGGTCATATTGACTTGCTACAAAAGTTCAACACAATCCTAGATTCTAAGAATCTACTTTGTACTATGAAACTTACAGTAGATATATGTAAAATACCATCACGCATGGGGTATAAATATCCCAAACTTATTGAACTTTATGAGTTCCTTTATCACGAAAAACCAGATGAAGAACTCCATGATGCACTCGGAGATTGCCATGTCCTTAAAAAGTGTATTGATGGACTCCTTGGTCGGGGGTATGTTACGAACCCAATTTCTGAACTGTCAAATATATCGTGCCAGGAACAGAAATCAAAACGATAATGATAAACGACGCTTATCAACTACTTCCTTATATTTTTTCATATAATCGGTCGGACCCATGTCTATCAATTCAGCAAAAAAACCATCCTTGAGAGGAAAAATTGTCAACATATTTTTAAATGAAGTCCCATCCTTCTTAATATTATCAATCATAACAAAACATGTCTTTTTAGCTTTTATTTTCATATTCATATTATTTATGGTATCTTCATCCGATGTTATAGATTGAAGAATACCACATGTATCTCCATATACATCTGATAGTGTATATCCACATAAACCCGTCCAACCATCGTTACAAAAAATAATACGACCATACTCATCGGTAATCACAATATTTTTTTTTGATTTTTTCGCAAGTTTTATAGCAAGTTCGCAGCTCAACATTATTACTATATACTTTTTTCAATTTAACCATAATTACCTCAAATTAACACAAATTAACTCAAATTAACACAAATTAACTCAAATTAACTCAAATTAACTCAAATTAACTCAAATTACCTCAAATTACCTCAAATTAAAAACAAGCGACGGTAGTACCTAACCGATGCAACACCATGATATTTTCAGAAAAACAATAAAAAAATGTCTGGGACAACACCAAGATATTCGTGATCCACAAAATACTCAAGATGTTCAAGATGTTCAAGATTATAATTATTATGTCAGAAGAGGTGAAACATATAAGATAAAAATTCGTGGACTGGTAATCCCATGTATGACAAAAGATGGCTTTTTCATTATCAATGGAAAAGCCTGGGTTGTTCCATGGAAAGAAATGCTATGTCCAAACTGGATTTACAAGGGTAAAGGCTTTATCAATGTGTGGAGTGCACCTCTAGAGACTCCGTGGGAACTTTATGATGGGAGACTTAGAGTATTTATAAAGAAAGACATGATATTTGTAGAGACAAAAAAGACGGATATATTACTCAAAGAATTCTTAGACTTTCATCAGATTTCTTTTGATGAATTAGATGGATATATGAAAAGATGGACACACGTATATGACAAGTTTACTCGTCATACTGCAACTCACATATCTAAAAAAAAGCCTCCGAACGACTCAACTTGCCTCCCGCACTTGAAAACAAATAAACAAAAAACCATATTTTTAGCACTTATGATACTACACTTACTAGATGATTCAATCCCAGAAGAGAAGCCTGGTTTACATTCAAAAAGACTTATTTCTTGTGAGTGGTTGATAAGACAAACGTGTAATATCTACAAAAAACATCCGTCCAAAGCATATAGTTTCATTATAAAGAAAATAATATCACAAGGGCAGCTCTTGGATTTAAAATGTAAACATGAAATACTATCGCATACTACGCGAGTAATAAGATCCGGTGGCTCGACATTTGGTTCTACATACAAACGTGAATTACAAGAATATCATAAAGGAATATATTGCCCTTATCGTGCTTCAGAAGGAGAAAATATTGGACTCGTCGTTGATCTTGCATTGGATGTGAAGATTTCCACATACTTATACCCTGATTTGGATCTTGATTTGGATCTTGATTTGGATCTTGATTTATACCCTGACTCAGAGAATGTTATTGTTAACGGAGTTATTAACAGTGATACAATCCCATATGAGTCCGTCAGATCAATAGCATGGAAATGGACAGATGCAGGAAGGGTTGTCTCAAAAAGGTCTACCTCTATTGGAGTTATTGCACAAAGCATAATATTTCGAAGACATTTACCTCCTGTTAGATCCATGTATGCCACAACACATATGCGACAAGCGATGCCACTTGTATATCCGCAAATTCCTGTAATTCAAGGAAAGGGACTCTCGCCCAATGGTCAAAATGTATGCGTAGCAGTTTGTAGTTTCGAAGGTTGGAATATTGAAGATGCAATTGTATGCAAAGATGAGTTTGTTAAACGAGGAGGACTCTATACATTGAGTAAGAGTATCATCCAAGAGTCGTTGGGATCAGGAGAAAGATGGCTATCGGATACACCACTTCAAAAAAATACCAATCTCCGTAAAAACTCTAAAATGTTTTCAAATGATACAATAAAATGGGAAAACGATAAAGTCGCAAAAGTCTGTCATTCTCACCGAAATGATAAAACAGAAGTACTCGAACTACTTACATTACATTATCCGGAAACAGGTGATAAACTCTCTACAAGAAGCGGACAAAAAGGTGTTATTGGAAAAATTATACCGTCAAAGGATATGCCATATACAAGAGATGGACTTGTTCCAGACTTAATAATCAACCCCGCTCATATGCCATCGAGAATGACAGTCTCACAAATGCTAGAATCTTACTTTGGAAAGGAACTTATCATACAAGGAAAAACCGCAGTTGAAAATATTGAAACCGATCCTCACTTTGATACAATCTGTGACAAATCCGGAAAAGAATACATGTATTGTGGAAAGACTGGAAAACAACTAAAGAGTCCCGTATTTATAGGAAGCGTCTTTTATATGCCGCTTCAACACATGGTCTATAAAAAGATTCGTGCACGAAACAAAGGACCCGTTGTACCAATTACAGGGCAACCAACGCAGGGCAGACAAGCCCGTGGTGGACTACGCGTAGGGGAAATGGAAAGGGATGCTCTTAGGACGCGAAATTGTAACGAAATAATTAAAGAAAGACTCGGTGCCGATATAATCAATGTTATGGTATGTAAATCATGTGGATGGCTCGAACCAACGGAAAAATGCTGTCAAGATACCAAACATGTCAAAATTAAAATGCCAAAAACAACACGACTTTTACTCATGGAAATGTATGCATTAGGAATATTCCCCAAATTGAATATAGGCTAATTATCTTCAATTAGCAAGAATTATACAAGTTTTATTCACAAAGTCCCAACAAAGCCAAAACAAAAACAAAGTCCCACACCAACAATATAGATGAACGAAATTGTGTTTATCAAACATACATTGTCTACGGTTATCGTAACCCTATCTATTGATGATATGGACCCATATAATATATTCGAGAGTATTACAATTGGAAATATATCGTCTGAGCTAAAAATACACGCAAAGTATTACAAGAAAAAAAATGGATCTTTCGAATTTCACGGATCTTACCCACATCGTTTAAAAGGACTCAATAATACCTTTACATTCTATTGTTCATTTCGTAAAAGACACTTTAAGATGCGATGGTTTCATTCCAAAAACAATAAACTTCATATTGCTTCTGGACTTACTCAAGAAGAATCATATGAAGTTGCAAATCAATTTATTATATATGCCTCTATTTCTAAAATAAAAGAAGAAAACATACTTGCGAATGGTATTGCAAGTGCAAAACTGGGTGTAAACTTATTCGAACTTGCAAAACAGCTAAAGGAAAAAGAAATGTCATTCGTATTTACCCCCGATAGACATGCCGCTCTTAAACTCTATACAGAATTCGGAACAACATGTATATTTAGCACCGGTAAAATACTATACATGGGATCTAAATCAACAGATACTCTAAAAAAACTACACAACTATATAACAAATATGGGATGTAACTGGAGAGGAGTACCACTATGATCCCTTTACTGAATCCGACTCATACGAGTCTTTCACCGAGTCTTCTAATGAGTCATTGTCGTCTTCCTGGTCATCTTCCTGGTCATCTGCCACCCTCTCCGACTCCTCGTCTCTTTTGGGCTTGAAATGAATTAATCCAACGAGTGGAGGAATTTCCTCAAATGGTGGTGTATCAGCTTTCTTCAAGAGGTCATACATGATATAACTCAGGTTCTCCGCACGATATATACTAAGATCAATATTATTCGTAATGTTATTCGTATTGTACGAATTTATATTACGAACATTATCTGTAACATCCCCATTTTCCCTTCTTAGTATCTCATTATCATCCCTTAGTTGTCGAATCTCTTCTTCTCTACTTGCTAGCATCTTTAAAAGTTCCCTTTCTTTCTTAGAATATCTATCCATTTCTTAGTATTAAAAGAGTATTAATTGTTATACCACGAAATTCAAAGAATATAATACTATAAATCCAAATAAGTTTACCGTCTTTTACGATTATGCTTACGAATTTATATGTATCCTTTTTAAACTCCTATACTCCCCACAACAAAATACTCCGTCTTATGATGACACTTTTTTCTCATATGGGGGCTACATTATTTTCTGTAATTTTTATTGGAAAATACATAAGTTCCCATAATTTCAGTCTAGTAACATTTTCTCATATTAAGTTAAAAATTCATTTTAGGATGACACTTTTTTCCCACACATAGTAACATGATTTTATGTAACTTTGGTTGATTACATAAAATCGCGTAACTATTTACATGATTATATGAATGATGACATTTTGAGACCCTTAAAAAAAGACCCCCCGTCTTAGGATGACACTTTTTTTCCACATGGGGTTACATGATTTTATGTAACTTTGGTTGATTACATAAAATCGCATGACTCTTTATGAATTCCCGCGTTCCAATCATTTCAGACTCGATATGAGTCTATTTTACCCGAGTCACTTTTTCTCAGGTAGAGTTATGTATTTTTCTGTAATTTTCAAATCTTACAAGAAATTATTATCCAGAATACATGAAACGCTGTAAGAAATCCTTACAGAAAAACATGTAACCCATTACAGGA
>Ga0129324_10000871_pt1 | contig 20836 bp, 37 predicted proteins | sample CPBDNA_7_FD_96879 | JGI IMG/M metagenome (GOLD analysis project Ga0129324, IMG submission 96879) | Freshwater to marine salinity gradient microbial communities from Chesapeake Bay, USA - CPBay_Spr_15_0.2_DNA | ecosystem: Environmental > Aquatic > Marine > Coastal | place: USA: Chesapeake Bay... | reverse complement strand
GCAGGAAGAAAATTTAAACGACCTAAAGACAGAGAATAGAGGTCAAAGTGAAACACTTGAAAACATGGAAGGTATGGTTATTAAGCTTATTAACCGCTGGAATCAAAGTGACGACAAGCTTGACAGAAAATTTGATTCAATTACGAAGGAAATTAATGATTTGGACAATCAAGTATCGGAAATAAAAGGTATTATAAGTAGATTGAATGGAAAACACTAGGAGTTAATATGCCAAAGAAAAAAGATTCAAGATTATCTAGAGCAGGGGTGTCGGGGTTTAATAAACCTAAGCGTACTCCAAGTCACCCTAAGAAGTCACATGTAGTTGTTGCTAAGGTTGGTACAAAGATAAAGACAATACGTTTTGGACAGCAAGGTGTGAGTACAGCGGGTAAACCTAAAGCTGGTGAATCGGCTAAGCAAAAAGCAAGGCGTAAATCTTTTAAAGCTAGGCATGGTAAAAACATTGCTAAGGGTAAAATGTCAGCTGCTTATTGGGCAGATAAAGTAAAGTGGTAGGAGAATAGTATGAATAAGAAAGTAAAAGCACCAGTAGGATATCATTGGATGAAATCTGGTAGAGGGGTTAAATTAATGAAAAATCCTAGTGGTGGGTATAAACCGCACAAAGGTGCTAGCCTAATGGCATCATTCAAGGTGCAAATGAAACACAAGAAAAAGTAATGGCTACTAAATCTGCAAAGAAAACAAATGAAAAGATGTGGAAACGCATTGTTTCGTCTGTTAAATCTGGCAGTTCTGGCGGTAGACCCGGACAATGGTCTGCTCGTAAAGCTCAAATCGCTACAAAGCGTTATAAGAAAAAGGGTGGTGGGTACAAAGGTGCTAAATCATCAAGTAATAGTTTATCTAAATGGTCAAAGCAGAAATGGGATTATGTCAGTAAAGGAGATGAAAAGAAGCCAAGAGCTAAGAGAGGGCGTTATTTACCTGAATCAGTTAGGAAAAGTCTCAGTACCTCTGAGCGTTCGGCTACCAATAGGAAGAAACGACAAGCTTCTGCCAAGGGTAAGCAAAAAGCTAAGTATAGTAAAAAAGTAGCAAGAAAAGTAAGAAGGTCGTGAAGTTGAACACAAATATATCAGTTGAAAATGTTATCACTATTTTTACTATGATATGTGCAATTACACTAGCCTTTGGGTTTATGAAGTATGATGTAGCTGCTATCAAGAAAGACTTAGAATTAAAAGCAGATAAAGAATTAATAACTTACAAACTAGATGTAATGATGGAAGACATTACAGAAATTAAACAACTACTAAAAGAGAGGAAATAATATGGATTTTTTTAATGATTGGTTAAGTTGGTCAAATATGTTTTATTTAATTGGACTTATTGTTGCGGGATATGCTACGACAGTAACTGCTAAAAATAGACAAATTGTAAAAGAAATTGGTGATTTAGTAAAAGCACTAGAATCTGGTTATAAAGACAATAAAATTACTAAGTCTGAAAAAGACTTAATTATGAAAGAAGCTTTAGATATAGGTAAAGCAGTTATACAAAGCAGATGGAAACTCTGGGGAAAGTAAGTGCCAAAACGCTTATACCAAATAAAAGATTTTTCAGGAGGACTGAATAGTCTAAAAGACCCTGCCGACATAGCAGATAATGAAGTTGCAGATGTATCTAATCTAACCTTTACTAAACAAGGTGCGATTGGTGGTGCGTTTAATATGAAGAACGCTACAAACAATTTATTATCTGCTTATGATACATCACATATAGACCATATAGAAGCTGGTTATGGATTAGGCTATTTTGAAACAGACTTTGTTCGTGACGGTGTTACTCAAGAAGTAGCTACCGCTGATAACACAGGTGGTAGTGAAGATGGATTTAAGCAAAATACAGGAACAAAAGCACTTGAAATGAAAGTTGATGGTTCTGCTGTCAACCTAACTACATCATATCCTGTTGGGACTAGACTGCTTATAACCGCACCGATCTTTCCTTCTAATTCTATCGACGCAAATGGGCAAGGTATATATACTGTTGTAGGTCATAGTGGTAATGATGTCATTTTAGATAGGGCAATTAAAATATCACTTGAAACAGGGCAGGTATATTGGGCGGCTACAGTAAAGGGATTTGGAACTGGTGACAAGGTATTATTACTTGCTCACCCTGATGAACATAAAATAGATGTATACTCAACAAATACAGCAGGTACAAATTGGGAGCAAGATAGTATTGCTCTTCGTTCTTCTGCTACTGGTATAAATTCTAAAGTACTGTATCATAAAATAGATGATTCAATTAGGTGTTTTGACACTGCCGATAAAAATGATTGTAAGGTTCAGTGGTATGGTTGGATTAATAGGAGACATTTTCAATTACTAGCAGCTTTAGCTGGGTCTACTACAGATGATAATTCTTATTTGGGTTACTTCGCTAAAGATAATAGTTTAGCTAAACCAACTAATGGTACTTGTGTTGATGGTGCTACTACACCAGCTGTATCAACTTTTCCTTCTGCGGGACAAGGGTTTAATTTTAATATATCTACAAATACAAGCGGTGAAGGATTAATTAAGTCTGGTATTTATGTATTTGCACAAAGCTTTATTTATGATGATAATCAAGAAAGCTTGCTAACTGAATATAGTACTGAAGTTACCGTAGATGAAGCGGATGATTTTAAAGTATTTTCTGTAAATGTAGGGGCTAAGTCTCCCTATGACCCTAGAATATCTGGTGGTAGAATATATATAAAAGAAAAAGATTCTGATTCTGAATATTTACTCTTAGTAGACATAAATCTTACAAAAGGATGTAGAACGAATCTGTCTGATGAATACATTACATTTAGAGATGGCGGTAGCTCTAACTATAATAGCCCCACAACTAGTGCTTCGGATAATCTTATTATTAAAGATTTAAATTTTATCACTTACGAAACAATAAATGGGTATCCCTCTAGTATTTTTAGCAATGCGTTAGGTGATCAAGGTGAGTTTTGGAAAGATTCTACAGTTGCTAACAATAGAACTTTTATATGTAACGTATCGATGAAAGATGAAAATTCTGGAAGCACAAAATCTACATCAACTGTTAAAAATTACCCTGATAGAATTATGTATTCTATGCCAAATAGATTTGACACTTTTCCTTCTTTTAACTTTATAGAAGCGGCTAAAGGAGATGCTGATTATTATACAGCTATAGAATCATTTGCAGATAGAATATTAGCATATAAACAATACAGTTTAGACATTATAAATATAGCTAGTCCTAGTGATACTAATTGGTTTTTGGAAGATAGTAAGAATTATATGGGTATAGAGTTTCATGGGGCAGTTGCTAAGACTCAATATGGTATAGTGTGGGTAAATAAACAAGGTTTGTATTTTTATGATGGTTCTAAGATAAGAGACTTATCAGAGAATAAAATAGATGATGATACGTGGTATAGCTTCGTAACAGTAAACTCTATGATTATATATGATGAGGCAACTAATTTAATTTACGTAGTGAAGAATTGCTCTAGTGATGGCGATGCATATTTATACGATTTAAAGAAAGGTAACTTTACATACCTTAAAGATTTTACACATGATGGTATTACAAATGTAGTACATACTAATTTTTCAGATAGTACTAATGCTTTAGTGGGTACTGATGCTGGGTCTTCTACTAGGTTTTACAAGCTACATAGAGGTTTTCAATCTGTAGAAAATCCTGCTTTTCAAACTAAAGATTTAGATTTTGGTAATGCAGCTAGAGTTAAGAAAATATATGCAGTTTATATAACTTATCAAGAAACTGGAAGTAATTTAACAAACACTTTTACACTTGTTGAAGATGACGGCACTTCTCACATATTGTATGGGAGTATACCTGAGAACTCAGATGGTACTTATAATACAGTTAGAATTGCTCCATCTTCTCCAGTTGTTTGTAATAAAGTTTCTATTAAAATGGAACTTGGCGTTGGAGATGAAAGCTTAGTACAAATAAACGATATAAGTATTGAGTATAGAGAAATATACAAAAGATCTGGCTAATGACTAGAGAAGCAAGAAGAACACAAAACTCTAAACAAGATAAAATACAGGTAGTTAAATCCCAACCATCTGTTAACTCACTTAGAGAAGGGCAAGAAGTTATATACATAGCTAAGTCTAACAGACTAGAAAGATATAGAAAAGAAAAAGGTAGGTTATGGGTATCTTACATGGATACTGATAATAACTACACTGTAAACAAAGATTTAAATGTAGGTGGCAATTTAAATGTAAAAGGTCACATACTTGGTATTCAGTATCAATTTATTATGCATAATTTTACCGATGATTTAAACACTGGTAAAGTTTATTTACCTTGGAGTACAAGCAGTGAAGGAAGTGATATGAATAGTGCTCAACGATCTTTATTAACTCCTTATAAGATGACATTACATAAATTGTATTTTAGACCAGAAACATTAACCGATGGAACAGCTAATTTTACATTTGGACTAGACAAACAAGACGATGGAGATGCAACTGTTGATTCTATAGCTACATCTACATACGAAGCAACGCTATCTAGTGATACAATGATTACTGTAAATAAATCAGATTGGAATAACACACCAACTATAGAAGCTGGTAAAAAAGCAGGATTGTTCGTACAATCAAGTTCAGATTCATCTGGAACTATAGATTGGTATGTTACATCTGTTTGGGAAGTAGAAATACTTAATTAGTATGTGCGTCATAACATATTTATTGCTAAATTCAAAGGAATTTTAATATGAAGAATCAAAATAATTTATTAAACATGATGCAGACTGGTGGTTTAACCAGTACTTCAGGAGGGGCTGCTCTTGCTAGAGCCTTACAAAGACAAAAAGATACAAAGAGGCTAGAGAGACAACAAAGAAGGGAAGCTAGGAGACAGAAAAAAGGTAGGAGATTCGGTAGTATTGGTAGTTTATTCGGTGGATTGTTAGCTGCGACACTCGCTCCAGCAACAGGGGGTCTTAGTTTAGCTTTAGCGTCAGGACTTGGATCAGCAGCAGGAAAAAGGATTGGAGAGGGCTTAGGAGCTGGTAAAACTAAAAAATATGACAGGACTGGAACTGTGTATTCACAGCAAAAGTTTAAAGATGTACAACAAGCTAGTCGTGATTATACTAGAGGTATGGGTGAAAGAGCATTACAAAGTGGATTAAGCACAGCTTTAACTGCTGGGCTAACTCCGGGTGGTGGTATATACGGAAAAGATAATTTACTTCGATCTGGGAATCTAGCTAGAATGTTTAATATAGGTGGTGATAAATTTGCCAGTAAAGTTACCGAGCAAGGTATTGCGGATAACCCATTCTTAGCAGAGCAGTTTGATGATGTATTTGACGTTGTTGATGGAATCCCCATTGATATAGATGGTAACCCAATAGGTTTACCGAGTGCATTAACAAGCAATTTACCGAAAGATGTTTTAGGCGACGCATCGTCTTTACCCCTTTCAAAAGGAGCTCAATCATACTTTAATAATGACATGATTCAAAAGGTTGCTCAACCATCTTTACCTCAGTCTAATTTATTGGGGAAAGTAAAAAACTATGCAAGCAATTTAAATGATTTAGGATTGGCTAGAATGTATGGATTAGGTGGTAAAAAGTTCGCTCAAGACGTTACCAATCAAGGCATATTAGATAATGCGAGTTTATTAATGGGTAACGATACTGATGAGTTTGCGTTTTTAGATGATGTGCAACAAGCTCCTGACATGCAAGCTTCGCTATTAGGATTAAATGACAAAATTAATCAATACAATAATGTACCATCATTTCAGAATGGTGGTTTATTAGGATATAGAAAAGGTGCTTATGTTGGAGGGGGTGATGAAGACTATGGTGATGCTGGTACTGGTGGCAGTGCGGTTATAACACCTCCAGATGCAGATGCTCCAGCTTCAGGTTTTTCAGGTACTGGTAGTCCATTAGGTAATGATACAGGAATGAGCCCTGTTGCTAACGCTACAAGTAGTAGTCCTATTGGTGGTAGTAGTTATACAGCGGCTGGTATTTTAGGAGAGGCTGGTCTTATGCCAACAGCAGAGCAATTAGCGATGTTTCAGGATTTTGACCCAAGTGTTATAAATAGAGCGAAGCAACAATCTGAACAAGGTTTACTATCTATGACAGGCGGTATGGGTCTTTCTAGTGTTGGTGGAGGTTTTGGAGCTAGGCAAAGAGCTGGTTCAGAAGCAGTAGAAACCGCTGGGGAGAGAATCGGAGATGTAGCAGAGCAAGCACAAACTGATTATGAGTCTCAGGTACTTGGTCAAGTAGCTGCTGATATAGCAAGTGGAGAAGTTGATTACAAGAAAAAAGGAACGTCAACTCAAGATGATCCTGTTTATGGACAGTTTGATAAACCTCCAGTAGATGATGTTAATTGGAATCCTCCTGTTGGTGCGGGAGCTGGGACTCCTTATGATTTTAATGGAGTTCGGTATATTTTTGATGCACCTAATTGGGTGACAGAAGAGCAGTATGAGTCAGATATGGCTGATTACTATGACCCTTACGGTTAAGGATGTAAATTATGGCTAGAAGAAGTATATATAGTAGAAGACAAGCACAAGCTCCGGGTACTTATGAAACTCCGTTAGCTGACTTTCTTGATGCGTTACCGCAGTATGTAACTCAGTATCAACAGAATAAATTACAATTACAGAAGCAAGAATTAGCTAATAAAAGATATGATGATTCTGTAAAAAGACAACAAGAAAGGGACAACAGAGCTGACTACGATAGAATATTATCAAGATTAGGTAAGTACGATTATGCAAATATGAAAAAAGTTGCAGATCAATATGGTTATGAAGATGATTCAATGTCATTTTCTTCTATGATAGACAATCAAAGCAATACTTTATCTGGATTAAGAGATAAAATAAATCAAGTTCAAAACCTAGGTACGGAAGCAAGTTATTTTGACTACGATAAAATAACAAAAGATATTAGTCCTCAAGATATTGAAATGCTGTCAGAGAGAGATAAGTTTGGTTACGATACATTAGTAAATTCTAAAAAAAGATTTGATACTCAGAGAAGAACTGGTATGAGGTCTATGAGTCAATCTGATAAAACTAAATATGAAAACTTTAATAAGCTATATTTACAATCTGAGAATGCACTAGTAAAAGCTTACGCAGATTTAGGTGTTGATATTAGAGGTAGAGATTTTGAAGATAGTGCTGGTTTATTAAAAACTTTATCTGAAAGTGGTATTAACCCTACTGATGAAGTAAGAAGTTTAACTAGAGATGTTAATAGGTTTTCTGGAGAAATTAAAAAACTTGATGCTGCATATAAAATAACTAAACCAGTGAATGAATTACCGGGTGAGGAAGTACCTCCGTCAATAACACAAGATGGCGTAACATCTCCTTTAGCCCCTAGTTATAGTTTTGATAATTATTATAATTCTGAAGAATTATTAGCTAACACTGCTCCAGATAGTCCTAGTTCTGCTTTAAGTATGGAAGAACAAGCTGAGGCTATGTATACACTAGCATCTGCTACAGAAGATTCAGATGAATATAAAAAAGCACAAGAAAAATTAAGTGCTTTTAGTGAGTTAAGAGAAACTGATATAGGGACTCCTAAACCCCCATCTGGTATATTTGCTGGATTAAGAGAAAGACTTAGTGTTGCTGGTCAAGAAAGAGAAAAGACAGGAGAAACTGGATTGGGTATAGACCCTAGTGCTAAGGCTTTTAAATTACCTCCAAAGCAAGAGTTCACTCCAGAGTATTTTGAAAGAGTTACAGACCAAGCTGAACAAGCTATATCAGAGTCTGGTGCTGAACGAAGAAGTACTGTAGGTGGTATGCAGAACCCTAAATTTAGTCAACAATATTACGGTGGTGATATTGATGTAGCTATTGCAGCTGAGAATAGTAAACTTGCAGGTAGAGACAAAACTATAAAAGACGCACAAACGGCTTTAAAAGCTATGCCAAAAACTAAATCTTACGCAAAGCAAATAAAAAGATTAACTAAGCTTATAAAAGACAATCCTTTAAATAAGAGATGGGTTAGGTCAAAAGGTGGTGCTAGGCTTGTAAATCAATCAGAAGATGTACAAAAAATAGATGAAATTAGTCGTGATATACTTGCTAGGTTTGAATCTAAACCTGAAGAAAAACAAGAGCCCGAATCTATTATGGAAAATTTAATAAAAGCAATAGCCCCTATAAGAGCTGATGCTCCATCAGGTTTTAGAGTTCCACAAAATTAATAGGGCATGCCCGAATCAACTAGGATATATAGTTTATTTAGCAACACAATAGAGGGGCTAGATGATAATGCTAGTGAATCTACTATTGCTAAAGTTCAAACAACTGGTGATTATTTAAACGAGAAGTCTAGCTTTGACAATAATCTATTTGATATAGATTCCTACTATAAAGCAGTAGAAGATCAAAACAATTCATATAAAACATCTAAAGAAGATGAGAATCTTTATGGTTTTATACCCGGAGATTGGTTACCAGACTGGGTAAAAGCTGGGTATAATCAAAGTATAACTGGCTTGACAGAACGTATAGCTACTGGTAATGAAAAGTTTGATTTAAAAAATTACAATCCAAATTTATTAGAAGACATTGGCTCTACCTTAGTTTCTTTTTTACAACCAGCAGACATAGGGTTAATGATTGCTACTGGTGGAGTAGGTGGAGTAGCAGCTAAGTCTGCAACAAAAGCAGCAGTTAAAAAAGCATTACAATCAAACCTCGGTAAAGGTGTTGGTGTTAGTGACGACCTTGTAAAGCAGATAATATCTAAAAAAACAAGAGAGCAAGCAAAGACAAGGTTGGGTGTTTATGGTGGTATTGGATTTAAAAAAGCTGATGAGATTATTGAGAAGGTTGCACCTAGAGTAATTCATCAGGCAATACAAGCTGGAGCTGTAGGTGGTTTAAATCTTGGATTTTACAGTGGTTTACAGTCTAGTCTTGGTCAGATTGCTGACCCTAATCAAGAGTTTGATCTTATGATGAATATAAAGAATGCATCTAAGGGTGCTGTTCTTGGTGCGGTTACAGCAGGTAGTTCGCCAGTAGTGAGATCGATTCTTAAACCTAATCTTAGTAAGGCTACGCAGGAGATAGCAGTAAAGGCTGTAGAAACAGCAGAGTTTGGTACGATAGCTCCTTTAATGGAAGGAGAACTACCAACACCTGAAGATTATGCTCATGCGGCTGGTGTTATTGGAGCGTTGGGAGCACAAAGATATGCTACCAGTAAGATAACAAAAGGTTATAAAAAGATACGAGATGCTAAAAAAGAAGTAGCTTTATCAGCGGAAGAAGGTGCTAAGATATTTGGAGAATTACGAGTTTCTCAAGATAAATATAAAGAAGTATACACCGATATAAATGGTGTAAAAGTAAAAGATGTAAAATTTGATAAACAAAAAATAACTACACAAAAAACAGATATTGAAAGCGGAGTAGAAAGAAAGGTACTGGAACAGGATATAGTTAAATTTAAAGATGTTAAAACAAACGAGCAGTTAAAACCAATTACATTTGCAGAATTTCAAAGCAGAGGTTTTACCAGAAGTGGTGGTAAGTATACCCCTGAAGCATTACAGAAAAAAAGAGTCAATGCGATATTTAGCATTCAGAAAGAATTAAATTTAGATAATAATAGATTCAGAAAAGAAGCTGGAAAAATTGTAGAATCTGAAGTCAAATCAGGTAATCCTGAAAAAATAGTTAAATCAATGACTCCTGCTCAACAATTAAAATTTTTAGAGTCGTTAAGAAAAGAAGCTGTTGTTGTAAATATTTCTAAGACGTTAAAAGCCAAAGGGTGGGAAACAAACATGATTCCCAATAAACCTTTATCAGATTATCATGGTATAAAATTATTAGATAGGTCAGGTAAAAGATTACAAACATCTTTAAGTCCGGAATTACAGAAAAGAGTAGATAACTTTGATAAAAGGTATATGACTTTAATGGCTGATTTAAATAAAAGATATACGGATGCAGGATTATTTCCTGAAGGTATGGCAGAGTTTAAAGAAGCTATTTCCGCTAAACAAAAAAATAAAGCTTCTCAAAATGCTATTGAATTAGGTAGGAAATTACAAGACCCTAAGTTTGCTAGAGACCCAGAGGTTAGAAAGTATCGAGAAATATTAGATGATATGTGGAATATTGCACAAAAAGCTGGTGTTGACTTAGGTAAAAGAGAAGAATTTTATTTTCCTCGTATTGTAAAACAAAATGTATTAAAAATATTTGCAAATGACTTAGGTAAATTAAGAGAAAAAAACCCTCAACTCTTTACTGAAAGTGCTAATTATAATAAACCAGAGTTTCAAAAAGTTATTGGTGAGATTGTAAGTAAGGGTAAATTATCAAAAGAAACTAAAGAAGCTTTGTATGAAATGGCTGGAATCAGTAAAGAGCTTACAAGAGAGCAAGTGCCAGATTTTGATGTTAGAATTTCATCAGCATTTAAAACCATAAATAATACCACTAATACACAATTTTATAATGTGGCAAAAAATTTAGAGATAGCTAGGAAAGCAAAGAACTTACCTGAATCTATATTAGAAACAGATGCTAGAGTTGTACTATCTAAATATGCTCATCAGTTTTCTAGGAGAGTTGCTGAAGTAGAAAACTTTGGTAGGTATGGAGAATTTTGGAAGGCATCTTTAGATATTTTAAGTAAATCTGCACAAAAGGAAAGAACTGGTAGTAAGAAACAAAGGATATTAAAAGAAGAGCATGATGTTATAGATAGGTTATATAAAATATCTACTAATAGAATAGAATTAGATTCCTCTTATAATTGGAAAAGCCCTAAAGCGAGAAAACTTTGGAGTGATGTAGTAGATTTTCAAATTGGTACAAAGATTGGTTTAGGATTTGCTACAATACCAAACTTAACTCAGATATCAATATCAACTGCTGTAAAAACAGGTTACTACCCTGTTATAAAAGGTATATATAAACTTTCTACATCGAAAGAATATAGAGATCAGGTAGCTAAATCTGGTGTTAGTAACATATCTATATATCAGTCATTAGCTGGTCTTAACCCTAATGATTCTTTTATGGGTAGATTTGCAGAGGGTGCTACATGGCTATCTGGTTTTAAAAAGATAAATCAAATAAACTCTTTAGTATCTGCGGCTTCAGCTAGAGAATTTATAAATATGCTACAGCCAATCGCTCAGGGTAAGGGAACTGGTAAATTTAAATTAAGGCAAGAGTGGGCTAGAAAAAACTTAGCTGATTTAGATATAAATAATATAAATAAAATAACGGATAGAAAAAAAGCAGAAGCTATGTATAAGTTTGCTAGAGATACTCAGCTTCAAAGAAATATATTAGAAGAACCATTAGTTTTTAATGACCCTAGATTTAGACCATTATTTTTATTTAAAAAGTTTGGTTATAAGCAGTTTAATTGGGTGCGAGGTCAGCTTGGTACTGAATTAAAAAGAGGTAATATATTCCCTATGTTAAGGTTAGCATCTGCTGGACTTCTTGGTGGCGAGTTTGTATCTCTTGCTAGGGATAAGTTAGCTAGTTTTTATGCTGGTGAAGAAGTATATAATGAGAATGAGCAATTTATTAATTATGGTAACTTAAAGGATGTGGCATTTGGTCATAAAAAAATTGATTCTTTAATAAATACAGATAGAATGACTTGGGGTGATGCTCTCGATAGGTTTGCTTCCGTAGGTGCTATGGGAGTTTCTATGGATATAGTAGCCGCTGAGAATACAATAAGAGCTATAGAGTTTGCAGGTAAACCAGCTGTAGTACAGGATTTTGATAAGATATGGGATGCAATGACTAGAACTTGGGTAAATTTAGAAGAGTATGGTGGACTTGGTGCTCTACAACGTATGCCTAAATATATTGCACCTATCTTAGGTACAGTACCTAGAAGATTAGCTCAGAGAATAGAACCTAAAGGACAAAAAGAAAGCTATACTAAATACAGAAAAGGTTTAACAAGGTCACGAATATTAGACTATCTCATAGAAGGAGACTCTATAAGAGCTACAAGACTTATAAAAAACTGGAACAGATCTTTTCCAAATAATCCAATATTGTATGATGATGTAGGTGTGTCAGAAATAACAGATAGGATATTAAAGAAAGCTAAGAAAAAAATAAATTTTTAATCGTCATCCTCATCATCCATTCTAAGTAACGCTTCTTCAGCATAACTATCCTCTCCGATATTTCTCCAAAACTCAGCTAGTCTTCTGTAATACTCATTAGTACTCACAACTCGATTCATACACAGACCTACTAATTTAGTTAGTTCTTTTCTTTCTTCACTTGTAAGTTGTTCACTCTCAGGTACGATCGGGTCATTTTTAAAGTAATTCCATTTTGTGCTGTCATTACTTTTATTACCTGAAAAATCATCCATTATATCCATACTATCCCCTATTGTTATTTGCTATTTGATATTCTTCTTTTTTCTTTTTAACAAAAGCACTTCTTTTTCCCTTTGTCATATCCTTCCAGCAATCATCTAATGAATCAACTCTTGTATCAAACCCTGAAGATAAGCCACAAAATAATCTTTCTTCATCATCATAATCACCTTTATATGGATTCCAATTACTTTTTGTACAGAATGCACACACTTTGTCAACTTTACTACAAATTTCAAACATTAAAGAAAAAAAAGTACCTCTATAATCACGTTTATAGCGATATTATTATCTTTTTGATATAAGTATCGCTTAATATTAATATAAAAAATAAAGGGGCGTTAGCCCCTTTATTCTCTATTGAGTTAAAAAAGCCTAGAATCCTGCGTCGTCTTTCTTGTAAGCTTCTTTAAATTGACCAGAAAGGTATTTTTTACCATTCTTGTCTTGATTAATCCATAAAGAAAAGTCTTTCTTTTCTCCACCTACTAATCCGTTGCCAGTATAATCAGGTTTCTTATCTCCCTCTTTCTTATACTCGTTTTTCCAGAGCTTAAAGGTCTGGTCTTTTTGTTGGTATTCAGCCATGCTGATTCTCCTTTATTATGAGATAGTCTGCTTTATCTTGATTCGCCAATCAATTTCAATGAACCGTTTATTTTCATTTCCTTATAAAACAAACTATCTCTCTTGTTAAAAAAAATATTAATCACAAACTTCACAGACTGAGCCATGTATTGTAGAAGTCTCTTGAGGTTCTCTATTTATCATTGCTTCTTCTATTTTATACAACATGTCTAATTTGATTTGTTTCAGCTCTTTAAGTAGAACCTCATAAGGTTTTCTCCAATCAGCAGTATCCTGAAAAGGAATTTCTAATTTAATTAGATTCTCTAATGAGTTGATCATAAGCTCAACCTCTTGTTGTGAAAATTTTATATTCGCTATACACTTTTGTTTATTCATATTAATACTCCTTCTGATAGTTCTTTTATCTTATTACTCCATAAATATATATCTTTTTTCTTTACTAGGTAAGCAAGCTTACTAATCGTATCGCCCTTACCAATAAATTCTACTAAGTTATAATCTTCGCTTTTAACTAATTCTTTTAATCTTTTTAATTTTATCCATACTAATTCTATATCGTTCAAATGAAAAACCCACCAGTCAGCAGTACTTGTTTCTAAACCTGATGGTCTATTATTCATTTCTACTTCTATCACTACGTTTCCAGTATACTGTGATTTAAAATCTTTTTTTACTTCTACTGTTTTATTTATTTCAGGTATCATTATATCATATTCTTTATGATAGCCTTCTTTAAGAAAAGCTTTAGGGTACTTCTTTTTAATTATATCTAGCACAAGGTTCTCAGACTTTTGACCACTGGTTAATGATTCTTGGAAACCCATTAGAATGGTACTTCTGCTTTATTCTGTAATTGGATTGCTCTACCTACTGAGTACGATATCTGAGAATCAAAATCGTTTGTAAACTTTTTAGTGAAGACATCTACTAACACAACCGAACCTTTTATATCGTTGAGGTATAGGAAAGGTAGTTGCCCACCTTCCCCATCCTCTTTGCGGAGACCCATAAGGGACAAAAATTTAGCAAAGCCCCAGTTTTTACTGTGGTCGTAAAGTGCATCACCAACCTTTTTATATCTAAAAATGCCATTATCTATTACCTTGCAACCATCGTAAGGGGGATGATCTTTTTTATCGATAGTATACTCAGGTTTAAATACGTCAGCAATAAAATTACCAAACTTGACATTCTCAGATATAGAAAGGTCTGTAATTGTAGCGGTGTACCTACCTTTAGGCACAGAACCGTTATCGTCATCCAAAGAACTTGGATAGTAAGCATCCCCTAATTCAGCCATCTAAACTTTCTTTAGCTCTGCAATCCTATCAAGACATGCACCAAGATTATCTGTAGTAATCTTACCATCTCTAAGTCTAGCCATAACGATGTTCTTATTCTTTCTATCAAGACCGACAACCGCTTTTTCTATCTGTTCAGTAACATACTTATCTGTATCAAGCTCCTTGCCATCAAACTTCTCTTTTACTTCGTTAACAGTTTCTTCAGCAGTCATTGGTTTACTGTTAGTTTCTGCATGTTCACCTAGTATCTCTTTGATACCATCATAACCATGTATTACAAACTGTACCCATTTTTCCATAGTCTTCATGTTATCAGCATTAAGTTCCATGCCATTGCTAAAGGCTTCTACAGCAATACCATGCCTTATCTTGCCTTCTGTTATTTTATCCCAATCGGGTTGTTTATCGCTCATAGGTCGTTTCCTTTTTCTTTTAATCCACCACCACAGACTTCATAGAAGTTGCAGTACTTGATATTACATTCCCATTTATACACTGGGGCAACACCAAGCTCTATAGGTGGGTTTCCTTTTTTAAACATCTCTTTTACATTATACCAGTATTCTTTTGCCATTTCGATATAGGATATAGGTATAATCTTTTCTCTCATTCTTGAATTATCTTTGTTATAATATAGTAACGCAAGCTTTTCTATTTTGTTCCCCGAATCTTCTTCATACCACCAAGCGTATGTACCGAGCTGCAAAAAGTAATTAGTAGCGGGGTTTGGATCAGGATTTCTACCAAATAGTCCTTTCCACTTCCAAGCATTGCATGTCTTTATGTCAATCATTGCCCCATCTTTAATTAAAAGTAAGTCAAAAAATCCTCTTACATTAACGTCAGGTATTTGTATTTCTCTTTCCATCATTACTTGAGCACCAGTTTTATCCGCATAATCTCTTACTGCTTCTTGTATATCCCCATGAACTAAGTCGCCCAACCTAAATAATCTCATAGTATCTTCATTAACTGGCTTGGGTTTTACCCCTGCTACATGTTGGAAGTAATGTTTACGCATACACATTCCTGATGCAGATGCATGAAACCATTTCTCCTTACCTTGATACCTTTTCTTGTAATGCATATCATTATTCTCAAGCAACCACTCATCGTATATTTTCTGTACATCTATCATATTGTTTCCTTTTGGTATGTGAATAGAAGAGAGGGCAATAAGAACATGACGTTTCTTGATAGTGTGATTGGAAAACAAGAAGGATTTACAAACCAATCAAATATGCCCTCTCTATATTTCATTATAGTAATATTTCTTTGTCTTTAGAATAAAGATTTATTTCTATCTCTTGATTATCTTGAGTAGTAACAACCAAAGTTTTATAGTATTGCATATATGCTTTTTCTGTCTTTGCTACCTCAATAGATTTAATATCATATATACTAATCTCTTGCCCCTGACCTAATTGTAGATTCATGCTTGCTCCTTTTCTTGTATAGAATTTGCCCATTTGTCTAATGCAGTATATTCTATAGACTCAGCTCTAACTACATAGTTTAGTGCTCTTCTGAGTCCCGATATTTCTGCAAAGTAATAATCATTACTAGGGTTCTTCTTCCATTCTTTTTCTGTAGATTTTATATCTCTACGTATATTTGTTTTTATGTTATTTAATATTGTAAACATTATCATTCTCCATTTCATATATATCAGCTACGTCGTATTCCTTACCAGTGTTTGGATCATAAGTAATGTATTCTATTACTTTACGCTCTCCGTTATATCCCTGATACTCTTTCTTTACTTTTAATCTCATATACTATTAACTCGCTCCTTTACTATTTGTTCCATTATTATTTACTATTTCTTCCATATCACTATAATAATTATTCTCTTTCCAAGTTCTCTTCTTATGGCAGTTACGACATCTTATTTCGCACTTCTCTATTTCTTCTTGAACAGTTTGCCATTTATAGCCATGCCTAATTAAATAAGAAACACCCTCAGAGCCTTTATATCCAACTCTTTTTTTAACACCTCTAACATGGTCAAACTCTAAGACTTGAATATCTTTTTCTCCGCAATCAATACATCCATTTACAAAGTATTCTTCAACAACTCTTTTATAATTGTTATGCCTTCTTTTAAACTTATTACGCTTAACCATTTTAATTTGATGATTACGCATACTTGGATACCATTCTTTATTGTGGTAATCATGCTGACATGCCCTACACTGATATTGCAATCCATCTTTCTTTGCTTTATTCTTATTGTATTTCCATTTGAATTTATATTTCTTACAGCGACTACATTTCTTAACAAGCATCTAATCCTCTAATTCTAATTCATGTATGAAAATAGGGGTATATTCCCCAACGTAAGCACCTGCTACATTATAGTAAAAATGATCTAATGCATCCTCCTCTGTCATCTCTTCATGCACTATCATAATTGTTAACACTTTTTCAATAGAATAAACCGCAACGCCACTATCTGTATAGCCGATAAGTGCATCATCGTAGCCATCGGCAAACATCATCTCTGGATTGTCTACCATATAGGACATTTCTTCTCTTATGTTTGATTTATTTGTCATGTTAACCTGCTCAGGATTGATTGAATCTACGAAAATAGTTATTCAAATCCAAACTAATCTTCTTTATGCTTTTCGTGGTACTCATCAATGTATTCATTCAGCACGTCGACAACTCTGTAAACATTTGTTACTTCTACCTCGGGTTGCTGATTAACAAACTTAGGCGATACTCCATAATGTGCTACCATCAATTCAGTAGAATCTGTTTCGCCACTATATAATCTGAATCTAGGTTTTTGCAATCCTTTGGTGTTATCTTTACCAACAACTGCTGTTTTTATCTTTACTGCTTTCATTAGTTATCCTTTCTTTTATCTAATTCTACTTCTGCTAATCTTAATAGCTCCCATACCTTTATCATATAATCCATATCTCTTTCATAATCTCCATCCATCCTTATTCGATGTAGGTATAGTGTAAAATCTTTGATTGCTTCTTTATATCTCCTATCCCCTTCAGCTTGTGAGCACTCCCCATCCATGTAAGCATTCTCTGATTCTGTAGCTGAGTATAATTCTGTAAAGCGTTCAAGTTCTGAGGTTGGTAAAGCTTGTATAGTTTGCTTATTCATTGTTTGCCCTTTTTATCCTTTCTTGTTGCCATCCATATACATTTATTAAGATAGCATCTGAGGTGTTTAGTGTTACTTTTTTATATGGTATTGGTCTATTCTTTTGATTATCAACTATTTTTTGAGCCATTGCTTTTATCTCGTTCTTTCTAAGTTTCTTATCTTTAGATAGTCCTAATGGCTTCATCCATACTTGAGGCGATACTAGGTTGCACTCAATGTCTAATGCTCCTAAGAACCCCTGCCAAACTCCGTAATTAGTACCAAACTTAAATGCACTGCTCCTGCCATCTGTTGGAAATGCGTGTACTTGTTCAAGGTACGCTACTGGTTTACTATCCCACTTCTCTTGTATCGGCTTCATTAACTCTCGTAACTCATCTATTGTTTTAGGATACTTGTGGTATTCTGTAATCATACCAGTAACAGAGACTGCGATGCCACCTCCCTTCCCGGGATCTATACCCCATATAACATTATTCATTACATCTCCTCTACTTTTATTGTAGGGTGTAAATCATCAATCATGTAATGCTCTTTATAGTGAGTAACTTCTTTCAATGCTTTCTCTTTATTCTTTGCTCGGACATATCCATTTACTTCTATTGTGTAATAAAATTCCTTCATAATCTCTCCTTGTTTCTTATTATACGTCTGTATTTTTAAAAAGTTCCAAATTAATTTTTATCTCTTAACAAAACCTTCACCTTGCCAATTCTTAGAATTTTTTAAATATCTCTCATCAGCTTCAAACATTCCACTACCTAAAGAATCTGCTCGTTTTTCTAATTCCTTGTAATATCTATTAGCATACAATTCTTGCTCTTTAGTCAGTAATCCGATCATATTCTGTAATATAGTGCATTTGTCAAAGTCGTCAAAAGTGTGTAATCCTTTGTGTTTGTAAAATTGTATCTCTAGTTTCTCTTTATCGGGAAAGTCTCCATTGAATGATACCTTACATATTCCTTTTTTCTTCGTCATTACTAAATATCCTTTCTCTTTTTAAATCTTTCCAATTCCTATGCTTTCTTTTATCTTGTTTTGATATATCCCATCCAATCTTTCTTAGAAAGGGTACACCTCCTCTTTGTAAGCTTTTAATATAATTTCTAGCTAGGTTTAATTTTACTTTTACTGCTTCTCCAGTCTTGTGAACTAAAAAAATGCTATCTTTATCATTATTGTACATTTAGTCTCCTTCTTGTGGTTCACATTTATTACACACTTCAATGCTCTTTCCATACTTTGGGAAATCGTTATAATATATTGTCTTTTTATTTCTTCTTGTTCCAATTACTCTCGTGTATTCCCAAGCTAGGTTACATTCAGGACAATACCTTACGTATTTATCTGTGCTATTCTTTTGTTTTACTCGCTTATTTGGTGTGCTTCCCTTTTCTTTATTGAAGAAATTAACACCTAGCATTATTTCTCCGAATATAGTATTCTTATTATCACCTATTGCATCTATTAATGATTCACTAATTAACTCTAGTCTATTACTTCTTCCCATTTTTCTTACCTACTTCCATTATGTATGTTTCCCAAATCTTCATCATCATATCTTGCTCTATTTCGTTTGCTTCTTGATAATCAAATAAATTGATTTGTCCCTCTGCTTTTATTGTACGTTTAAAGTCGTCGTACATCTCATCAAATATTAAATCATGTTCTGTTGTCATTTTAATTCATCCAACCTTTCGTTAAAGAACGCCACCATAGCTTCAAAATCATAGTTATACGCTCCGTTTTTATCTTTATAGTGATACACTGGCACTTCTATTTTCTTACGCTTCCTAGAGTCTCTAAGTTTTAGTAGTTCTGCCGTCAAATAAACTTGTGCATCCAATAGTTCTTCTAATGTTTCTTGTATCCAATCTCTACCATCATACACATTTATTGTATCTCCGTACTGCCGCTTACCTTTCTCTAATCTCTCTTTAATCATAGAAAGTATTTCACTATTCATAATTACTCCTCCTCTTCTGATGTGAGGTCTATTACATCACCAAAGGCTTCATCTATATCTGTTGGTAATCCTAAACTTTCAAACCCATAAAGACCATACAATAACCACTCGATATCTTTTAATCTGTTTTCTGATTTGTTATTAATCCAATAAGCAACTTTTTTTATCTTCTCTTCGTTCATCTTAACTCCGTTATTATTTCATTGTTATCCATATCCCATATCCTACAATTAGCACTTATATGTGCGATCTTTTTATTTTCTGTATCTCGTATGTAAATGTAAGGTATGTTTCCACCTCCTAAGTCATTTCTGCACTTCCAATCATAAAACTTGTCTTGTACTTCTCGCAATGTATTTGTCTTAATTGTAATATCTTTCTTGTCAGTAGGTAGTCCCCAATAGCCATTACCTTTTCCATTATTTATATCGGGGTTGGGTACGTGTTTTAGATTTACTATATATTTATACATATTGTTTCCTTTCTTCATTTATATCAAACTCCCAAATTTGATGATAATCTGACAAAGTAACTAAAAAGCCTTCTTCTTCTTCTTGCGTCTCATATATTGCACACCAAACTTTTCCATCATCTTCTTCTAATCCCCAACCACTAGCATTTCTAATCCATCCATCAACTACCAATCCATTATCTAAAGTAATATGGTGATACTCTTCTATATGAGTCTTCTTTTTTACTTTGTCATATATTGGTAATAATTCAGATAATATTTTCTTTTTATCATCACTTGTTAATTTAATGTCGTTATACATATTATTTCCTTTCGTTTATAGTTATACACTACTTACGTGTCTTTGTTCCCAACTTTCTATTATTTTTTTATCATGCTCGTTTATAGCGTCTACAATAAAATCATGGTAATGGTCGCCCCTCCATGAGTTTTCTCCGAATCTTGTTTCTTCCTTTTCTTTTAATATATCAAGGTCTAATATAGCCGTTCTGACATTATTTCCATTGATTATTTCGCCTTCTTCGCTATGGTCGGGAAAGTGCGTAAATACCTTTCTTTCGCCATCTTCCGTTTTAATAATTCCTGTATAAAAGCCATCTCCACAAACTCCATTCCTATGATATGATAATTGTATAATCTCCATGTTATTTCCTTTCTTGTTTTTTTAATTTGTAAATATCGCAACAAAATATACCCTCATAATCTTCTGCAACTTCTCCATGCCTATCAAAACAATCACAATACTCAGTTGGCAAGTTCTCTCCAAATGATTTCATTAGCTTATACCATTCATGGTCTGTGTAATCTATTCTAAAGTACTGCATGTTATTTCCTTTCCTTAAAATTGTTGTATTATAAAACCACCCTTGTATTCTACAACTTGGGTATGTTCTTGTAATGTTTCTACATCTTGTATATCATGCTCTTT